>Ga0163154_10002827_pt1 | contig 24891 bp, 21 predicted proteins | sample OliLakLV19MP9P1_FD_148649 | JGI IMG/M metagenome (GOLD analysis project Ga0163154, IMG submission 148649) | Freshwater microbial mat bacterial communities from Lake Vanda, McMurdo Dry Valleys, Antarctica - Oligotrophic Lake LV.19.MP9.P1 | ecosystem: Environmental > Aquatic > Freshwater > Lake >... | reverse complement strand
TTGCAGTTATTATTGTTGCGATTGCCGTTGTTATCTGGCGGGACATTAACATTGACATTGCCGTTGTTATCTGGCGGGACATTGACATTGACATTGCCGTTGTTATCTGGCGGGACATTGACATTGCCGTTGTTATCTGGCGGGACATTGACATTGACATTGCCGTTGTTATTGTTATTTGGCGGGGCATTGACATTGGCATTCCCGTTATTATTATTCCCATTATTTCGTGGTGGGATGACAACCAGCATATCAATTGTCCAAAACGCAGAGGCTTGGCAAATAGGATTTTCTGCTAATATCTGTGGCACAGTATTATTTTCATATGCTTCTGGAAAAACACATTGTATCCCGCCCAAAGCAGGTGGCAATGACTCGCATTGAACAAAGGGGAAATCCCCACATAACGCATCACCATTCGCTATTTTTGCCCGTAGCAATTCCAGCGTATAGGCATCGAATGGCTGATGAATGTTAATCTCATGACTTAACAAACCTAGTGGGAGTGTACTCATCTCGGATAATGAATAGGCTTGGGGCGAATTATAGAGGGGTATAGAAGAAGAGCCGTCTGGCAATGCCTGAATACCAAAGCGTGTGCCTGCCAAAACCGGATATTGGTTATCATCCGCTTTGAGCATCGCCGCCCCTTCTAAGGTGGTGGCAATCAGTTGATTAGGAGCTTCTGCCTGAAAAAAGACAGTAGAGCCAATGACCACTTCAACACCATTCAGGACAAAATTCACCGCGCCAACGCCTTGCGGTGTTTGCACCAGCATCCCACTAGGTGGGGCTTCGACACAGCGCGAGTCACCAATGCCTGTGGTCAGATAAAATGCTTGCATAGGGGCAATCTCGCCATCTTCAGTTTGGTTTTGTGCAGTGACATTCTTAAGGATGACATCACCAAATAAAATGAAGGTCACATTTTGACCGGGCAGTGTATTGGGCAAATTGGCTTGTAACGACATCATCGCCACGCCCCATTCACCATCATCCTCATTCATCGGGCTAAATTCAAGTGATGATAGGTCATTGACATTGATAATGTCTCCAACTTCATCAAAAAAGAATTGGTCGTCATCCATTTGTGAGGTTGCATCAAGATTAAAATGTCCATAACAAACTTGGTTACGGGCAATTCCTTCGCACATTGAACCTGTCAGTTGAATGGCGGTGGTTACAATTTCTGGACAATGATGACTGCGCGTTTGTGCAATCACAATTGATGGAATTAAAAATATGGAAAGTAGAAATGAAAAAGTTATACGTCGCATGATATTAGATGAGTATACTATCGCCCATCGGGGGGATAAATATACACCTTTCTTATAATACTAAGGATGCCCTAAAAATAGGATTTTACCCTCATGCACATGACTCATTTTTTGTCATTCTAAAGTACGATAAATATTAATTTTTGTATACAAAGAATCCCCATTTCGTTATGAAATAAGGATTTTTATACCTTTTTTGATGAATGTGGTGCGATGCTAGTTAATCATCATCATCGTCATTGTTATGATTCGTTGGCGCGGGGGATGTCTCTTCTGGCGCGGGGCGACCATAAAACGCAGATGCCTCGCAAATGGGGTTTTGTGCCACTTCCAACGGGACAAGGTTATTTTCATAATTCTCTGGGAACACGCACATTTGCCCACCCAATGACGCTGGCAATTCGTTGCAAGGCGGAAATGGCGGTGTACCACACAATGGAAGCCCGTTATCAATCCGATTTTGCAATTCTGCCAATGCCGTTTTATCTAAGGGCAAGGCAATATCTATTGGGCGTGCCAACAAACTAAGGGGTAAAGATTGCACCGTTTCTAAGGCATACGCATCGGGCAAATTGGGGATGGGGATAAAGCGGATATTTTCTGGCAGGCGTTGAACACCAAATGTCGTGCCAGCCAAAACAGGATAGGACGCATCATCCACCTTGAGTACCGCCACGCCTTCAATGGTGGTAGCGTTCAGTTGATTATCGGTGGGGGCTTGAAACATCACAGTAGACCCCATCGCCACTTCTACGCCATTCACCATAAAATTCACCTCACCTACCCCCTTGGGGGTCTGCACCAACATCCCACTTTCTGGGGCTTCGGCGCAATTAGAGTCACCAATGCCTGTTGTCAGATAAAAGGCTTGCATGGGGCTAAATTCGCCATTCTCCACTTGTTCTTGGGTGGTCACATTTTGGATGGTGACATTGCCAAACAAGATAATAGTCACATTTTGACCAGGGAGTGTATTGGGCAAATTGGCTTGTAACAACATCACCGCCACGCCCCATTCACCAGTAGATTCATTCATTGGGCTTAATTCGAGTGTGGAGAGGTCGTTAACGCTCACCTTATCGCCCACACGGTCAAAATAAAAACTACCAACGCCATCTTGTGGGGTGGCGCTGAGGTTAAAATTGCCATAACAAATTTCGTTGCGCTCCAAATTACCGCACATCATATCTGCCGATTCTAAGGCAGTATTGACAATATCGGGACAAGTATTTCTAACAGCCTGTGCAATTACAATAGATGGTAACAACATTAGGGTAACAAACACAAAAAATAGTGATCGTCTCATAATATTTCGGCGCAAATTGCCCGATGGGGCAAACTATGCCTGACTCCTTTTCACTGATATATATAGGACTTTAGCGAAAATTGAGATTTTACGCAAGTGAAAATGAATTGTTTTTTACAAATTATGAAGAATGTAGGAAATATACACTCCGAATCTGAAATGTACCTGCTTAAAACCCATAAGATGCTCAATATTCAGTTATAATATAAGAAGATGAATAACAAGCAAGTTTGGAGGTGATACTGTGACCTTTCCAGAAATTCTTGAAGCGATAGAAACCCTAAGCAAAGACCAATTGGCACAACTGAAGCAAAAAATTCAACACCAAGAAGCAGAACAAGTCTACACCCCCGACCTATCGGGGTTTGAGACGCTATCCGATGAAGCATTGTGGATGATTATGAATGACATGCCAACCGAAACGGTGCGTTTGAATGAATTACGTCACATGAGAGAATCTCGTTCACTCACACCAGATGAAGAAGCCGAAGTATCGCAATTATTACAGCAATACGGGCAATTTATTTTGAAACGGTCTCAAGCAATCGCTGTTTTACATTTACGTGGCATAGATGTCTTGCGTGAATTGTCGGGGCGTTATGGCATACATCCCTAAAGTCTTACGCCAGCAGGTGATAGAACGCGCTCGTGGTTTATGCGAATATTGCCAAACATCACAACTGATTGTTATCGCATTGCAGATAGACCATATTTTACCAATCGCATTAGGTGGTCAAACAACACTCGATAATTTATGTCTGGCATGTGAATTTTGCAATGGATATAAAAATGACCAAATACAAGCACTAGACCCAAAAAAACAATACCATGCAACAATTATTCAAGCACGGGTAATTTGGATTTTAACAGGACTTCATCCGCCAAAATAATGCAGAAATGCGTCTATGCGGGACGATTAATGTATATCGTCCCGCATAGTATGTGAATCTAATCGCCCGCAGGGACGCTAATGGTGATGCGGTCTGCGATGAGTTCGACAATATCTTTCACTTCTGGACCACCCTCTGTAGACGCTTGGGCAGAATTGAACATCTGCATACAGAATGGACAGCCTACCGCCACGATTTCTGCGCCAGTGGCTTTTGCTTCTTCGTATCGCTCAATATTGACCGCTTTTGTGCCGTGTTCTTCTTCTTTCCAAAATTGCGCCCCACCCGCGCCACAACAGAAGGAATTTTTCTTGTTGCGGGGCATTTCGGTATTGGCAATGCCAATGCTTTCTAGCACATTACGCGGGGCATCCACCACATCATTATGTCGCCCAAGATAGCATGGGTCGTGGAAGGTGACATTGGACATTTTACTGGGATGGGCATCCATCGGCACGCGTCCTGCGGCAATTAGTTCTTCTAGCAATTCGGTATGATGGACGACTTCGTAATCTCCACCAAATTGATGATATTCCTTGCCGATATTATGATAGCAATGCGGGCATGTGACCACAATACGCGGTGGTTTGGCGGCATTGAGGGTCTCGACATTTTGCATGGCAAGTTCCTGATAAATATCTTCCTTGCCTGCCCGCCGTGCGGCATCGCCTGTACACGTTTCGGCATCGCCCAAGACAGCAAAGTTGATGCCTGCCTTATAGAGTACCTTCACCAATGCCCGTGCGGTCAATTGAGCGCGTGGGTCATAGCTGGCGGCACATCCTACCCAATACAAAATATCAAAATTGGGATTTTCTTCGTGGGTGGGAACAGGAAATTCGAGTCCCTTTGCCCAATTGAAACGGGGTTCACTGTTTTGCCATGGGTTGCCTTGTCGCTCCATGCCCTTAAAGGCTTTTTGCAAATCGGCAGGAAAACTACCCTTCATCAGCACAGCATCACGGCGGATTTCTAAAATATCGTGCATGGGTTCATTGCCAACAGGGCAAATATCCACACATGCTCCGCAAGTCGTACACGCCCACACTGCCGATTCACTAATCACCCAGCCCATCAATTCCTGCGGACTCGGTTCACCATTCGCCAAGCCACTCATATTATCTTTCATGGCATAACGTTTGTTAATCTCAAGCGTCGCTGGCGAGAGATCCTTGCCTGTCACATACGCAGGACACACATCCTGACAGCGATTGCACATAATACACGCCAAACCATCAAATAGGCTGGTTTTGGGCAAGTGTTCCAATTTATTCGCGCCAAATTGTTCGATTTTTTCATCCTCAAAATCGAGGGGTTTCATCTCGCCCAATGAGGTACGTTCTGGCTTGGTGAGAAAATTGAGCGGAGCCATAAACAAATGAGCGTGTTTGGTATAAGGAAAATAGGGCGTAAAAATGAGGATTCCACCCAGCGCCGTCCACCAGAAGAAATGCCGTAGCACCTCTAATCCGTCCGCGCTCACCCCACCAAATAACGGCGATACCAGTGTCGCAAAGGGCATCCATGGGTCTACGCCATGTTGGGCAACCAGTACCGCTTCTCCCAAGAAACGCGCACCCACATGGCTGAGGATAAAACAGCCAACGATGAGCGAATCTACCGAAATCCCACCCGCTTTCACACGCGGATGGAGCAATATATTGTCGTGATACTGCAATTCTTTTTTATTGGGCAAGAAAAAGCGTCGTGCAATAAAATAAGCAACCCCGCCCAATACCGCAAGGCTGAGGGTATCTGCGCCCAAACGAAACAAGTCATATAAAATCCCAAAACTTTTTAGGGTATCCTCAAAATTGGGGATAAAACCATATAACACATCTACCGCGTTCACCAAAAAGTAGTAAGTGAACCCCCACACAATTCCCAAATGGATGAGACTCGATAGACGGCGGGTTTTGAGGGTGGTCTTTTGTGTTAGATAAACCGTGAGTGCCTTCCACAGGCGCGCGGGCAAGTTGTTGAGGCGCAGACTACCTGTGCCACGATTGATGATGAGATACATCTCATTAAAACCGTGTATAGTCGCACCAACCGCCAACAACGCCAAAAAAATGAATATCATTTGTTCAACAGGCGTAAGCATGGTCAAAATCCTTGTTTCAAAAAAGTAATCAAATGGTCATTCAATTATACTATTTTTGCCATTGTACCCAAGACAATTCAATTATGCCAATCATTTTTGAGAATTGGTCTACACTGGTGATGTTAGTTTTAACGCATCTGCGAGTGAAAAGCAATTTTTTTCGGTAAAAAATGCCCACCTGAAAACGTCAGTATAAAAGACTATGTATCATTATTAGGAGAATATGGCTCATGCCACTCGATTTTACCCCTGTACGCGAGAATCAAATTAAATTAGCCGATTTTGCCAAAACGGTTACTTTGAATGACCTCAGAGAACTAGCCAACGCCCAAATAGACACCATTTTAGGCATTATTGCCGATTTAGATGATGCCGATATCACATTTGACCCCCTAGACCCACTTGCCGATGACCCTTATGCGACAGAGGGTGAAGAAAAAATTGGCTGGAGCATTGCCCATTTGGTGGTGCATGTGACCGCTAGTAGCGAAGAATGGATAACGTTTGGGTCTATTTTGGCGCGTGGCATCCCCTATCCCAAAGAACCCCGTCTACGCTATGAAACCGATTGGAAAAGTGTAACCACCAAAGCCCAATGTGTGCAACGACTCGAAGAAAGTCGGCGGATTCGCTTGGGATATTTAGATACATTTCCCGATGTGCCGTTTTTGGATGTTACCCGCGAAATGTCTGAAAATTTTCTTACTAAATTTGGGGAATGTAATGCCATGGTAGCGATTTTCTTGGGGTTGATGCACGAGGACGGGCATTTTGCTCAGTTCCATGATGTACATGACCAAGCCGTTGCCACCAAAGCAAAGGCATAATTAAATAAAATTGGGAGGATAGACGCTATATCCTCCCCTACGCTTCATTTTGTTGTGGGAATATTTTTGCGACAGCAACGCTAAAATTAGGGATAACATCCTCACCAGAGAGAGAATCATTGCCCCCATAGCGCCGTTTATATGACCCACCATCGTCTGTTTTGCGAATGACATCTATCACTTTATCTTCTGGATACACAACCCACACCATTTTTGTGCCATGTTCTAAATAATCTTCAATTTTATTGGTCATTTCACGATGGGTATTGCTCGGCGAAATCACCTCTACCGCCAAATCTGGTGCTACGGGGATTAAATCGGGCAACGGGTGATTTAAACGCCCTTTTGCGACAAATGACACATCTGGAATGACTAACCGCCATTGGGATAAGGCATACCCTGTATTATCACCAAAGACAAAACCCAAGTCATGGTTTAGGACAAATCCATACAAAAAATATGACAAAGTAGTTACAATATATGAATGTATAGTAGTTGGTGGTGTCATTTCGAGTATCTCCCCATGATTCAATTCAAAATATTTACCCTCATTTTCTGGCAAACTCACAAATGCCAAATAACCATCTATCGTCATTTCTTTGGTCACATCTAACATCATCAACACTCCTATTCATCAAACACATTATATCCGATTATATGGCTATATTTCGTCTTCTGGAAAAATATCCGCCACAGGCAGGCTAAAATCGGGCAATACATCGCCACCATTAAGCGTCATGGTGCTGTCAAATATATCAACCGTCATGCCACCATCGGCTTTTGGCAAACACACATACACGGTCTTATCACCGTGATAAACCACCCACACCATGCGCGTTCCATTGCTTAAATAGCGGGTTGCCTTACGGAACGCATCTTCCTCTTTTTCACTTTTGACAGAGACCACTTCTACCGCCAAATCTGGGGCGTTGTCATAAAAATTGCCCTGCAATCCACCAGAACGCGCTTTGCTGATATAACCCACATCGGGTTGCAACACACTGCGATCAATTTTATACCCACCATCTGCGGTGGTAATATAACCAGATTTATTGGCAAGGGCATACGACATCAAAAAATGATTTATCAGGCTTGCTATAAATGAGTTTATTTTGCTGGATGGGGTCATTTCGATAATCTCCCCCTCAATCAATTCAAATCGCCTATTGGCATTTTCTGGCAGATTCACAAACGCCCAAAATTCGTCTATGCTCACTTGCTTGGTTATATCCAACATCACCATTACCCTCTATGCTTCATCTTCTAGAAAAATATCCGCCACTGACAGGCTAAAATTGGGCAACACATCGCCACCATTGAGCGTCATGGTCACATCATATATTTTAACATTTAGGCTATCATCCATCGCAGGTGTACACACATAAACACTCTTATTATCCGGAAAAACCACCCATACAATTTTTGTTCCGTGTAATAAATAAGTACGGGCTTTCTCAAATATGGCGGTTTCTTTTTCACTTGGCGATATTACCTCTACTGCCAAATCTGGTGCAAACGGAAATAGATTAGGCAATGGTAATATCAACCGACTTTTCGTCACAAAAGAAACATCTGGAATCATAATTCGCGTTTTAGAGAGCGCATAACCACATCCATCTGGAAAGGCAAATCCTAAATGATGTGTTTTGACGTGGTGATGTAAAAAGGCAAAAATTAGCCCAATAATCCGAACATGCCATGTGCTAGGTGGTGCCATTTCGATAATGTCCCCCTCAATCAATTCAAACCGTCTATCGGCATTTTCTGGCAGATTCACAAACACCCAAAATTCGTCTATGGTGATGGATTTAGTCACATCTAGCATGGTAATTTTTCAACCTTCTCTCACACTAACACAGCATATCGTGATATTCTATTATATCAACAAACAAGGAGAAATTATCACATGACCAAAATTACCCCGCGTCCGCCAAAGGGTTTTCGTGACTTTTTGCCTGCGGATATGCTCAAGCGCGATTATGTCTTTAGCATCATCACCGACACCTTTCACCGATTTGGGTTTGAGCCGTTGCAGACCCCTGTCGTGGAGCTTAGCGAGACCCTCTACGGCAAATATGGCGAGGAAGCCGAAAATCTGATTTACAATGTGCGTCATGGCAGAAGCGAAAAAGATGAATTGTCTCTGCGTTATGACCTCACTGTGCCGTTGGCGCGGGTGGTGGCGCAATACGAAAATGAACTCACCTTCCCGTTTAAGCGCTATCAAATCGCGCCCGTATTTCGTGGGGAACGTCCACAAAAAGGGCGCTATCGTGAATTTTATCAATGTGATGCCGATATTGTAGGGGTTGCCAACCGTAGCGCCGATGCAGAGCTGGTCGCGCTCAAAGTTATGGCGCTCAAACGGCTCAGATTCCCACAATTTAGTGTAAAAATTAACCATCGGCAATTGCTCACCGCCATTGGTGAATATAGCGGTGTCCCACAAGATAAACTGGCAGATTTATATCGCAGTGTGGATAAATTCGATAAAATCGGCGCATCTGGTGTGGAAAAAGAACTCGTGGAGCGCGGTATTCAAGCCGATGTCGTCAAACGCATGATGAGCCTCATTACCAACCAACAAGTAGGTGTGAATAATTTGGATTATCTGGATGAAACACTCGGTCATGTGCCACAGGCACAAGCCAGCATCGCAGAATTGCGCGAGATGGCGGGTTATCTGGATGTGATGGGTGTGGCTACCGACCATTATGCCTTCGACCTCACGATGGTGCGCGGATTGGGATATTACACGGGACCCATCTTCGAGACGGTCATCACAGAACCCAATTTGGGCAGTATTAGCGGTGGTGGGCGCTATGACGACCTCATTGGCATTTTCCGCAAGGATAGCTTGCCAACCACAGGCACATCGTTTGGGTTAGAGCGCATTTTGGTGCTGATGGATGAACTCAATCTGTATCCTGCACACATCGGCGGGACGGTGGTGGATATATTGGTGACAGTGATGGACGACTCGCTTCGTATGGAATCCACGCGCCTTGCGGGAGAATTGCGCGAGGCGGGGATTAACACCGAATTGGTCATGGACGATAAAAAATTGGGCAAACAAATCGCCCACGCCAATAAAAAAGGCATCCCCTTTGTGGCAATTTTAGGGGATGATGAAGTAAAATCCGGCGTAGTGAAGGTGAAAAAATTGGCTACAGGCGATGAACTCACGCTCGCACGGGCGGAATTCGTAGAGCAGATACAAGCCATTCTCAACGGTTAGCATAGATAGAGGCGGTGTGATTATGGCACGTCATTCGGATAAAAATGAATATCGCGGGATTAATGCACATTTACAGAGTGCTTTTCAGAATATAGGTGGCTGGGAGGGTTTTCATGGCAAGCATATTGGTGATATTGCCGAAGCCCTCAGCACGATAATGCCATCAGGTTTTTTGGTTAGCACCAAAACATCGCTACAAGTGCGCGAAATTTATCCTGATACGGGGAAAATCACCCGCACACGCCCCGATATAACCATTCACGATACACAGCTATCATCACCACCCGCACTATCTGGTACATTGGAAGGTGCAACACTCACACGCCCATTGACGGAAGCCCTGTATACCATTGATGAAGACTATTATCTGGCAGTTCTCATTTTAGAAGATGATGATTCCATGTTTGGGCGACCTATCACCCGTATCGAATTACTTTCTCCGTCCAACAAAATCGGTAAAGGGTATGCTCAGTATCATCAAAAACGACTTGCAACATTACAAGCGGGGATATGTCTGATAGAAATTGATTATTTGCATGAAACTCCACCAACCCTCAAGCACATCCCCAATTATGCGGATAAACAAGCAGGAGCATTTCCCTATCATGTGAGCATCAGCCAGCCATTACCGACATTTGAGCATGGCACATCTGCCACTTACGGTTTTTTTGTGAATGACCCCATTCCCGCTATACCCATTCCATTGGGTGAAAATCCGCACCTGTCATTAGACCTAGATGCGGTCTATCAAAAAACGTTTATGAGCATTAATCTCTATCGGCATCTGGCAGATTATTCGGTGCTTCCAGCACATTTTGAGACCTATCTGCCAGATGATTTAGCACGTATTCGGGCAATTATGGCGCAAATAGCATAACCCCTAGCGACTCTTGTTGGAATTTTTTCACCCGTCCCATACCCCTTTCTGTCAGCGATACTTGCCCCGCCTGCACCACAATATATTGAAAGGTACGCAGGCGGCTAATGCACCACATCATCCGCTGTTTTGACCATTTGAGATGCTCATGTAAGGTATCGGCATTTAATTCGATACTCGCCACATCGGTATTTTGATGGTGATAAATATGCCCAAGCACCACCTGTTCGGCAAAATTACGCCGTTGGAAGCGCCGTTCTATCATCATCGCCACCACCCCAAAGCGCGGGGAAAAGAGCCATGCCACCACCAGAAAAAAGAACATCATCAACACAATACACGCCGAGATAGACGAATCCCAATTCGGATTAAGGCTCATGCCAAAGGTGTTATTGAGCCAATTCATCACATCACTCATCTGAACCACACCCAGAAAGTTACCTTTGGCAAATTCATAGCCCATAAACACACTCGCAACCCCAATAAGCGGACTCATCATGAGCATCACCCATAGCCGATTGGTGAGCAAATACGCCGTTGCAGGTGGGATGATAAAAAATGCTACCACCAAAATTGACCCCACCGCGTCAAATGCGCCCACAGCCACAAGGCTCACCAGCACCATCAGGGCATAATGCAATGCCGATGGACGAAACCCAAGCGCCTTTGCCAAGGCAGCATCAAAGGTCGCCAGTTTGAGTTCTTTATAAAATACTCCCACAAAGCCGATGGTGAGAATGGCTAGTAGTCCCAGCACCCCAAACGATTTTGGGATGAATACCAATTGCGGGCTATCTTCTGCTGTGACCAGCCGATTCCCCTGCGAGGCTTGCGCGACAATCTGTCCTGCCGTATAAGTGCCACAATTGGCACAAATTTCTGCAAATATCGCCTCTGCACTACGCGGACTAATATTGTCTGCGAGGCAATTTACACATTCACGGGTGATATTAGCGCGTGGGTCATCGGGCGTGATGATGATGGGGTCACAATTGTCCAAACAGTGACTATTGGTATCTGCCCACGCTACGCCAATTTCGCCCACCCACACCGCATCGGTATCCAAATGGACATTATCCGCAAACCGTGAGATGAGCAAAATGGCGATGGCAAATAAAAACGGGAATGCCAACCCCAGCGCCGCATCTTCTTTGACAAGTCCAGACCGTTGAATCAGTTCTGTGAGCATCACCGTCAACACACCAGACCCCGCCGCGCCCAAAATCAGCAATGGCGATGATAAATCGGCTTCCATGCCAAGCAAGCCAACCATCACCAAAAAGGCGACCACGATGCCCAATAACACCGTATGGCTGATGGCATCGGCTGTCATAGATAAGCCACGCAAGAGCAAAAATGCCCCCAATACCGCGCTAGACAGGGCGATTAATCCGCCAACAACCACCGCCACTGAGCGCGGGTCATGAAAAAAGGTATTGAGTTGGTCATACGACCAAAATAGATTGAGTAGCCGAATGATGGTTTGTTCGATAAATTGCATTATGCCCCTCTTTCTGGTTGGGTTTTAGCAAAGTATTTGGCATCTTGGCGATGTTTGCGCCATGACCATATCAAGCCCCGTTCTGGCGCAAAGCACACTGATAGCAACACAATCGCAGTCGCTACTACGATAATTAATGCCCCTGTCGGCAGATTTTTGTCGAGTGCACTCATCACTGCGCCTGCACCGCCCGCAAACCCGCCAAATATCCCCGCCAGAGTGAGCATTTGCCCCATATTATGCGTCCATTGGCGTGCCGCCACCCCTGGCGCAATCAACAAACCGACCATCAAAATCACACCTGCTAGTTGCAAGCCAAGCACCACCGCCATCACCACCAAAAGCGATAAAATCGCATCCAAAAAGCGCACAGGATAACCATTGGCTTGGGCAAATTCGAGGTCAAAGGTGATGAGTTTGAGTTCTTTCCAGAAAATGCCCAATATCACCAAACACACCGCCCCCACGATAGCCACCATCACCACATCACCAATACGGATGGCGGCGGCTTGCCCAAAGATGAATTTTTCCAATCCTGCTTGACTCGCATTAGATTGCGCCTGAATATACGCCAATAGCGCAATCCCCAGCGCAAACCATGTCGTAAGGATGATACCCATCGCTGTATCACCTTTAATGCGGGTGGTATGCGTTAATGTGCGGATGAATTGCACACCGAGTAGGCTAGAAATCCCCGCACCGATAAGCAACGCGCCAATATCTCGCCCAAATAGCAAAAATGCCACACATACCCCTGGCAACGCCGCATGAGATAGGGCATCACCGAGTAGACTTTGTCGGCGTAATACGGCAAAACTGCCCAATACACCACTCAATATACCCAATAGCGTCCCACCCAATGCCACCACTATCAGCGTATAATCATAATTCACGCCCAATATTATGCTGATGGGGATAAATGCCAGAGCCAAAATCGCTATAATGCCAATCACCCGCCAGATAGACAAGAATTGTGCCGTAGGGACGACAATCATGCCGTCCTTATAACTGTTGCCTCTATATAGGTCGTCCGTTTTTTGGATAGCACCCATATCACACCCCTTCTATCTGTGCATCGGTCAAGATGGCTAATTTTCCGCCATACGCGAGGCGCAAATTATCGGGTGTAAAGACATCCGCCGTCTTGCCATTGGCGATAAGCTGAACATTGAGCAATGTCACCCAATCGAAATAATCGGTGACGGTTTGCAAGTCATGATGCACCACCACCACCGTCTTACCTTGTTCGCGGAGTGCCTGCAAAATGGTGACAATTGCCCGTTCTGTGACCGCATCCACCGCCGCAAATGGCTCATCCATAAAATAAATTCGCGCATCCTGCACCAATGCCCGCGCCAAAAATGTCCGTTGTTGTTGCCCGCCAGACAGTTGCCGAATTTGCCGATGGGCAAAATCTGCCATGCCCACTTGCGCTAGGGCATTCATCGCCAGCGCCGTTTCGCCCTTGCCAACCCGTTTGAGCCAGCCCAATTTGCCATATAAGCCCATTCGCACCACATCCAGCGCTGTGGTCGGAAAATCCCAATCCACACTCCCGCGTTGTGGCACATACCCAATCCACGCCCGTGCTTGGGCGTATGGCTTACCATAAAATTGAATGTGTCCCGCCGTTTTGGGTATCAGACCGAGCGCCGCCTTTAATAAAGTGGATTTTCCCGCGCCGTTGGGTCCAATAATTGCCGCCACCACCCCTTCTGGGATGGTCATATCCACATCCCACACGGCGGGCTTGCTATGATATGCCACCGTCAAATCTTCAATTTCTAATGCCCATGTTGTCATGATGATTGTCCCAGATTATTCTTCGATGGTCACGATTTCTTCGGGTGGCACAGGTAATACAGAATCATCCCACGCAGGAATGACCAGTTCTATCCCTGACAGTTGATACGATTGCAAAATCGTATAGATATTCGCGGCTATCATGCCGATATATGTACCAGCAAATGTTCCAGCCTCACCCATTGCATCGGAATATAATTCATGCACGCCCAATTCCACCGCGCCACCGTTGCTAATCACCGCTTCTTGCACCGCCTGAATGGTCACAGGCGATACACTGCTCTCGACAAACATCACAGGAATAGCGTTATTCACCACAAATTGCACCACATCCTGAATATCACCCACGCCCAATTCGCCGACGGTGCTAATCCCCTGCACGCCGACCATCGTCCAGCCAAACGCATCGCCAAAATAACGGAAGGCATCGTGCGAGGTGACGATATAGCGCAATTCTTCTGGGACTTGGCTCATCGCATCAACGCCCCACGCATACAACAAATCGAGTTGCTCCACATAGGCTTGTGCATTAGCGATATAAATATCGGCATGGGCTTCATCGAGTGTGGCAAGTAATTCAGCCAGCGATGTCGTCACTAGTGACCAATTACGCGGGTCAAACCAGAAATGCGGGTCATCTACAACAATCTCGCCATCCTCAAATTGTAATACATAGCCCAAATCTTCCACTGGGTGGGATAGCCGATGAATGGTCACACCACGCTCGCTAACCGATTCAAAAACGGCATCAAACTGCCCTTCTAGGTGCAATCCGCTATACACAATCAGCGTTGCATCGTTCATGGCTTCAATATCCGATACTGTGGGTTTATACAAATGTGGGTCTACCCCCGCGCCCATCAATCCCGTAATTTGGATAGACCCCTCTGGCACGCCCACCGTGAGGATGTGCAATAGGTCGGTGGCTTGGGTGGTTGTAGACACCACCCGCAACGGTGCGGTTTGTGCCGATAGTGACATCGCCAATACTCCCCATAAGCCCATTATCAGGGTGCAATAGATTGCACCTCTAAACCGTACACGCATTTTTATCCGATTCAAAATTCCCATTTTCATATACCCTCAAATAATTTTTAGACGTGGCTAAAATTTAGCATATCTTTTGAAGTTTGTCAATTGGGTGGTCACACAAGGGCGCATTTTGGACGGCATATAAGGCTTGTCCGTAGTTGTTTTGATGATTTTGCGTAGATATGGCAGGCGGTGAACCACCTGCGTATATGACCAAAACCTCATAAATGGGGTTGGTCTGCCGATTTTTAGGGTCAGATAGGCATGATGTAGGGGTTTGCCATGGCAAACCCCCGCAACCAACCGTAAAAATCGGGCTTGCCATGGCAAGCCCCTACGCCATACCCATTTTTTGTGATGAAAATAGGCAAAACAACCCCGTTCACGGGGTTTCAGACGGTCAGACGGGTGGTTCACCGCCCGTCGGCAGGTAACATACACGCTATTTTTATCCTATTTTGCCTTTTTAACTACGGACAAGCCTTATATCGCGTCCGAAAACCATAAAATAAATTACCCGCCCCAAATTGAAATGCACCAGTCACACAAATAAAAAAGGCACATCGCTACTGGATGTGCCTCAATATGAGCTAGGTTATGGGGCGAATCTTAGACAAATGTGACTGCGACAAATGCCAAAAAGATAAGCACCAAAACAATGACAGCAGAAATCACCTGCCAAAATTGTGTTTGTGTCTTATAGTTGTTCATCCGTGTTCCTTTCCACTGGATAACGTTCTCGGTCTTCCCAATATTCAATACCACCAATCATCTCTTTAACAGCACGCCCCAACGTGCTAAGTTTGATTGCGGCTTTGGTCGCACCATTGCACCCAGGTCCCCAACAATACAGCACAAAAATCGTGTCATCGGGATAGTCTGCCATGCGCTCGGCGGTGATGGTGTTGGTGGGGATATTCACAGCCCACGGGACATGACTCCGCGCATACGACTCTGGGCTACGCACATCTACCAACACAAAATTGGCATTGCCTGTTTGGATGTCATGATACACATCAGACGGGTCGGTCTCGTGACGCAATTTGCGACTAAAAAATTCTAACGCCTCTTGGCTAGTGGCGGGGGGTGTTTGCAGAACTCTTAATGGCGGGTGGCTCATGACACATCCTCTCTTTTAGAACGATTTTTATAGTATATGCGCGTTTTTGACTGCCAGTATCTGCTATTTTCTGAACACAGCGTTTGATAAAAATGAACGCGCCATTCTGCAAAAATTCGCGTATAATAATAAGAATAAACTTTGGAGAACTCTTATGAACCAAATTACACAGAAAATGAGCATTGCATGGATTTTTCCCAAAAGATAATGAGTCATTAGGATAAGACCAAGGATAACCCCAAATGGAACTCCATCAATTGCAAGTGTTTGTGATTGTCTCTGAAGAAGAAAATATCACCCGCGCCGCACGACGTTTGTTTAGCACGCCATCATCCATCAGCATGACGATTAAGTCGCTAGAAGATGAACTGGGTGTACAACTCTTTCAGCGCACATCACGCGGGATGCAAATCACCGAGCGCGGGCGTTTGCTCCACGAAAAAGCCCAAAAGACTCTGCGTTCTGCCCAAGAACTGGCAAATTATGCCACCGAAATTCAATCGAGCCTCATCGGACAGGTGACAATCGGGTTAAATTCACAACCCTCATTTTTGCGGGTGTCAAAATGGGTGACAGATATTCGACAAAATTGTGCGGGGATTGATTTGCAAATTGTCAGTAGCTATACAGGGAAAAATTTAGCCCGTGTCAAATCTGGCGAGATGGATTTGGGGTTTATCTTTGGCGAGATAAACGACCCTCAACTCACCCGCTATCCGCTTGCCAATGTCGAGGTGGCGGTTGCCGCGCCTGTCGCATGGCAGACACAACTAGAAAATGCCACATGGTCAGATTTATCACAATTGCCGTGGATTGGGACAGAACTCGACTGCCCTTTTCAGACCTTGACCAATATTATTTTTGAGGAACACAACTTAAACTATCAGCCCAATATCCAAACCGATGACGATGCCACCCGCATCGCATTGGTCAAAGCGGGGATTGGGTTATCATTGGTCGTAGCCAGTGAAGCCCATGAAGAGGCACAAAACGGTGCGATTTATATCTGGCAATGTGAACCCATTTTTAGCCCATTATCGCTTGTTTGTGCCACACATCGGCAACATGAACCCCTCATCAAAGCTGTACGCCAAACGATTGTCTCGCTTTGGGAAACTGCCTCATAGATTTGTTCATTCTGCCTTAATACCCACATTGAAACCCTTTCTATTATGGGCTACGATTCTGTGATGAATAAAATTCTTTTTAACCACTTTTGAAAGGAAGCCCATTTATGACACTTTTCCCACGCGCAAGCGGTGTCCTTTTGCACCCCACAGCGCTCCCCGCAAAATATGGCATTGGCGATCTTGGCAAATCTGCCTACGACTTTGTAGATTGGCTGGTCAAGGCACATCAATCGTTGTGGCAAGTGCTACCATTGGGTCCCACTGGCTATGGTGATTCGCCCTATCAGTGCCTCTCGGCATTTGCGGGGAATGTCAACCTCATCAGCCTCGATTATTTGGTCAATGATGGCTGGCTGGTGGATTCAGACCTCGCAGACACACCCAATTTCCCCGTCCATACAATAGATTTTGGACCTGTCATCGAATACCACGCCAAAATTTTGGCACTCGCCTATACCCGCTTCAAATCCAAAGCCACCGCCGCCCAAAAGAAAATATTCGACAAATGGCGCGATGATAATAACCACTGGTTGCCAGATTGGTCGCTGTTTATCGCCCTCAAAAACGACCACAACGGCAGACCATGGGTCGAATGGGATGAAGGTTTGGCGCTAAAAAATCCAGAGGCACTCGCCACCGCCAAAGAACGTCTTGCCGATGAAATTACCAAGCACGAATTTTATCAATGGCTATTTTTTAACCAATGGGAAGACCTCAAAGCCTATGCCAATAATGTGGGTGTCAAAATTGTGGGCGATATTCCCATTTTTGTCGCGCACGACAGTAGTGATGTATGGGGCAACCGCACCTTATTTAACCTAGACCCCAAAGGCAATCCAACCGTTGTGGCGGGTGTCCCACCCGATTATTTTGCCAAAACGGGGCAATATTGGGGGAATCCGTTGTATAACTGGGATGCCATGAAAGAAATTGGCTATCAATGGTGGATAGACCGTGTGGCGTTCACACTCAAAACGGTGGATTATGTGCGGATTGACCATTTCCGTGGGTTTGAAGCCTATTGGGAAGTCACCACCAATCCCGAAAAACACGCCACCAAAAAATATGGCAAATGGGTCAAAGCCCCTGGCATAGACCTGTTCAACGCCATCCAAAAAGCACTTGGGGATAGCCTGCCCATCATCGCAGAAGATTTGGGCGATATTACCAAAGAGGTTATCGAACTGCGCGACCAATTTAATCTGCCCGGCATGAAAATTTTGCAATTCGCATGGAGCAACCCAGAAAATCCCTTTTTGCCTCATAATTTTGTCAATAATAGTGTGGTCTATAGTGGCACACACGACAATAACACCACACTCGGTTGGTGGCAAAAAGAAGCCGATGACGGCGCACGACGCTTTTTATCTGCCTATATAGATAAAGAAGTCATCGAACCCCATTGGGCGCTCATCCGCTTGGGCATGGCATCGGCGGCGAATACCTTCATCGCCCCCATGCAAGATATTTTGGGCTATGGTGCAGATAGCCGTATGAATACCCCCGGGCGGGAGAGTGGCAATTGGGGGTGGCGTTTTACAGGCGATATATTCAAAGCAAATTACGATGACCACCTCGCCTATCTGACATGGCTGTATAAACGCCGTGCAGACCAACAAGGCGAGGTCTATGGCGACCCTGCCAAAGACGATAACGATGAAGGATAAGGATAAGAATTCATGACCGATACGCATTGGACACATGCCATTCACCATGATGGGTCGGCTTTATATCTGTCTAACCCCACCCCAAAATTGGGCGAGGTGGTACAGGCATATCTCCGCACACCAAAAAATGCGCCCATTGAGCGCATTTTCTTGCGTACCGCGCCCGATGGTGAAAATCATTTAGAAGAGATGAAGCATCATAGCACCCATCCCAATCATGAATTGTGGGTGGCAAGTTTCTCTGTCACCATGCCCCGCAACCCCTATCGGTTTCTGATTGTCTCTCCCACCGAAGGATTTTATTATTACAACGCCCTCGGTATGAGTCATGTCAATTCACCCGAATGGTTCGATTTTAAGCTCCTAGCCGATTTTGCCGCGCCATCATGGTTGCCCGATAGTGTGTTTTATCAAATCTTCCCCGATAGATTCGCCAATGGCGACCCGTCGCTCACCCCAAAACCGGGTGAATGGTCAAAACGCGAATTTCAGGTGACGGTGCAAGCATGGGGCGAAACCCCAAAGACCTATCATGAGACAGGTAATCTGAATTTTTTCGGTGGCGATTTGGTCGGTATCCAACAAAAACTCGATTATCTGCAAGCATTGGGCATCACCGCTATTTATCTCACACCAATTTTCACCAGCAATAGCAACCATCGCTATAACATCGAAGATTTTTACGAAATAGACCCGCATTTGGGTGGCGAGCAAGGTCTGATAAACCTCACCCAAGCTATGCACGAGCGCGGGATGAAAATTATTTTGGATGTCACGCCCAATCACACAGGCGATAAACACGTCTGGTTTTTGGCAGCGCAAGCTGATGAAAATGCCGATACAGCCGAATTTTTTACTTTCCATGAGCATCCACACAATTATCATTCGTGGCTCAATGTCAAATCGCTCCCCAAACTGAATTATAAAAGCGAAAAATTGCGCCAGTGGATGTATGAAAACGAAGATTCCGTGTTGCGCCATTGGCTCAAAGCACCCTATCACATAGATGGATGGCGTTTGGATGTGCTAAATATGACCGCCCGTCAAGGCGGGGTGCAATTTAGCCACAAGGTGGGGCGTGGGATACGCCGTGCTGTCAAAGAAACCAACCCAGAAGCCTATTTGTTTGGGGAACATTTTTTTGATGGCACCATTCATCTTCAGGGCGAAGAACTCGATGCCACCATGAATTATCAGGGCTTTAATATTCCCCTATGGCATTGGCTCAGTGGTTATTATCTGGGACAAGATGCAGAACCAAACCGCCCACGCTATTACAATCCCACCAACGCCTTTGTGGAACAATTGGCACAATTTCGCGCCTCTGTCCCGTGGGTGATTGCCCGCCAACAATTTCACCAATTGGGCAGTCACGACACCACCCGCATTTTGAATATTGTCGAACATGACAAAGACCTCATGAAACTCGGTGTGGCGTTGTTGCTGACCTATCCGGGTGTCCCCTGTATTTATTATGGCGACGAGATTGGGCTAGACGGCAAACGCGACCCCGATAATCGTAAGACCATGCCCTGGGATGATAGCCAATGGGATAAAGACCTACTGGCATATCATCAACAGTGGATAAATTTCCGCAAAACGGCACCTGCGCTCATCAACGGCGGACACCAAGATTTATCTGCTTATGGGGATACATGGGCATTTGTGCGTCAATCGGCAGAACAACGCCTATTGGTCATTGGGCATCGTGGCAAAACGGCGATTCATGCAGTGCATTTGGGCGTATCACACGGCGGATATGCCGATGGCACACAGCTACGTGAGGTGTTCACGGGTCAAGCAGTCACCGTGACCAACGGCGAAATTATCATAGATTTGCCCCGTGCCAGCGCATTGGTATTTGAAGGATAAACCGTTTTTTACACCATTTTGGCGGGTAAAAATAAATTTACCCGCCAAAACTCCCACGATTGACGCTTAATTAACGCCTATTACGATACGATGGTGACATATTGAGCATTCACCAATGGGAGAAAGAACCAAAATGAGTACAGTGAGCAAAAAAAGTGTGTGTATTGTCGGTGCTGGTATCAGTGGCATTGTCACAGCCAAAACATTCCGTACCAAAGGGCATGATGTAACCGTCTATGAACGGGGTGCAGATTTGGGCGGTGTATGGGAACTCTCGCGGTCTTATCCAGGGATACAAACACAAACCCCGCGTGATTTATATCGTTATAGCGACTTCCCCATGCCAAAAGGCTTTCCAGAATGGCCCTCTGGCGCACAAGTGCATCAATACCTCAACAATTATGTAGACCATTTCAATATTCGCCCCTTCATTCATTTCAGTACCAGTGTTATGAGCATCATAGAACGCACAGACGGCAAAGCTGGCTGGGATGTCTCTACAGAGACCGCAGGCGGAAAAACCGCTACCCAATCATTCGATTTTGTGGTGGTGTGCAATGGCACATTTAGCAACCCCAACGCCATTCAACATGCGGGATATGAAGAATTTTTAGCTACAGGCGGGCAAGTCGTCCATTCATCCCAATATACCGATACCAGTATGGTAAAAGGCAAACGGGTTTTAGTGCTGGGATTTTCTAAATCTGCCACAGATGTCGCCATGAATGCCATTAAAGAACACGCCACCCAAACAACGTTGGTCTATCGCAAACCGACATGGAAAGTCCCCTATTTCTTTGCCAACACCATCAATCTAAAAAATATCCTTTTCTCACGCGCATCAGAAGCCCTATTCCCACCCTATCGGGCGACAGGCAAAGAACGATTCCTGCATCGTGTTGGCAAGCCACTCGTCTGGGGCAATTGGCGCATGTTAGAACTGCTCCTCAAAAGACAATTCCGCCTCAAAAAATGTGATATGCTACCAGATGCGCCGATTGAATCACAAATTAGCTGTAGCTTGAGTATCGAAACAAAGGGCTTTTATAAGGCAGTACGCGAAGGCAAATTGACGGCAATTCGTGGCACGATTGACCATTATGAGGGTAAAACAGTCATCCTCACCAACGGAGAACGGGTAGATGCCGATGTGATCATTATGGCAACCGGTTGGACGCGCAAAATACCTTTTTTATCGCCCGAATTGCAACAGAAATTTTTGGCAGAAGATGGCATGGTGCGCCTGTATCGGTCAATTGTCAATCCAAATCTGCCCCATATAGGCTTCATCGGCTATAACAGCAGTTTCGTCACCACCCTCACCGCCGAAATTGGCTCAAATTGGTTGTTGCACTATATGGACGACCAACTCACCCATAAGCCAAATGCCACCGAAATGAATCGTGAGATTGATGAAATGTGCCAATGGCGACGGACAGAACGCCCCATCGCCACCGAATATAATGGGTTATGTGTCGCACCCTATCATTTCCGCTATATAGATTCGCTCATGACCGATATGGGCGCAAAAAGAAATGGTAGCAATCCCATTTCGTCACGGGTAGCCCCCATCAAACCCGCCACGTATGAAAAATTATTGGCGACCAAAACCGCCTATCAGGTGCAATAAGATAAGCCCGACTCCCCACAAATTACCCCTGTGGGGAGTGGCATACAACCCCTAAAGGCGCTAAAATTCATAAGAAAAAATGTCTATTTTTATTATCAGCGAAAGGGTTTTGTATGTCCGAATTATCCGACCAAATTTATCGCAAACTCCGCCCCAATATCCCGCTTCACATTCCCCCACACGCACAACCCCTCAATAGCACTGTCACACTCACATTAGAGGGGGTAAATACACGCCCAGAAATTTTCCTCACCGATACCCGTCGCAATTATACGTGGCGCGTCATGATGACCAATGCGGGCAAAAATAAGTGGCAGGCAGACGTACAATTGCCCATGAAAGCCACTATCGTCACCTATCATTTTATAGTGGGTGATAAAAAAATTGAGGAGCATCGGCTGGTAGAAAGCCGTGATATTCCCAACACAGGCAACCGCCCCATTTATGGCGAATGGACAGAAATACCATTCAAAATTGCCGTATATGACCCCGCAGGGATGCCCGCCGAATGGACAAAAGGCATGACCGTGTATCAGATTTTCCCCGATAGATTCGCCAAGTCCCAATCCGATGAGCAGGCAAAATCGCATTTGCGCGGGGTCTATGGGCATGAACCCCAACTTCTTGCATGGGACAAACTGCCAGAATTGCCTCCGCTTGGGCGCGATTTTTTTGGCGGGGATTTGCGCGGTGTCATCCAAAAATTAGATTATCTAGCAGAACTTGGGGTGGAATGTATTTATTTTAATCCCATTTTTGAGGCATCCACTAATCACCGCTACGAAGCGATTAATTTCATGAAAATAGACCCCATGCTCGGCACAGAAACCGATTTTGATGAACTTATCGCAGAGGCACACAAGCGCAATATCAAAGTGGTGCTAGATGCCGTGTTTAATCACTGCTCATCGGACAGTATCTATTTTGATATTGGCAATAATTATGGGGATGGCGCATATCATTCGGTGGAATCGCCCTATTATCGCTGGTTCAACTTTGACCCTCATCCCACAGGCTATCGCGGATGGTGGGGCATGGGATTCATGCCCGAATTTATCGAATCGCCAGAGATGGAAGAGTATTTCTTAGGCGAAAACAGTGTGACAACCTATTGGCTCAATAAAGGGATTGATGGCTGGCGCACCGATGTGACTTTTGATAACACCGATGAGTTTTGGCTACGATTCCGTGATAGAGTGAACGCCACCAAACCAGAGGCATGGACAATTAGTGAGGAATGGCGCGATGCCACCCATTACCTGCTGGGCGATATGTTCAACGCCACTATGAATTATCGGTTTATGTGGGCAACACGCGGTTTTTTTGCTCATGACCAACTCTCTCCAAGTGCGCTGGATGACCGCCTCAACGTATGGATGCGCGATACCCCTGCGCCCGCGCTGGCGAGTCAGATGAACCTGCTCGATTCGCATGATATAGACCGTCTCATCAATGCCTGTGGTGGTGATAAGGCGAAATATCGGCAATGTATGGCGTTTTTATTCGCCCATATCGGCGCACCAACTATTTTTTATGGTAGTGAGACCGCCATTGATGGCACAATGCAAGAAGATTCCCGCCGTACCATGCCTTGGGATAATCTGGATAATGACCTCATCGCCTATTTCACCAAATTGCTCCATACCCGCAAACATACCCCTGTATTGCGGACGGGCGATGTACAAACCGTTTGGGCAGAAGATGAATCGCGCACATACGCCATCAAACGGACATTGGGCGACACGGTATTATATGCCGTGTTCAACGGTGGCGATGCAGAAGCTACTATTGCACTGGATGATTCTGGCACATGGCATGACCTGCTGGGTGGGATTGCCGATGTGACGGGTGATAAAAAACTCACCGTGACACTCGGTGCGCGTGGCTTTGCATGGCTGGTGAAAAAGTGATATTGTAGATATAAATCGTATGCAGGGGCATATTGTTTATGACCCTAGTGATGAGGATTTACTATGTTAGCGCCTAAAATAACTACACTGACTATAGACGAATTTCTAGAATGGGTTAATTTGCCAGAAAATGCTGATAAACGATGGGAATTGATAGAAGGAGTGCCAGTGGAGATGGCTTCATCAAGTAAAATTAATACTATTGTAGCGATGCTCATTGGCTCATTCTTGAATATGTGGATACTTGATAAAAATCTTGGTTATGTAACAGGCGCAGATGGAGGATATCGAATATCCAAACGCAATTCTTTTCAACCAGATGTCGCTTACATCAGTTATACACATGTTAACGAATTAGAAGGCAATATCTTTGATAACGCACCCGATTTAGCTGTAGAGGTTATTTCTCCCAGTGAGAAGCCGCGCCAAATTATGCAAAAAATTGAAACCTATTTAACCAGTGGCACAATTTTAGTATGGATTGTATATCCAGAAGAAAAAATTGTGGATGTATGGCGGGCAATGTCGGATGGTAGTTTAAATAAGCGCAAATTTGAAATCGGCGATATTCTATCAGGTGAAGATGTGTTACCCAATTTTACATTAGAAGTCGCAAAAATTTTCCCATCCCCTCCTAATAAATAATATACTCATGGAGAACCGAAAACAAATTCATAGGATTATGTCAATAACTCATCATTAAACGT
>Ga0163154_10002825_pt1 | contig 24894 bp, 16 predicted proteins | sample OliLakLV19MP9P1_FD_148649 | JGI IMG/M metagenome (GOLD analysis project Ga0163154, IMG submission 148649) | Freshwater microbial mat bacterial communities from Lake Vanda, McMurdo Dry Valleys, Antarctica - Oligotrophic Lake LV.19.MP9.P1 | ecosystem: Environmental > Aquatic > Freshwater > Lake >... | reverse complement strand
GCTTTTGGCAATGGTTTTGTAGCTTACAAAGGGACTGCTTCGCCTCAAACCATCACAGGACTTACAAGTGGAACGCTTTATTTCTTTAAAATATTTACAAGAAATGGTACAAACTGGAATGCTGGCGTGGAGGTAAGCACGACTACTACGAGTTATTGCACAGCAGTGTACACAAGTGCTACTGACTATATCACGAATGTAAGAATAGCAGCTACCACTATGAACTCCTCTAACGGTGTGAGTTTAACAGCACTTGGGTATTCTGTAATACCTTCTACTCCTTCTACGAATACAGCTGTTTTAGGGCAAGGTGTTTCTTATCCTATTACTATTACAGTAAGTTCTTGTCCCACTCAAATATCTGTTTGGGTGGACTTTAACCAAAATGGCGTATTTGACACAAGTGAATATTTTCTGACTACTTGCAGTGGTACTGCTACGGCTAATATTGCTGTACCTGTGGGTGCTACTTTAGGAACTACCAGAATGCGTATTAGAGCAAGATTTGCTGCTTTTACAAGTTCAAATGCCTGTACATCTTTTCCTACGGGTGAGGCTGAAGATTATACAATTACTATAGCTCCACCGCCTACTTTCACAGTAGCAGATAACGGTGCGCAGATAGTTGCAGGTAATATCACACAGGGCGTTCCTGATAACATCTTACAAAGTTTCATAATCACAGAAGGAGGTAATAGTGGAGGCTTTTTAAGCCAAGTTGCCGTTCCTTTGGCAGGTACTTATGTAGCAGCTACAGATATCGCTACTTTGGGATTAAAACTTTGGTCAAACACAACCAATACGTTTGGTACAGCTACTACGCTTTCAAGCCAGGCTGGTGTTTCAATGGGGGCAGGTGAAACAATCACTTTCAATGGTTTTTCTTCTGCTATTGCACGAAGTTCCACAACCTATTACTGGGTTACTGCTGATTTGCAGGGTACAGCGACTTTGGGCAATACTATCAATGCCAATGCTTTAGCCTCTGCTGATTTTACATTTACCGCAGGAACAAAGTCAGGTAATGTAACAGCTGGTGGCACTCAAACCATTGTTGCACCCCCTATTTATTATCTGAAAGCAAGCGGAGTTATTACCACGCTTATAGATTGGGGAACAAATACAAACGGAACAGGTTCTAACCCTTCTACTCTAAGCGAAAGTGGTGCTATTTGGAATATCCGCAATAATGCAAGTGTTTCTAATCCAGCTACTTGGACACTCGGTGTTAGTGCTAAAATAATAGTAGGTGATGGTGCAAGTGCTACCAACTTTACCTTGCCTACAGGCTTCAATGTTACGGGTACTATAGATGTGGCAAACCTTGGCACACTTACTTTACAAAATGCTACTAATCCTACTTTGGGTACACTTGCAGTAGGAAGTACGGTAGATTACAATGGTACAGGAGCGCAAACTATAACAGTTGCTAATTACAGTAACTTGACTATTTCAGGTGCAAGACTTACAAGCCCTGTAATTATATTGGCGCTTGGTACAATAGGCGTTGGTAATAACTTTTCTACTACCGCTACTGGAGTAGGTTCTTACACCAACACAGGAAACACTGTGAATTTTAGTAGCACAGGTACGCAAACTATACCTGCCCTTACCTACCTTAATATTACGAATACAGGCAATGGCAATCGCACTTTGGCTTCAAGTGGCGTGGTGAACGTTGCAGGGACATTTACACCAGGTAGTGGTGCTTATACTGTTACAGGTAGTACTGTAAATTATTCGGCTACAACTGGTGGACCCTTTACAATGCCTTCATTCAATTATAACAACCTGATATTTAGTGGCACTCAAACATTTAGTATTGGTGTAGGAAATACCATCAATGTAGCAGGTGATATGAATGTGAGTGCTGGTATATTTAATGTAAGTAGTGCAGCGGGTGCAGGTACACTAAATGTTGCTGGAAACTTTGCCTTGAGTGGAGCAGCTATTTTCAGGGTTATTTCTAACGCTTCGGCAACTAACACTACTGTAACGGTAAATGGAAATACAAGTATTTCTGGTACAGCATCTCTAAACTTGGAACTTATAAGTTCTGCTTCAGGAGTAGCTATTTTTGCAACGCTTGGTGATTTTACTGCTACAAGTACCTCAAGCGCAATAGTTGATTTTGGTTCAGGTACAGTAGCAGGCAATGAATTTAGAATAGGTGGTAACTTCTCTAAATCTGGTACGGGTACTTTTAACACAAGCGCAACGGCTAGTGCTAATGGATTTATATTCAATAGAGCAGGAAGTCAAACCTTTTCTTATGCAGAAGCAAACTCTCGATATACACAATATGTTGTTAGTTCAGGTTCTACTTTGCAAATGCTAACAGGGCTTACTTTACGTACTAGTTCTCTTCCTACTTCTACCTTTACAGTAAATAGCGGAGCAGCATTAGATATGGGAATGCAAGTAATTACGGCAGAAAATGCAACTGACCCTATTTTTACTTTGGCAAGTGGAGGAACTATCAAAACTGCTCGTGCTTTAGGTCTGACAAGTAATTTTTCGGGCTTTGGTGCAAGTAGATTAGTATTAAGTTCTTTGGCAAACTATGAATTTAATGGTTCTGTACCACAAGTTACGAGTGCTTTCGCTACAACGCCTACTACTAATACAGTCAATAACTTGACTATCAACAATAGCACAGGCGTAACGCTTAGCAACGACTTGAATGCTACCAACGCACTGAATATGACTTCAGGCATGGTAAATGCCGATGTCTTCATAATTACGCTTGGTACAAGTGCCGTGAGTACAGGCACTTTGAATTATACTTCAGGCGTGATAGTAGGCAAGTTCAAACGTTGGGTAGCTGCTTCAGCTACAGCTTATAACTTCCCTATAGGCATAGGTACTCAAGTGCGCAATGCGAATATCACCTATACAGGCGCGCCCAGTGCAGGCGGTTCGCTCACGGCGCAATTCATAGCAGGCGAGGCGGGAACTTCAGGTTTGCCACTGTCCGAAGGGTCAATCATTGTAAGCAATATAGGGCAAGGCGTTTGGCAAATCAATGCAGGCGATGGCTTGACAGGCGGTACTTATACAGCCACTATCAATGCGTTCAATATTTCAGGTATCAGCAGTTTTGCTAATTTAGTGATGCTCAAACGCGGTAGCAATATGACCCCTTGGACTTTATCAGGCACACACGTTACGACCACAGGGTCAAACGGCGCACCTGTGATACAACGCACAGGGCTTACAGGATTCTCTGATTTTGGCGTAGGTGGCGGCATTGGCAATCCACTTCCTATTACGCTCCTTTCCTTTGATGCAGTACGCGATGGCAATCATGTAAAGCTTGCTTGGCGTGTGGCTCAAGAGATAGATGTAAAAGCGTATCAAATTGAGAAAAGTTATGACGCACAGACTTTTGTGTCGGTAGGCAAGCTCGATTCAAAAACAGGGAATGGCACAAAAGATTATGCGTTCACAGATATTGAAAACAAATCGACCTATTACCGTTTGCGCTATCTGCACAATACCTCGCCTGATGCACACAGCCCTATCCGCTTTGTACGCGGAAGTGAAGATGAACGCATCTTGTTGTATCCGAATCCTTTGGCAGGCGCAGTGCATATAGACATGAGCGCGGAAATGAAAGCTATCAAAGTTATCAAAATGAACGTGATAACAGCACAAGGCAAAACTGTAGCGACTTTTAGTGGCGATTGGGAAAGCATAGAGCGCCAACTAAACCAACGTTATCCAACTTGGGCAAGCGGTGTGTATATGCTCCAAATCCAACCTCAAGGCGCGAAACAACAAACCTTGAAAGTAGTGAGGTAATAACATTCACTTGTAATGCAACAAAAGAGGGCAGCTGTAGTAGCTGTCCTCTTTTGTTATTTCTGACACTGCACAGCAACTTTTTTGAATTTTACATTTACAAAACATTTAAGGTGCTTCGACAATTTTAGTGGAGCAAGCAAGGTATAAACCACATAGAAAGATACGGCACACAGTGTTTCGGGCTATGTCCTCTATGTTTCTATGTGGTTCAACACAAAATTTGTCAGCGTACCATTTTTAATAAATGCTTCTTTTGAAAAACATGCTGGCAGATGTCGGCTATTTGGCAAAATATAGTTTTCAGGCTATCTTGATAGCTTTTCCTCCGCTCATGTCCTCCCAATATTCGAGCAAATCTTTGCAAAGTGCGGGGCTTATTTCGGCAAGGTAGCAAGTGCGGTGTGTTTCCTCAGCCAATAGAAGCATAGTGCCGATACCGCCATAAGCATCAATGATGACCTCATGCTCGCGTGTAAAGTTTTGCAATAAGTGTTTCAGAAAGTCTTTAGTTTTGTTTCCCTTGAGGTCTGAGCTATCTATTTCCCAATAATCGGCTACACGTGTATCTATGGCGCGTTGCGAAAAGAGAGCGGTGTAAATCCACCCGCCGAACAATGCTTCGGCTTTGTTTAAGCGCGCCGACATGCTCCAACGGTAGGGAAGCTGCGTCAGGCGTAGCAAATGCTGTAGCTCGTGCAATTCAGGCGTAACGGCTATGACTTGCGCCTTTATAATCAATTTGTCAAAGTTCCAGCCGCCGCTTGGGCTTTGCAAAATACGGGCGGGGTTGATGTAGGCAAGGGCGCAATGTTCGGGCACTCGTTTGAAAAAAACATCGTCTGCACCATCACCACAATAAAGCAAATGTTGCCCTAATTGCCATACGTCACCTGCTTTGACTTGGCGCATTTGGCGTTCTATGCGTTCTTGCTCTTGGCGTTCTTTGGTGTTTTTCTTATCACGAAAATAGGTGGCGGTTCGTTCTGCTTCTTCTTGGCTGCTGCTTCGCTTGAGTTGCAAAGCGTCTTTATGGGCTTCGAGTACGGTCTGTTTGGTGAGTTGTTTAAGGTCTTTGAGGCTATTGATGTACCAATCTTTGAGCTTGAGAGTTTCTTGGTGGATACGGTCTGTGAGTACATTATACTCGTAAAGGGATATTTGATCTTCCAGTTGTTGGTAGCTGGTTTCAACCGTTTGGATAAGGTCGCTATAATGCGCTGCTGCATTCTTATTGCCCTTTACCATTTCTTGGGCGACTTGTTGGCGCAAGGCGAGCAAATCAAACAAAGTATATACGGCAGGATTGTCAGTTTTGATTTCACGAATGGCGTGTGTAATTTCGACCAGTTGACTCTTGGCTATTTCATTTTTCAAGGTCAAGTCGTGCAACCAATACCAATCTGTTTGAGGGCATCGATTGATTTCTTCTAATTTATAAACTTCATCTAAAATAGGCACGCCTTCAGGCAGTTGTGTTTTGAGGTATTGATAAACCTCACTTGCGTTCATGTATCTGCGCAAAGTGGAGTCGCTTATACCGAGCCGTTGCGCATATTGTTGTGTAGTAAATACCTTGCCTTCCTTTTGGACTACCTTGAGGGCGTTTAAGCCTATCTCGAGCGGTTTGGTTTCGGTTTGGATATTGCCCAAAACCAACTGTATAAGTGCTTCTGTATCAGGCAATTCGCGCACTACGCAGGGCAGTTGCAAATAACCCAATGCCCTTGCTGCCGTAAACCTATGCTCGCCTTCTATGATTTGGTAGCCGTTTTGATGTGGGCGCACTACAAGCGGGTGTGAGCTGTCAAAACCATTTTGGGCAATGAAAATTTTAAGTTGTTTTATTTTTTCTTCACTCGATCCAAGCGGGCGATTATCAGGGTGCGGTGTTAGTTTGTTGATAGGCAAAAGTACGACTGCCGATTCGGTTATACGCAAATCGGGGGAGTGAATGTCCCATGCTTTTTCGTTGTTATCTTCCATTGTTTATTTTTTACACATAAATATATAGCAAAAATAGCTTTTTTTAATAAAAAAGCTATTTTATTTTGTTTTATTTTTAAATATTTTTATTGCTGTAAATATCTGGCACTCTGACAAATTTTGTTTTGAACCACATAGAGGACATAGCCCGAAACGCTATGTTCCATATCTTTCTATGTGGTTTATACCTTACTCCACTAAAATTGTTGGAGCAAGAAATCTATTATCAAAATATTGCAATATATATCAAAAAAAAGCTATCTTTGTAGCAAAATGCCTTGCCGTTGCGCGTGTTCTCACACACAGCATCAGGAAAATTACATGGTGCATTTACCAGCCGTTTAATTTTATTACTAACCCACTTATTTATTGTTTCATTCGTTATGGGACTTTCCAAACTCAACATTTTACTTCCTCCTATCAATGCGGCTAATTTTGAGCCAGCCACGACCGCCTACCATCCTATGAATGCCGAGTTATTGGTATTTATGGCAAACTTAGCGTATGAAAAAGATGGGGCTACCATCGAAAAGATACTCAAAGATGGGAATCGCATTCGTAATTTTACACCTACGCATTTGCGTTTTATCGAAGATAAGGCAACAGATACACAAGCCATTATCGTAGCAGACGATGAGAAGGTTGTGGTAAGCTTTAGGGGTACGAATGGCGGCCTAACCGATTGGTGGACTAACTTTGGGTACGATTTGGTAGATCAACCCAATATATTAGGCAAGGTACATCATGGCTTTGTACAAGCATTGGATAGTGTATGGGACGCAGTAAAAAACACTCTTTTTGAATACAAAGGCGCGGGAGGCAAGTACCGTTCCTTGTGGTTTACGGGGCATAGCCTTGGAGGGGCGTTGGCTAACCTTTCTGTAGCAAGGCTGTTAGCGGAAGATTATGCCATATATGGACTTTATACCTTTGGGCAACCTCGTGTAGGTGACCGCGCCTTTGCCCGCAACTTCAACATAGATTTCAAAGCGCGTTACTTCCGTTTTGTGAATGACCGCGACATTGTTACACGCATACCGAAGCGCGAAATGGGCTACAATCACGCAGGTATGGTACTTTATTTTGACAGCGAAGGCAATCTCACAGCTGATTTGCATGGCTGGTTTCGCTTTCAAGACCAAGTGAATGGCACTGTAGAGGTCTTGCTCAACCTTTTAAAAGGCGATTTAATAGGCGACCACAGCCTAACCAATGCGTACCTGCCCTTGTTGCAAAAGCACAACAATCACAACCCATTTTTGAAATAATACGCTACTTACAAAAGTAGATGGTACTCTGACAAATTTTGTGTTGAACCACATAGAAACATAGCCCGAAACACTGTGTGCCGTATCTTTCTAAGTGGTTTATGCCTTGCGCCACTAAAATTGTCGGAGCACTAAGCATTCTGCTATGCTTACAATTAGAAAACATAGTTCGAAACGCTATGTTTTCTATGCAGCTCAATAGAAAATTTGTCTGTTTATGATACATTTTTTTGCTCAGTAATGGAAATTAAATAACATGGTATTTTAGGACTTACGCAATGTACCGCACGCGGCGCACGTGTGCGCTGTAATCAAACCTTGCCTACGACACGGACGCGAGCCGCGTATGGTACAAATAGGCGCATTTTTTTTATTCTAATTCTAACATTGTATAAGTTCTAAAACCATCACCTTATTTAACTTTCGTCCCTAAGCAAGCGTAGAAACAAGGCACGCCTTATGTGTACAAATAAGAAATGTCGTTATCAAAGTATTGGCAATATTTTTATGAATGAATTCGTGGAGTGCAGAATAGCATGTTATTCAATGCTTATTCTTGTGTTAGAAAGCGCATTTTTAGATTTTGATACCAACTATCAACACATCATCAGTTTGTTTACGCTTGCCTACCCAATGCAGGAAAGTTGTTGTTAAATGCTCTTTTTGTGCAAGCATATCTTGTGTGTGTACTGCAAAAAAGGTTTGTTTTAATTGTGCAAAAGAAAACTTCTTGTCCAATTCACTCCCGAATTGGTCTTGAAAACCGTCTGTAAAAAGGTAAAAATAAGTGGGTGTATCAAGGATTGGTATGTTGTGTTTGTTAAAAACCCGCTTTTGTTCGCGTTGCTCACCGCCTATAGTGAAGCTGTCGCCTTTTATTTTTTCAATCTTGCCGTCTTGTATATAAATGAGCGCGTTTTTCGCACCTGCGAATTGTACTTGCCTGTTTTGCTTATCTATCACCAAAAGCGATAAATCCATACCGTCTCGGTTGTCGGATTCTTCTTGTTTAAGGGCTTTTCGAATACCTTTGTGTAGCTCGTTCAAAATAATGTCGCTTTCAGTAATGCCACGCTCCAAAACAATTTGGTCAAGTAATTCCTTGGCTATCAAGCTCATAAAGGCGCCAGGAACGCCATGTCCTGTGCAATCTATGGCTGACAAAATAATCTGCTCATTTTTTTCTGCTAAGAAATAAAAATCTCCACTTACAATATCGCGTGGTTTGAAAAACACAAAGCTATCAGGCAATAACCTATTAAAATCGTCTTTGGTAGGCAAGATAGCTTCTTGTATGCGTTTAGCGTAGTTGATACTATCCAAGATGGCTTGGTTTTTCTGCTCTATGTCGTTTTTTTGGTGGTTCACTATTTCGAGTGTGGTGCTTAATTCCTCATTGGTTTGGTTTAGCTCCTCATTAAAAGCAATCATTTCATCATTTGCCTCAGCCAATGCCAATGTGCGTTCTTTTACTTTTTGTTCGAGTGTATTATTTTGCTCACGAATCATATTTTCGTTTTCGCGTAAAGCATGGATAGTATCTTGTTGTGCTTTTCGTTTTTCTATTTCCATCACTTTTATTTTGTCTGCCAATCCAAACGAGAGCAACAATGCTTCGAGGGCTGTGCCTATTTGGACTCCGTAATCACTGAAAAGAACAGACAACTCTATGCCCCAAACCCGCACTATAGACAATGAAGTAGGCACAAACATAGCCACCCAAGCGGCTAAGAAGAATTTTGCTGCTCTTGAGCCTTTATACAATCCCCAAATGCCTAGCGTGATTATCAGCATAAGCGAGGACAACAACTGCACAGCGAAAGTTGTCATGATATAAGGAATGTACCAAGGCGACCATATCGCGATTATAATCCAAGCAAATATGAAAAAACCTAATCCTACTAAACTATACAATATCCAATGCACCCACACAGGAAATAAAGTCCGCACTTTTAAAAAGTGATAGGAAAATAAAAGCATGAAGCTTCCCCCAACCGTAGCACTTGCATTCGATATATAGTTGGCAAAAGTAGGAAAGGTAGGATACAAAAATTGGTAACCAAGCCCTGTGGTAGCTATCAAGTGCATAGCTACAAAAGTGAGATAGGCGATATAATAAAAGTAACTTATGTCGCGCAAACTGATGTATAACAGCAAGTTATAAAGTATCAAGGCTGTTAAAATCGTATTCAAGAAAATGGCAAAAGCTAAACCGTATTGCGAATCATCAAAAAGTGCCGTTTCTTCAATGAGCATCAAGTCGTGCATTTTTGAATAAAAACCACATGCATGCACATATACTGTAAGTTTTTCGCTTTTCTCAAAAGGGATTGGAAAGTTGAACTTGTAATATAAAATAGGGCGTTTTGCAAAAGGCAATCTGTCGCCTGTATGATATTGATGCACTATTTCGTTTTTTTCATTTAAAAAATAAACGGACAGTGTGTCAATGTTTGGGTTTTTCATTTGAAAGAGCCACTCTTTGCCCCGTACTTCTTCCGCCTTGCCTTCTATTTTTATTTTGAACCAATAATTTAAGATTGAAAAGCCATGATTGGGGCTGGCTTGTTGTGAAAGCTCAAACTTTTTTTGATTTTGAGGTAGTAAAATGTTTTCAATGTTCAAACCATTGCCTTTGTAACCCAATATTTCTACTCTATGCCCCAAAGCATAACTACTACTATCTCGAGAAAGACTGATAATATTGCCTTGTGCAACACTATTAGTTATGCTAAAGCTTATAAACAAGCTCATAAACAGTGTTTTTAGCAACATAGTGTAAAATTAACAGCATTCATAGTACGCAAATATATACATTTTTTCTGGATGTAATTTAAAAACCAAAAAAAAACATGGGTTTTTATGCAAAGTTCGTTTATTTTTATTTGTTTAACAAAAATTAAACCTTATTTTTGCATCTAACACTTTTAAAAGCATAACTAATGGCAAAAGTAAAACTTTCCGACTTTAAAAAATACTTTGCTACCCTTAGCACAGAAGAATTGCATAAGGAAATCACCACGCTACTGAAATTCGACCAAGTACAAGCATTTTACACTCAAGGCAAAATATCAGAAGCCGAAGAAGAAAAGATGCTTGAAGCTTGTAAACAAAAAATATACAAAACATTTTGGACACCCAAAGACAATCCACGCAACAACATCAGCAACGTGAAGATAAGAGAAATCAACACATTTGAAAAAAGTGGCGCGACTCCTTCGGCTGTCATTCAACTGATATTGCATCGTGTAGAAGTAGCTACTATTTTTGCCGATAGTTTCGGCGGTATGTCCGAAGGAAATTACAATGCCTCCTCTAACGCCTTCGATAAAGCCCTAAAACTCATGGATAAACATGAACTGTTTGGCGAGTTTGAAGCAGATTGTAAAGCAATATTTTCTTATGACAATCTTGATTATTCGTACATTGACAATATGAGAGAAAGCTTTGATGACCTTAAAAAAAGACAAATATGATACAAAAAGTTTGCATTATTGGCGCAGGTTCTTCTGGAATCGCGGCATGCAAAGTACTCAAAGACCATGACATTGCTTATGATTGCTATGAAAAAGGCTCAGGCATAGGTGGCAATTGGCAATACAACAACGACAACGGCGACTCTTCCGCCTATCGGTCTTTGCACATCAATACATCAAAGACTATGATGGCATATTCGGACTTTCCAATGCCTGCCGGGTATCCACAGTACCCACACCATACCCAAATCATGGCGTATTTTGAGGAATACGTCAACCATTTTGGCTTTCGTGAAAATATCCATTTCAATACCGCTATCACAGACGTAGGCAAGGAAAAAGATGGTACTTATTGCGTTAGAACGGATAAAGGCGAAACTAAATACTACACAGCCGTTATTGTCGCTAACGGGCATCATTGGAATCCACGCTATCCCGAACCGCCATTTGCAGGCGATTTTGAAGGTTTGGTAATGCACGCACACAATTATAAAACGCCCAACATATTAGAAAATAAAAACGTCTTGGTTGTAGGTATCGGCAACTCCGCCCTTGATATCACTTGCGAAGCCGCGAGGCTGAACACAGGCAAGGTCTTTATTTCCACAAGGCGTGGCGCGTATATATTCCCCAAATATATTATGGGCGTTCCGTTTGACATGTTGGGCAAAGCAAACCTACCTTACCTGCCCATGTGGGCAAAACGCCTATTTTTACAAGTCAACCTTTGGGTAGCAAGAGGCAGCCAAACAAGCTACGGCATGCCTTTACCAAAGCACGCGCTTTTAGCTGAACACCCCTCTATCTCGCAAGATTTTCTTAACCTAGTCGGGCATGGCAAAATAGGTATTAAACCCAACATCAGCGCATTGGCAGGCAAGGAGGTGCTATTTGAAGACGGCAGCAAGGAGGCGATTGATGCCATCATTTATGCGACAGGCTACAAAATAACCTTTCCTTTTTTCAAGCCTGATTTTATAGACTCTCCAAAAATAGAAGCCACAAATGATTTTCCACTTTATAAACGTGTGGTGGACATAGCACACAAAAACTTGTTTTTTTTAGGATTGTGCCAGCCTCTGGGCGCAATCATGCCCTTAGCAGAAGTCCAAGCGCAGTGGATAGCGCGCCTCTTGAACAATGAAGTAGCCTTGCCAAGCGACACCTACATGGCGCATCACATCGAAAAAGAAACCCAACGCAACGAAAAACGCTACAACCATTCTAAACGACATACCATTCAAGTCGACTTCTTAGGCTATAAAAAAGATATTCTGAAGGAAATGCAGCAAATGAAAACGGGCAAAACAACCGCCAAGTTTGTCGTGTAAAATAGAGCTACTCAATATTAGTCACACTGTAAACATCTCTTGTCGCTTTAGCACCACACAAAAGCATAACAAGAGATTTTACAAATTTGCAGGTAAAAACATCATATTTGGCAACTTGCCTGCCCAAAAACAGAAATAAACATTACAGCTGTTTGTGGTCTTAAAAAACGCTTTCGCAAGTAGCCTCATGTAAAAAGCTACCCCGAAGAGTAGCTTAGTCGATTTGTATTATTTCAAGAATGATTTTCAGAGGATTATTTTTTTGTCCTTCTTTGTGCTTCTAAGTAGCGTTTGATGCGTAAAACATTCAAAAACATAGCTAAACCAAAGAAAGAGAATAATGCAGGAAACATAGGTTTTTTGTTTAGTGAAACATAATTTCAATACAAAGGTAGTAAAATTACCCAATAACCCCTCATGAACCAAAGATTATTTTAAGGATTTTGCCAAAAAAAAATTTTTTTTTGATAATTTTTAAGCGAAAATTGTATTATTCTAATAAATAGGGAAAGCAAATTAGAAAATTATTAGAAAACTTATGCTATCTATACTGCTTTTAGCCTGCCCCAAAAGCCTCTATGTTTGCTTGAAAGTACATAAGTACACGCTTTGCGCGCTCTTAAGAAATACTTGGTGCTTCGACAAACTTAGTGGAGTAAGGTATAAACCACACAGAAAGATATGGCGCACAGTGTTTCGGGCTATGTTCTCTATGTTTCTATGTGGTTCAACACAAAATTTGTCAGCGTAACAAATACTTTTGTAAGAAACCCTACCAAATTTTAAAAAAAGCATTATCTTTGTGCAAAATAGTACCCATCTTTTAAATAAAATTTTGATGCGTTTTTTAGTATGTTCCTTCTTTTTATTGTCGGGTTGCAGTGTTTACACCTTTACGGGCGTGAATACGACCGCTAAAAGCATTACCATAACCAACTTTCTCAACCGGGCTTCTGCTGGACCTGCAAATTTAGGCATTAACTTTACGGAAAAATTAAAAGAATACTATCAGCGCAACTCTCAACTGAATATTGTGAACAAAGAAGGCGAATTGAGCATCATAGGGAACATTACGAAGTTTCTGGTAAGTCCCGTGGCGGCTACAGCACAAGACCGCGCTGCCGAAAATAGACTCACTATAGAAGTAGAATTAGACTTCGTAAACACAAAAGACGATAAAAAGAACTTTACCCAAACCTTCTCTTTTTATGATAACTTTCCACAAAACCAGACCCTCACTCAAGTACAGGAAGAAAAAGTGGAGAAAATACTAAACCAAATTGTCTTAGATATTTTTAATAAAACTGTAGCAGATTGGTAAAAATTTAAGAACATAACCTATATTTGCATTTATAATCCTACTTCCTACTTTTAAGCCCTGCATGACTGCCGAAAACTTACAAAACGTATTGGTACATCCTTATCAAATCGCAGAAAGCGAACTCGAATCGCTTGAAGAATTGGTAACGCAATTTCCTTATTTTCAACTTGGGCATTTGCTTATAGCCAAATATGCACATGACCAAGAGAGCATGCTCGCGCCCCAAAAAACTCGCCGAGCCGCCGTATATGCCTACGAAAGAAGGCAGTTGCGCCGATTGATTTTACTCCTTCCTGCAACGCAAGAAGATGACAGGAAAACGCCTACCACAAATTTAGGAAAAGAATTGAAAAATAGTAAATCTTTTTTTGAATTGCTACCCGCTATCGAGCTTGACGAGGCAGCACACGCCTACAAACCAACCGAAGAAAAACAAGAAGAAGTAGTCGCCGAACCAAAAACGAATATGAAAACACTATTGAAAGAACCCATAGAAACCATTTGGGAAAACCAACTTTCAGAAAGTGATGCCATCGCTTTGTTTAACGAAGGACGCATAACGGAAGCTGCGCAAATGTACGAAACATTGGCTAAACAAAACCCAAATCAAGCCACCGAATATCAACAAAAATGGGCATCACTTGTAAGCAATATTGAAAATGAAAAACCTGAACAAGAGATAACTCAAACCGTAATAGTTCAAGAAGAAACGAAAGAAGTAGAGAATATAGAAGCTTTCTTTGAGCATATTGTACCTGATGGCCAACCTGACTATTTACATTTCAATGAAGGACTTGCACTCGGTTTATACTATGACAACAAAGTCCCAGAAGCTATAGACATGTATAAAAAACTTATGGAAATATACCCCGAAAGGCGCGAATATTACCAAGAACAAGTCATGATGCTCGTAGGCAAAAAAATTTACAATGCCTCCTTTGAACAAATAAATAAAACATCACCAAAAGAAATTGTATTAGAAATTCAACCTGAAGCACAAATTGTCGTAGAACCTGAAACCGAAACGCAAGTTGTCATAGAACCTGAAACCGAAACGCAAGTTGCCGTAGAACCTGAAACCGAAACGCAAGTTGTTATAGAACCTGAAACCGAAACGCAAGTTGTCGTAGAACCTGAAACCGAAAGGCAACAAAGTATTCAAGATTTTTTTGAAGACATTGAAATTGAACCAATTTCGCAAATATCAAGGAATTTGGCAATAAATACCAATGCCTACTTAACGAATGAGGAAAAGCCTTTTTTTGATGATATAGAAGATTTTGCTATAGCCCCTATAGAAAAGATTGAAACGCCTCAACCCGATGCTACCACGATAGATGCAGAAGTCGTTTTTCTTACCGAAAGCCAAGCTATTTCCTTATTTAATCAAGGAAAAATGCAAGACGCTATAGCCATTTATGACCAACTAATCAAACAAAATCCACCCAAAACAAGCTACTACCAAAGTCAAATACGTGTTTTGCGTGAAACAATACAAGAAGCTCTCCGCCCTGCCAAAAAAAGTGTTATGGAAAATAAACCTGCGGAAAATGAAGAACCCAGCGAAGATTTGGCTATCCGATACTTTACTATGGAGCGCACAGCCGAAGCTATAGCTATTTATGAACAACTTATGGAAAAACACCCTGAAAAACGCAAACACTATTTAAGACAAATAGATGTGCTGAAAAGCTAATTCTCTTTTTGTAAAATCACTAATTTTTTCTTAAAATTGCACGAAGTTTTATTTAATCTATAACTTTCAAACGCTAAAAAAATGGAAAATCTCTTTCTAAAAGGTGGTGAAGAAACCCCCACGATTGCCCTCAATGCTGATACTGGTATCATGGAAATCAGCGAAAGCTCGTATCCTGAATATACCAACGAAATCTATAACCCCGTTCTTGAATGGCTGGAAGATTATACACTCGAAGCCAGCAAAAAACTGACCTTCAACTTTCGCCTTGATTACTTCAACACAAGTACCTCCTTCCGTTTTCAACAAATTATCAACTTGTTGAACGATTACTTTTTAAATAAGCAAGGTGCAGTGGTCGTAAATTGGTTTTACCAAGATGGTGACATCGATATGCTCGAAAATGGTGAGGACTATGCCAAAGATGCTAAAATGCCTTTTAATTTAGTTATACTATAACATTTTTTTTATGGAAGCCGTTTGGAATTTTATAGTAAGTTTTGCTAATCGCCATCCACTGATGGTGATTGGCGGATTGTTTGTGTTGCTATCGAGTATTAGCAACTTAAGTACAAAAAAAGTAAAAGTAAAAACCAATACAAGCATGAGCATGACCATATTTTTGGCAGGATTGGCATTCATGGGATTGGACTTATGGCAAAGTAATTCCTTGCCTATAGCCAATAAGAATAAAAATCCCAAAACAGAAGTGAATCCTACACAGGTAAGTGCTGAACTAAAACGCAAAGTAGAAAACTACCTCGAAGCACTCGAAACCCACGACTTTAACCGTATTAGTGCTTTTTACCCTTCTGTATTAGACGGTTATTTTGGAGAAAGCAAAGTTACACAACTCCATGTTTCACGCCGTATGAGGCAAGAATGGAAAAAAATACTCTCTGAAAAATTCGAAGTGTTGTGGAACACGTGGAAGTACCGAAGTGATGCCGATAATGGAAAATACATTGTTAGTTTCTCATTCAAGCACAAGTACCAACCAAAAGAAAAAGAAACAGAGGAAGTCGCAGAAGATAAAACTATGGAACTTGTTTTTGACCGCAATTACAAAATCTATAACATCGATAAAGCAACTATTGATTAAGCATTTCATTTAAGTAACCCACGCTGCATGTTATCTTTCGTATTCAAAAAAATACCATAAAGATAGAACTTCACGATAAAAAAAACCGTTTTTCAGGTCATTTTTGCATAGGCAAGAAAGTTAAACCTTTTACCCACGATTAAAATCGTGGGTTCTGTTTTCACCGTCATTTCCCACCCGCTTTTTAAAAAACCCTGTTTTTCAAGCGTGAGAAATATAAAAGAAACAACATAACTCCTTGACTTTCAAAATATAACATGCCCAACCTAATAAATTTCAATAAATACGAATTTTCGAATCTGTGCTGGGAAATGGCGGTAAGTGTGCAAGTAATTTTAATTTTAATGCTCCGACAATTTTAGTGGAGTAAGCTATGAACATAAAGAACGTATGGTTTCAGGCTATGTTTTCTATGTCCATAGCTTGTTCAACGCAAAATTTGTCAAAGTGCCATAATTTTTTACCAAATAAAACGCAACTTATTTTTGTATATACGTTATAAAAAGTATAAATTTAAAATGGTGTTAAACTTTATGAAAAATTGTTGGTATTTGATTGCTATCGCGGTTGTAGCCACAAGTTGTAGCACACCTTCAAAAAAAGAAACGCACCGAACGGTAGCCAAACTCCCGCCGTATGTTGTACCGCCTGTCCCTACAGCAGATGTGCCTTTTGAAACTTATACGTTTCAAGCAGAACAAGGTACAAAAGTAGCCTACAAAACAGGTACACAGATTGAAATACCTGCCAATGCCTTGCTTGATGAGAAGAATAAGCCTGTAAAAGGTAAAGTTACACTCTCCTACCGCGAATTTCATGACGCGCTTGATGTTTTGGTTTCTGGAATACCCATGCAGTACGACTCAGCAGGTACAAAACAAAGCCTTCAAACAGCTGGTATGTTCGATATACGTGCCTCGCAAGAAGGTAAAAACTTGCGCCTCGCCAAAGGAAAAGAAATGCACGTCCGCATGGCTTCATGGCAACCCGATGCAGACTATAATTTTTATAGCTTAGACACCATAAAGCGTAATTGGGAATACAAAACCCGCGAAAAAGTGGAAATCAATCAAACCAAAGTGGCTATGAAAGTGGTGGTAGAGCAAATGCGTAGCCAACTCCCTGCCACACGTTTTGTACTCAACATTGGCAATGCCTTTGATATATCAGTAGATAATGACTATGACCAAATGAAAAAAGATGCCCTTCGACAAGCATTCCTGGATCGTTTTAGTGGTTACAACGTACGATATACCAATGAAATTTATGCCTATACACCCATACAAATCATGGGGCAAGGCGAACATCCCGCACACGACTTGGTGTGGGAGCTGGTAGGAAGTACACAATTACCTACCTTCCCTACCGTCAAAAAAGAAGGTGACCACGGCTTTTTTAATGCAGGTGTCACGCCGATAGGTAATGGCGTGTACCGTTTGGATATATACAACGGTTGGAAACCCAACAAAGATGGCAAAATACTAAGCACTTTTATAGCAAAACCTATCATGCGTGTAGCGAGCCTATTGGCATACTCACCCGCAAAATGGAAAGCAGAAGAGAACATGCTGATGGAGAAAATTCGCAAAGAAGAAGAACAAATCAAACAAATAGCAGACGTTTTTCGCTCCATAGCAGTCAGTAACTTCGGTATTCATAACTTTGACCGCTATATGAAAGATGACCTTGAAGGCAAGGCAGTATTTGTAGATGCATACTTCAAAGTAAACGGGAAGCCTGACCTGCTTTCTGAAAAACAATTGAAAAAAGTGTTCTTTATCAATCCAGTTATCCGCTCTTCAGCAGAATATTATGGAGGCAGTTGGAATTTATTTGGCATGGTGCCTGGGCCAAGCATACGTATCTTTGCCTTGCTCGCTGACAATAAATTGGCAATAGTAACTCAGGAAGATTACAACAAAATAGACTTCCAAAAACTTCAACCAGATGCCAAACGTAAAGACCGTGCCACGCATACCTTTACGCTCCAAATACAAACAGACCTCGTAAAAACCCAAGAAGACCTCCGTAAAACATTGCAAATGAACTAAATGCAAGCCTTTTAAAGCTTGCATTCTTTTATTAAAGTAAAGCTTGCATTCTTTTATTTGGTACTCTGACAAATTTTGTGTTGAACCACATAGAAACATAGAGAACATAGCCCAAAACACTGTGTGCCATATCTTGCTATGTGGTTTATACCTTGCGCCACTAAAATTGTCGGCGCACCTAAATTATTTATCAAAAAACTATTTAACTAACAATAGCAACTTGCCTACCCAAACGAAAATGTAGCCGAAACAGCTTTAAGGTAGAGGCTAAACAAGCTGAAAAATTACCAAAGTACCACATCTCATGAAAATCATCTTTATCATACTCGCGCCAGTCATCGCAATTTTAGGAATTAGCATCTTTTTTATTATTTATAGGCTGACCAATCCAGCAGGCAAGGTCGTGAAATTGCCTGTTGATAAAGCTGTACCTGTACAACAAACACGCCTTTATGAAGACGTGAAAGCCCTTACCGAAATTCGACCTTACCGAAATTCGGGCAGTGCCGAAGGCACACAAAAAGCGGTTGACTTTATTACAAATAGCTTAGAAACAGCAGGTTATGAACCAGAAATGCAAACCTTTCAAACGCCTGATGGCAATTCATATCAAAATGTGATAGCTTTTTATGGCGATAAATCCTTGCCGCGTGTGGTAGTGGGAGCGCATTATGATGTTTGTGGAGAACAAACAGGCGCAGATGATAATGCAACGGCGGTAGCAGGTATGCTAGAGATTGCCCGATTATTGCAAACACTCAAACCCAAACTTGCCTACTGCATCGAATTGGTAGGCTATGCCAATGAAGAACCGCCGTATTTTCGCACCAAATACATGGGGAGCGCGGTACATGCACGCAGTTTGAAAGAAAAAAATACACCTGTAAAAACGATGATTTGCCTTGAAATGCTCGGCTTTTTCTCTGACGAACCCAATTCTCAAACTTTGCCCATCTCGTGGCTCACATATTGTTATTCTGATAAAGCGAACTTTATAGCTGTGGTAGGCAAGTGGGAACAAGTTACGCTGGTACGCAATGTAAAACGCGCTATGATGGCGGCAGGCAAGGTGCAGGTTTTCTCTATCAATGCGCCCCAAATCGTTAGAGGGATAGATTTTTCAGACCACCGCAATTATTGGGCAGAAGGCTACGACGCAGTTATGATTACCGACACGTCCTTTTTTCGCAATCCACACTACCACAAAAATACAGACACTATAGAAACCTTGGATTTTGTACGTATGACGGAAGTCGTCAAAGGCGCGTATTGGGCCACCATAACCATGTAAACCTTGCCTACAAACCCGCTACTTCGGCTACCAAAAAAATACTCCCGCTCACTACTATCAAATCGTTTGCGTTTGCCCTCGTTTGGCAATACTGAATAGCCTCGTTTACGTTTGTATGTGTGGTACCTTGTATGCCTATTTTTTTTGCAAAACTCTGTAAATCAACGGCTTGCATACTTCGTACTGCTTCATATTGGCAAAAATAAAACATGGCGTTTTGAGGATATAGAGGCAAAATAGCCTGTAGGTCTTTGTCGTTGCTGAATGCCAAAATAAGGTGCAAGTTTTGATGTGGCGTAGCCTCTATTTGGGCTACTACTTCGCGTACACCTGCTTCGTTGTGGGCTACATCACAAACCAACAAAGGGCTTTGCTCTATAATTTGCCATCTGCCTTTCAAACCAGTCAATTTGATGGTATTTGCAATGCCTTCCCGCACATTTTCGGGGCTTATCGCCCAACCTTTTTGTTTCAAAATAGTGATGGTTTGAAGAACGCCTGCTATATTTTTTTGTTGATAATGTCCTTTGAGTTCTGGTATGTAATTGCCTGCTAATGAAGTATTTGCCTCCTCGCCTGCCTCCGTTATTTGTATGCCGTTTGTGGTCAGGCAGGCAAGGTAATAATCTTTTGCAAAATACAATGGCGCGCCTTGTTCAGTAGCTTTATCTATGAATACTTGGGCTATTTCGGGTTGGTATTCGCTCACGACTACAGGGGTGTGCCGTTTGATGATACCGGCTTTTTCGCTGGCTATTTTTGGCAGTGTATCGCCCAAAAAAGCCATGTGGTCATAGCCGATATTGGTAATCAAAGCCACTAAAGGCGAGATAATATTGGTGCTGTCCAATCTCCCACCCATGCCTACTTCTATCACGGCTATATCGACTTTTTGTTGAGCAAAATGGTCAAAAGCCATCGCTACCGTAACTTCAAAAAAGCTGGGCTGTATATTTTCGATGTCCGTTTTGTACTTTGCTACAAACGCTACGACTTCATTGTCAGGCATTTGTGCGCCATTGATGCGTATTCTTTCCGTAAAATCTTTTAGGTGTGGCGAAGTATAAAGTCCGACTTTGTAGCCTGCAGTTTGGAGTATAGCCGCGAGGGTGTGGCTTGAACTGCCTTTGCCATTTGTCCCTGCTACATGTATCGTTGGAAATTGCAGGTGTGGATTGTTTAATAAAGTGCAAAGTTGCTCAATGTTACCCAATCCTTCTTTGTAGGCAGATGCGCCAATGCGATGAAAAACAGGTAATTGGCTATACAAATAAGCGATTGTTTCTGAATAAGTCATTATTTCGGCTTGTCTTGAGGGGTAGAAGTTGTATCAGGCAAAGTAGCCACTACGACCTTGCCTCCCTTCGCATTGATGAAGGCAGTCAAAGCCCAAACACGTTCAACGGTAGCTTGTTTATGGGCTTTGAGTATCAGCGTTTGTTGTGGTTTTCGGACTAAATATTGCGCAATACGCTCATAAATGATGGTGTCAGCTGCAGGGCGTTGGTTCCAAAAATATGCACCTTGCCTATCTATGCGGATAGTGGGTGTGATGGGCGATATGGATTCCACGAGTGTGTCTTTGGGCATTTTTGCCGTATTTTTTTTATAAAAATTGCTCTGCCAAGTAGCCCATAACAAAAGCGGCAATAAAAGCGCGTGCATTAACCCAAAACGATAAGATGGCATACATAGGTATTAAAATGGTAAATTACATTAGACTTCTTGAACGCTTCTTTTTTACATTTACGGCAGACTGAAGGTCTGTTCTACAGGCATACAAATCGTTTTTGTAGTACTGATTTTTATTCTTCAAATGGGTACATTATTTTAGCTTGTTGTAAAAACCAAACAACAGGCTAAAAGCCCGTTGCTACAGCATTACAAATATAGATTAGCCTTCTTTTTACTCTTTTAGCCATCTGCGCATTTCTGCGTTTTTGCCTTCTATTACACGTATGATGTATAAGCCTTTGTTTAGTTTGGCGATGTTATTCCATTCGTATTGTTTTTCGGCTTTGTGCAATAAAACAGACTCAAGGATACTTCCTTTCATGTTGATGAGTTCTATTTTTATTTTTTTGCCTTGATAATATTCGCTGAAAGCCATCCGAAGGGCTTGTCCGTCAGGAAGTGGATTGGGAAATAAGTGAAAGCCCGTTTTGGCTTTGGCTATTTTCAGTTGGGCTGTGGTGTAGGCAAGTTTGCAATTTGGTATTCCGTATCCTGTGATTGTGTCGGGCTTCGTGGCTTGTGAGGCAGACTCTTGCAAGACTTCGATGATTTCCATGTTGGTAAGTTGTGGGAAGGCTTGCCAAAAAGAAGCGACCATACCACACAAAACGGGGCTGGAAAAAGATGTGCCAGAATTGTTGCCGATATTGCCGCTTGGCTTGCCTACCGTTGCTGGTGAGCCTTGCGCAGAAAGGTTCGGCTTGAGGCGTTTGTCGTAAGTTGGTCCATAAGAACTAAAATAAGCGCGCGCTTTGTTAGCGTCCAACGCGCCTACCGACAGGATAGAGTCGGCATCTGCAGGCGCACCCATATATCTCCAGTCGCCTCCGCCTTCATTGCCTACGCTATTCACGACTATAATGCCTACCGATGCCGCCCAAGTCGCGGCGCGTGAAGCGATAGACTTTTTGCCGTTCATATCTTTGTAAGTATAGTCTTGTGTATCATCATCAAAATCCGTATAGCCTAAAGAAGAATTGATAAGGTCGGCACCCAAGCTGTCTGCTTTTTCGGCAGCTATGAGCCAGTTAAACTCTTCTACTTTGTGTTCAGTTGCGGCATCTTCGGTACGAAATAAGTAGTAACTTGCTTCGGGTGCAGTGCCTATTATTTTCCCTTTTTCGTAGCCTCCCATACAGCTCAATACTTCTAAGCCATGCGAGCCATCGCTTACCCTATACACGTCTTCTTGGCCTTCCACAAAATTATAAGTGCCTAATATCCGCTTATCGTCATGCAAGTGTTTGAGGAAAGGCACTTTATCACCATTCAAAAAACCTGCGTCAAAGACTGCGATAACCATTCCTTGACCGCGATAGCCTCGTTTGTGCATTTCGCTTACTTCCAACATTTTAGCTTGATTGTAGGCTCTTCCATAATGTTCTATGGAGTCGATTTGCAAAAAAGAATGTTTTTCATTTCCCGCATGATTTTTAAAAGTCGCGTCTGTCAAAGTCTTTTTATTGCCGTTGGTAGGTGAGCGGTTCGGGCTTACCATATCTGTTTCAGGCTTTACAAACCGCAACGCTTTTACTTTGACGAGTGTAGCCTCGTCTGCTTCTATCAATGCGGCGTTCAACCATCTTGAAACATACCAAACGCCTGCGCCTGTAGCTTTTAAGGCTTGTATGTGCGAGTTTTGGATAGGCATGTCTTTGGTAGCAAGGGCGATAGATTGCCTTTTACGCCTTTCTATGGCACGTTGGCTAAGAAATTCTTCAGGTTTATCCAAACTGTAATGATAATGAGCGTCTGTTATACTTCTATCTTTGAAATACACAAGATAGCGTTTTTTATCTTGCGCGGCAAGATGCATAAACGAACCTAAAAAGAAGAATGCACTGAAAAATAGGAGGAGATTGCGCATAAAATTAGAAAGATTTACCGTAATTTAAAATGGTTTGGGTTTTTTCGATGCCTGTTTCTATTTTGGTTTGTTGCCCGCAAGTCTGGCAATAATTATAGGATTTGGTGTATTTATAGACCAAGCCTACATTTCGGGCATAGATTTCGTGGCGGCGGTCTTGATAAACAAAGTTGGAGTCATTCGCCAATACAACTGTGAGTGTTTTATCAAATTGAAAGTTATTAATTTTCTTGGCTAAATCAAGTTCAGTAAGTACACAGTCGTCTTTTTTAAGGTTATTAAACGCATTGCCGTTCCATTTCGCGCCTTCGATCAGTGGGAAGGCGAGTTTGAGAAACGTTTTGTTGTTTTCGCTACGGAAGGCTTGAAAGTTGTCTATATTTGTACTCCAGATAGAGTCTACAGCCCAAGGCTGTGTAGCGTTGTTGCGTTTATAGCGTTGTATTTTGTAACTCGTTTTGTTTTCCGAGTTTGTATAGCTTTCCGTTATCATTTCGCGCACTTGATACTGTTTCGTTGTAGGCAAGGCAAGCAACGTATATGTTTTGGTTTTTATTTCGTATTCCACATATTTGCCCCAGTCTAAAGGGAAATAGGCATATCCCAAAGAGAGTTTATCGGGGGTTAGTTCGCTATCCTTGCAACCTATCAAGAAAAGCATGCTTATGAGAATGTATAGACGCATATTGTCAAATGATTTAGAACAGCACAAATATAGTAGTTTTTTATGAAAAACAACCTAAAGCTATTTTTTGAGTACTTATTTTAGGCTTTTTTTAAGTCTTCACGAAGTTGTGTAAGCACTTCCCCGAGCCAATTTGTGCCGCACCATGTTTCGCGGCTGTAGGCGCGTGCGTCTTGCGCGTCTAAGCCTATGCCCCAAATTTTATCGCTTGTGCTTGCTTCGACGAGCGTGGTGCCGTCAGTGGTCATTAACACATCAAATAGTTTTTTGTTTTGGGTAAATTTGGCGTAATTGGCTTTATAAACCACTTTTTTGGCTTCCACTTCCCAAACAGCGGCATCAAAGTTACGTACTTTTCGCCCAAGTGCTTTTTGCTCTCTGGGTGTTTTAGCTTTCATTATTTTGTCGGCACTTTCTATATCTCCAAAGACAATAGCTTTTTGGTGCATCATGTACTGCTCTGCACAACTGTAGGCAAGGTCGTTTACTTGAAAAAAGCAACTGTGCCACTGCGAAAAAGGAGAAGCACTTTGGTAAAAGAAAGTAAATTTTTCAGTTTCTATCATAATCTTAATCAAACGAAAGCAGGCGTTTTTTATTATTTTTGCCTTTTCAGGTATTCGAAAAAATTATGAACCGCATAGGAAGATAGGGAACATAGCTCGAAACACTATGTTTTCTATGTCCTATGTGGTTCAATACAAAATTTGCCAGAGTACCATTAAATTTTGTTCTCTTTTCGGATTTGGGCTATTTCAGACGGAGATAAACCTGTGAGTTCTTGAATAAAATCGTCATCAAGCCCTTTTTTAATAGCATTCAAAGCAACTTGCTTAACGCCTTTTTCAAGTCCTTTTTCAAGTCCTTTTTCAAGTCCTTTTTCAAGTCCTTCAGCAAGTCCTTTTTCAAGTCCTTCAGCAAGTCCTTCGGCACGATACGTGTCCATCGAGTTTTTCAAGTCGCGATAGTCTTTTAGGCTGTCTTGGTATTGAGAAAGCAGGTTCGGGCTGTATTGCGAAGTATCGGCGGTTTCAAAGACTTTCATGAAGATTTTTTCTCGTAGTTTTTCAGGGATTTCTTCCAAACGTGGAAGGTTCTTTAACACAAACAACCATTTGTCATAATGAGTTTCTAAATCCTCCAGTTTTTTAGTGAAGTGGGGCATTTCCAAATAAATGAACCGCAATTTGTCGTAAAAAATGGTGTGCGTTTCGATGTCCATAAGCATTACGTCATGTTTTACCTTTTCGGGCAAGCTGTCATTGAATGCGAAATCCATAAC
>Ga0163154_10002821_pt1 | contig 24912 bp, 23 predicted proteins | sample OliLakLV19MP9P1_FD_148649 | JGI IMG/M metagenome (GOLD analysis project Ga0163154, IMG submission 148649) | Freshwater microbial mat bacterial communities from Lake Vanda, McMurdo Dry Valleys, Antarctica - Oligotrophic Lake LV.19.MP9.P1 | ecosystem: Environmental > Aquatic > Freshwater > Lake >... | reverse complement strand
ACTTTCCTTTTACGAACAATCGTGCTATCCTATAAATGTGTCACGGTGCATGATGCGTGTTAAACTAAATCAAGTGTGAGTAGAGAAAAAAGGTATGCACATGGCAACTCCATTACGCTGTATTGGCGTATTAGCTCATCCCCTCCGCCCCCAAACCTACCCCATTGCGGAGCAACTGCAAACCGCCATTTTGGGGCGGGGAATCGAAACGTGGGGCTATACGTCTTGGAAACCAGAAGATGTGATAAACGATATTCCGCGCGCCGATTTGGTCATCGCCATCGGTGGTGATGGGGCGATGTTGCGTTCTGCACGGGTTTGTGCGGAGCATGGTGTCCCTATTTTGGGGATTAATATGGGGCAACTCGGTTTTTTGACCGAGATAACCGATTATACCCAGTGGCAAAATCATCTCGAAACCGTGTTGAAAGGGGATTATTGGATAGAAACCCGCGCCATGATTCGCGCTCAAGTTTTTCGGGATGACCAACTCATCGCAGAAAGTGATGCCCTCAACGATGTGGTCATTAGCGGGAGTACAGTGGGGCGCATGATTCGCCTCAAAACGTATGTAGATAACGATTGGCTCACCACCTATCATGCCGATGCGTTGGTGATTGCTACCGCCACAGGGTCAACGGCTTATGCGTTGGCATTGGGCGGTCCCATATTGCCACCAGAACTCAAAAATATCCTCATTATGCCGTCTGCACCACATCTCAGCATGGAACGCCCGATTGTGCTGGCAGATGGAGCGCGGGTGGAAGTGCATCCAACCGCTATCAACGACCATAATATGCTCATCTCGCTGGATGGACAAATTTTGTGCCATTTGGAATCGGATGATAAGATTCATGTGCAAGTGAGCGAAAATGCCTCGCAGTTTGTCCGTTTGCGAGGACGCAATTATTTTTATCGGGCGTTATTAGACCGTTTAGAACCACGTATTGGACGCTCTGAACAAGAGAAAGATTTAGAGGGGTAAAAAAAGTCATGACAGACATTACACCGGATGATATTCATTATTGTGCTGTGCATACAGACCGCGAAACAGAATTGCGGTGTAACAAATGTGACCGCTATATGTGCGCTCAATGTGCCGTGAATACCCCTGTGGGATATCGGTGTCGGGAATGTGTGCGCCAAGTGGAAGATAAATTTTTTAGCGCCAATAACACCGACTTAATTATGACATTTGCCATAGGCGTGGGTATCACCGCCATTGGTGGTGTGATTGTCGGATTGGGCAATGTATTCATTTTGTCATTTTTTCTTGGCATTATATGGGCAGGCATTGTATCAGAAGCCAGTTTACGTGTCACAGCCCGCAGACGTGGGCGCTATACAGGCGAAGTTTGCATCGCAGGCGTTGTGATTGGTGGATTTTTGGGCGGGGCGATACATAGTTATTTCGCCTACAATGACCGTTTTGGCGCAATTATCCGTATGGCAGAAGAAGCCAATGTCAATATAGATGAAATGGCAGAACGCCTGATGATACCCGCCGAGTTATATATGCCATTGGGAAATTTTATCCTATCCAACACATTTTCATTGGGGTTGCTCGTCTTTGTCGGAGTCACAGCCGCGGCTGTTTATGCACGGATGAAATCATAGCCATGTTAGAAGAATTACGCATCCGCAATTTCGCAATTATCGAAACCCTTGAACTCGAATTTGATAAAGGGCTAAATGTCATTACTGGAGAAACAGGCGCGGGTAAATCCATCATCGTAGATGCCGTAGAACTCATTCTCGGTGGCAAAGCGGATGTTTCTATGGTGCGGGCAGGCGCAGACAAAGCCACCATAGAGGGGGTATTTTCGCTAGAAATGCCCTCCAAGCTCAATTTGGTGGAATTACTCAAGCGTGAAGAATTATCCGATGAAGCAGACCCGCAATTTGTCACATTGGTGCGCGAATTACGCTCTAATGGGCGTTCTACCGCACGGGTGAATGGCATCGCCATCAGCCAAGAGGTTTTGCGTTCTCTGGGCGATTTATTGGTGGATATTCATGGGCAAAGTGAGCATCTCACGCTGTTTAATCCACCCCATCATCTAGATTTGCTTGACCGCTACGCCGATTTAATGGAAATGCGCGAGGCACTCCGTACTGTTACCACCCACCTCACCGAAACTCGGCGCGAAATTCATGGCTTGCTAGAAGATGAAGCCGCTGTCCAACGCCGTGCCGAGATGTTGCGCCATGCGGTCGAAGAAATAGATGCGGCGGAACTTTTGCCCACTGAGGATGAAGACCTCAAAAAAGAGCGCAATCGCTTTGCCAATAGCGAACAGCTCGCCAAATTATCGGCAGAGGCGGGCGTATTGCTCAATGGCACAGACGATGCACGGATGCAAATTTCGGCGGTGGATGCGCTGGCGCGTATTTCGGTATTAATCGAAAAATTAGCGGCATTAGACCCCGCCCTCAGCGAATTAGCCACCCAAGCGGAAAATCTGAGTGAGTTGGCACAAGACCTCGCGGGAGAAATTACCGATTATGCCGAAAATATCGAATATGACCCAGAACGCCTGAATGAGATTGAAGAACGGTTAGAACTCATTGCCAGTTTACGCCGTAAATATGGCGCTTCGATTTCTGCCATCCTCGCTTATGGCGAAAAAGCCCGTAAAGACCTCGATGCAATTGAAAATAGCGAGGAGCGCCTCACAGAATTACGCGCCAAAGAGACGGAAATGCTCATGCAGATTGGGGCTATCAGCGCCGATATTAGCAAGGTACGTAAAAGTATCGGTGAGCAACTCAGCAAACGGGTTGTGACAGAACTCAAAGACCTACGCATGGAACGCACCCAGTTTGAGGTGCGCCTAGAACACACCGAATCGCCAGATGGGTGCTTTGTGGGAGATAAACGCTATAAATTCGATTATACCGGCATAGACCATGTAGAATTTATGATGAGTGCCAACCCTGGTGAGCCATTGCGCCCACTGGCAAAAGTTGCCTCTGGCGGTGAGGCGGCGCGGATTATGCTATCGCTCAAACGGGTACTCACCCAAGCAGACCATACCCATACCCTCATTTTTGATGAAGTAGACCAAGGCATTGGTGGGCGTGTGGGCAGTGTCGTTGGTGAAAAATTGTGGGAACTCACCAATGGGCATCAGGTGTTGGTCGTCACCCACCTGCCCCAATTGGCGGGGTATGCCGATAAGCATTTTCATGTCCGTAAAAAAGTGGTCAAAGACCGCACCGCCACCGAAGTGTTGGCATTAGATGATGATGCCGCCCGCGTGCGTGAACTCGCAGAGATGCTCGGCGCAACGGGTGAGGGGAGCAAACAGAGTGCCCAAGAAATTTTGGATGAGGCACGGACAAAAAAGGCGCAAACCCCACGTCTTATGACCGATACATCCAGCAAACAGCCAAAATTGTTATGAGGATTTTTTGATGAGTGAGACTATACCCAATTCGATTCAAGAGATTTTTCGTCATGGCACAAAAATGACCATTGAGGAATATCTCCAACTGCCAGAAACCAATATCCACATGGAATTAATCGGCGGGATTTTATACGTCTACGATGGGCAAGAGGGGAATATGCCAGCACCAACACCGCGCCACCAAGAAATTCTAATGTCTATGCTTGCTTACTTATTACCCATAACAACTAAAAAGGGCTTATATACCGCCCCATTAGACCTCTTATTAGGCGATGATTTGGTACAGCCCGCTATTTTATGGGTATCACCAGAGAATACACAATGTGCCATCACCAATAAGCGGTTAGTCGGTGCGCCCGATTTGGTGGTAGAAATTTTATCCCCTAGCACCCATCGCCAAGACCGTATCGCAAAATTTGATATTTATGAGGCGCATGGTGTGGGTATATTTATGAGGCGCATGGTGTGGGTAAATATTGGATAGTAGACCCCCAAGAACAATTGATAGAAGTGTATATCCGCAAAGACGATGCCCTAAGCCGTCAGGGTGGCTATGTTTTGGGCGGAAAATTTACCTCACCCGTCCTAAAAGGCGCAGAGATAGATGTATCGGCGTTGTTGGGATGAATAAGAGATGATAATGCTTCCACTCAATCAAATTTTATGCGGCGATTGCTTCGACCTCATCAAAAAATTGCCAGATGCGAGTATCCAGTTGGTGATTACTTCACCACCCTATTTCCAACAACGGGATTACGGCGGTGGCATTGGCAATGAAGCCTCGCTAGAGGCATACATCCAAAAATTGGTCACACTTTTTGGGGAATGTTTGCGTGTGATTAAACCCACAGGCAGTATTATCTTCAATTTGGGTGATAAATACGAAAACAGCAATCTGTTACTTGTGCCATATCGGTTTGCCATTGCGATTGCAGAAGCCTATCCCCAAGCCCGATTGGTAAATAGCATAACATGGATCAAGCGTAACCCCACCCCGCGCCAATTCAAACGGCGATTGGTGAATAGCACAGAGCCATTTTTCCATTTTGTCAAATCGGATGATTATTTTTACAACCACACGGCATTTATGGCACAAAAATCTGCACCCAAGCCTGTCAAAAATGGTCATAAAGATGTGGGCAAAAAATATTTTGAACTCATCGCCACATCTAATCTGTCCACAGAACAAAAATCACACGCACAACAGGCACTCTATGAAGTAATTCAAGAAGTCCAACAAGGCAAAATCGAAAGTTTTCGGATGAAAATAAAAGGTATTCATTCCGAGCCATTTGGTGGACAAGCAGGTGGGCGACAAATCCAACTAGAGGACAAGCAGGTGGGCGACAAATCCAACTAGACAAAAATGGATTCACGATTATTCGGCTTTATGGTGAACCCCTCAAACGAGATGTTATTGAGACCGCGGTGGAATCGTTAAAAGGCAATTCACACTCCGCCATTTACCCCACCAGCATTGTCGAAGAATTTTTGCATCTTCTCACCGAAGCGGGTGATGTGGTATTAGACCCATTCATGGGGTCGGGATCTACAGGGGTAGCCTGCAAACGGCTTAGACGTGATTATATCGGCTTTGAACTCAATCCAACCTACTGTGCAGATGCAGAAGAACGAATCAATAATTTGGTTGTGAATCTTCCACTCAATTTTGAAGGTATATAATGACTAATGGCTATGAGATTCTCAAATCACTTTATCACACATCCAAAAATCAACCCTCATTAGAAAATTGGCAAATGGCATGTGTAGAAACCATTTTAGCCAATGCAGAATCTCATAAAGGGATACTTACAGTTCTAATCACATCCTTAGTCAAAAAAATAGAAACACCATCACAGGATATTCGTTTACATAAGAAAGAATTTAGTGATGGATACTCTGGGCGCGGTTATGATACCAAGCATATTACACCTTTTTTACGAGATTACTTCCCGCGATTTGCTATGGCAGAATCGGGTTGGCTAACCCGTTCTATTGAGCAACCCTATCCATTTACAAAAGATTTTGGTGGGAAAATTAGGAATATATCAGTTAAAACAGCCTTTTTAGAGATTATCAATGATATACAAGAAAATTCTGCCAATCCACAAGATTATCTTATAGCATTGTTATTTGGATTAAAAACCCTTCAAGAAAGTCATTTTGAAATTATATCCTTACAAACGTCTCGCATAACGGTACAATCCGTCCTAGCCCTATTGGAAACCCATCTTAACCACCAATATAAGACAAGTGGCGCATCACGATTACCCGTTTTGGCGCTCTATTCTACCTATCAAATACTCATGGCATTACCGCGTTATAAAGATAAACAACTTCTGCCACTCAAAAGCCAAACCACTGCCGACACAAAATCGAGAAGTATTGGTGATATTGAAATCATAGATAAGGAAGGTAATTTTTTTGAGGCACTCGAAATTAAACATGGGAAATCCATTGATTTAGGGATGGTGCAAATTGCTTTTGAAAAAATAAGAAATCTAACAATTGAACGTTATTATCTTCTCACAACAAAATCGCCCAACACGGAGCAACCTGAAGAAATTCAATCATTTTGCTTAAAAATATTATTTTGAAGGTATATAATGACTACTGGTTATGAGATTCTCAAATCGCTTTATGACACATCCAAAAATCAACCCTCATTAGAAAATTGGCAAATGGCATGTGTAGAAACCATTTTAGCCAATGCAGAATCTCATAATAAGAAATCTAACAATTGAACGTTATTATCTTCTCACAACAAAATCGCCCAACACGGAGCAACCAGAATAAATTCAATCATTTTGCTTAAAAATATTATCCGAGCATGGATGTGAGATAATTGTGAATGGAGTCATCCCCACACTCAAATATTATTTGCGTTTGCTCCCCGATGTTACAACTTTTTTGGATAATTACACAGCAATTCTTCAAACAGAATTTGCTTCTGGTGGCATAAAATCGGTTCATTTAGAAAAATGGCAATCACTTATCGCCACAAATAACCCCTAGCGTGGCGGTTTTTGCGATTTGCCAAAGATCACCACCCCTGTTTGACCATTCACCAAAGCAGAACGCACATCACCATCTTCTTCATATAGTGTGGCAATCCAAACAGGCATCAGAACAAGCTGAAAACTCATATCGGTGGCAGAGGCACTCACACTTTGCACACGCCCATTGCCCGATAACAGCACATCATATTTTTCGCGCATGGTACGACTGACGATTGCACGGGCATCCAATGACGCATGGTCAAAATCAATGCTATAAATCTGGGTGGGTGTTTTGGTGATGAGGTCAGGTGTATAATCCACCGCCTTATTCACAATATAATGTCCCAAACGGTCAGTGAGCGATTTGGTCGGTGATTTTACCGCACATACCAAAACACCATCCATTAATTCTGTAAATTCTTCGGTCTCATAGTGTTGGCTACGCCGACTACTATAATGACCTCTATCGTCTTGCTCTACTTCGGTATAAATCACACTACGGCGCACTTGTATGGTGGTATCAAACACCCAATAGGGCAAAAAATGACCTTCTAGCGTGGCACGTTCAACGGTGTTGTTATCTACCCAACGGCGCATTTTTGCCAGCCGTGAATTCAGTTGCGATTTGATGCGTTCCCCCGCCTGCGCCCGTGTGACCGTAAACGGAATGAGCCTATCTGGTTGGCTAAAACTACCCAACGCATCGTGTATGACCACATGCTTAGACCCGCAATAGGGGCAATAGTCGCTCAATTTTTCGCTGGGAATTGTGCGGTCTGCGCCACAGCTATTGCACAATAACAGCCGTTCCCCAACCTGCCACACCACCGATTGCACCCGCCGATGCAATAACGCCGCAAATAATGAGCCACCACCTGCCCCACCTGTGGCAGGGCGCGGTTTATCTTCGATATACCCGCACGAATCGCAATAGGGCAACCCTGTCACATCATCCACCGTCATACGTTCTGACCCACAATTTGGACAGCGGATGTTTTTGGTCGTCACATTCACAGCGCCACCCGCATGGCGTTTTTCTGGCTCTAAATAGGGATTTACCAGCGCATCTGCCTGCGCCTGTGTGAGTGTACCATCGAGCAACATCAGTTCACGCCGTGCCTCACCATGATTGGGCATGTAGGCAATCACTTTGGTGAGATAATCGCGTTTTTCGGTGGGATTGTTAGATAGGAGCGCCAGCCAATAATAACACTCAAAAAAATCGGGCTGAATATTCACAGCACGCAAAAATGCGTCTTTTGCCTCTGGGTATAGATTGCGCTCAATAAAAGATTGTCCGCTATTAAACGCCGCCCGCGCATAGGGTGGCAATTGTCCCGCATAGCTAATGCCATAACGAGCTTGGATTTTGAGCGGGGGCAAGGTCTCTGTAGGGAAAATTTCGGATGTAGACTCAACATCATCCCCAGAAAGCATTTTATCGCCAAACATGGCAGATAGGGCGTGTTTGAGCGATGGTTTATCGGTGACAGGAGAGGATGGTTGACGACCCCCTTCATCGCGCTTGATGACATATCCACACCGCCGACACGACATCTTATCCTGATAAATCGCAAATGTGTCTTGTGCTTCACATTGTGGGCAAATTTTTGGTGCTAATGCTGACATCAATTATCCCCTTATCACAATGGCATATCCGCCGTCTAGCTTACGACATAATTTCTTTGAGGGTATCCAATGCAGTTGTCTCTGCCTCGTATATCACCAGTAGTTTAGCACGCATCGCCTCAAAAAGCGCATCCACTTCATCATCCAATAGCGGAAAATTAGCATTATGTTGGGCATCTAGCGCAGTGAGTTGCGCGACATAAGGCACAATATCGGCATCGCCACCCATTTCTAAAAAGTGGGCATTTTTTTCTTGGATGAGGTCTTTGGTCAGGCTAAAATCTTCAAAGGTATCTGGCAAGAGAATATCTGCAAAATCGAGCCAGTGGTCGGCTAATTTGCGATATTGGGCGATAGCTGGGGTGAAATTTTTTCCGATAATCGGTCCCGCTTCTGCCAAAAAGTCGGCATACAGGCTACGCAATCCGCCTTTGGTTTGCATAATATACTCATACATCCCCCATAGGGTATCATATAACCCCGCACGCCCATTTCTGCCATACACCACCCGCCACGATTTTTTGTCTTTGGGATGTGTTATCGTCTTTGCCCATTTTTTTAGGACGGGGAGCGAAAATGTCTCTGAATCTTTGCTGAGATGTTCGATATGGTCGGCAATCCCCGCCAAAATTGCTAGAGGAAGGTCTATGGCAGTCGGAAAAGAGTCTATTTTGAGCAGACGGTTTTTATATGACGAAATACGCCCACGAGAGGCTTCTAAATCGGCTTTAGCCACTTTGAACGGGCGTAGTGCCTTATCATCCACCCAATAAAAATCATCTTCATACCCAAAAATCGTCACCCAATGCGATAACTGCCCTTGTTGATGGGCGGGTTTATGGGCATAAGGCATAAATGCCAAATCTATCCATGCAAAAGCAGGTTGACCCGCATCTAATTGGTCATGGAGATTTTTCCATGCTTTTTTAGGGCTGGTCGCTTCTGAATAGCTGATAGTCATGCCCAAGCGGGCAAATAGATTATTCATATAATCCATTGTGTAATTCCACCGATTGCTAAAACCAATCACCACACTCACGATCGGCGGTTGCACACTAGTGAACTCGAATAACAGGTAGCCAATCCCCAACCCGCCACCGATTCCCATCACCATCGCCTCTGAAAGTGGGGTATTTGTATACGGATTTTTGATGTCTTGGGATGCCAATATGTTGGTGATGGTGGCGGTCTCTGGATGAACGCCACCCAATTGGGGATATGAAAGTATGGGCATGGACTATTTTCCTCATGAATCTATGAACAGATGACCTATGTTTATAGAATAGCACATACATTCGTATCTGTCTATAATAAGCGTTGGCGCAAAACCGTTGGCGCGGTTGGCGATGGCATCCATAACGAAAATCGTGAGCCACGCCCTTCTACACTCTGCACCTCTATTTTGCCACCATGCGCCTGAATAATCTCTTTGACAATTGCCAAGCCCAAGCCCGTCCCCCGTGAGGGTCCACGGGCTTTGTCTACCTGATAAAATCGCTCAAAAATGCGGGACAAATCTTTTTCTGCAATACCCTGACCGTTATCTGCAATGCTCACCTCAACCCCACCTTCTAGCGCACGGGCTTTGACCCACACATGCCCCCCTTCTTGGGTATATTTGATGGCATTACCGATAAGATTATTCAACACCTGCACCAATCTATCGCCATCGGCGGCAACGGCGGGCATAGATGGGGCATCTACATCCAACACAATATTTTTCTTCTCTGCCATCACCGCCAAACTATGTGTCACACTGGTCACCATTTGCCCCAAATCAATCGGGGTAAAATGCAACGAAAAACGTCCCGCTTCCACACGCGCCAAATCGGTTAATTGTGTCACCAGCCGATTAAGACGCTCTGCTTCTTCATAAATAATCGTAGCGGCACGTTTTGGGTCACGCGCCGCACCATCCAAAATCGCTTGGGCATACCCTTGAATGGATGTGAGCGGGGTTTTGAGGTCATGCGACACATTTGCCAAAAAGTCGCGTTGCGATTGTTGTGCTTGGCTCACTTGGGTATTCATATCATTAAATGCCACCGCAAGGGCTTGTACCTCTGTGGGACCTGTAATGATGACAGGCGTATGCAAATCGCCTTGGGCAATATCGGTGGCGGCACGGCTGAGGGCTTGCAGTGGACGGGCGATAGTCTGGCTGATGACCGCCGAAGAGATGAGCGCAATTCCCAGACCAATGAGGGCGGCTTGTACCAACGGCAAAAACAAATCATCCCCAAAATTGACCAATGTGTCTTGTAGGGTTTGGGTGGGGCGCACATCTGCCACAATAAACCCAAATTGCTGGTTGCTAAATGGGCGGGTTGCCCCTGCAAACACCCATTGGACGCCCTCTTGCGAAAATGACCCATAGATAGGGTCTGCCATAGCGATATATCTGGGATTATCGTCTTGTGTGTTATCCATTTCAATGCGAATCGGTGTGCCAATGGCAAAATAGGCATTGGTATCGTATAACACCACTTGGCTGGTCATATTGATGGCTATCACACGTAAGCCAGTGGTGGTCGCAAAATCATTGAGGGTTTGTTGCAAATTGCCAGAATTAGGGTTCTGTCCGCGCCCAAGCAGGCTAGAAAAATTTAGTCCACGCGCAATTGAAGACAGCCGTTCATATATCTGATTGGTCGGCGCAGGGCGGGCGCTGGTGGTGAGCAGGAGCGCCCCAACAATCACCGCAAGGGTGATAGTCAACAGCAATAAATACGATGCTAATAGGCGTGTGCGTAATGATGAAAACATAAAATTCCTCTAAAATAGGGATGACCACTTATTTTTTATCATCGTCACACATAATTGTTAAATTTCTTCACAAAAATTGGTCAATTATCCCTCAGACCCCACCACAATCTCTTCTAACGCGGCTGGCAGGGTAAAACTGAATACACTGCCTTCACCTGCTATGCCGCTGCTCACCACACCGACCTCACCACCGAGTTTTTCTACAATCCGTTTCACAATAGACAAGCCAACCCCATGCCCCTCAGCTTTTTGCTCAGAGAATCGTTTAAATGGCGAAAATAACTGGGTTTGTGACTCTTGGCTTAAACCATCACCATTATCCCGCACCCAAAATTTGACCATGCCCACTTCTGGCAATGGCGTGACCCCAATTTCGATTTTAGGAGGTCTGCCACCATATTTAATCGCGTTGCTCATATAATTAATCCACACTTGTTCAATCCATGGGGCATGACCCAAAACAAGCGGATATTGCTCTGGCAAAGCAATTTTTGCGTCAAATTCATTAATTTTGGGAATCAGTTGGCTATACACTTCTGCGATAATCTCGCCCATTGCTAATGGCAACATATCCACCGATTGTTGATGAATCCGTGCGAGGAGCAATAACTCGGTAATGACGGTGTTCATTTTGTCACCTGTATGCTCAATGGCACGCATCCACTCCACCGCTTCATCGGGCATGGCTGTGGCATAATACATCAGGATGAGGGATGTATAGCCATTAATCAACGACAACGGGTTTTTAAGGTCATGCGCGACTGCGCGACGGTATGGGTATAGGCATCTAAATCATCAATCAGTTGTTCACGCTGTTTGATTTCTTGTTGCAATTGGGCATTGGCGGCGGTGAGCGCCTCTTGTGCCTTTTGCCTTTCATTGATTTCTTCTTGGAGTTGGATATTTTTCAGTTGATGAATTTCGGCTTGTTGGCGGGCAGTCTCCACTTGATGAAGGACTTGCAAATTTTTGAGGCGTGTATCGGCATTTTCGTTGAAAATGTCGGTATGCACCCGATGATATTCCTTCAGATGATGTACGGCTTGCACAAAATTGCCATCTTTTTCATAGGCATTGGCAAGAGTCTGATGCACTTCACCCAATAATTGCGGGGCGCTGACCGCCTCTGCCAATTGGAGTGCATCGTTTAATAAGCGTAGGGCTTGTGGCAATTCATTTTGGCGCAGATGAATCCGCCCCAAACTGGCGAGGGCGCTACTCTCTGCGCGTTGATTGCCAGAGCGTTGTGCTTCTACCAAACACTCCACATAAACCAATAGAGCGCGGATATCGTTGCCGAGTCCCTCATAAATTTTGCCAATTTCGGTGAGGACTTCTGCCTCGCCTTGCTGATAATTAATTTCACGATAATGTTGCAAGGCTTTAAGCGCATAAAGCATCGCCCGCGAATACTGTTTTTGGGTGATATAGGCTTGGCAAATATTGATATATACTGCCCCACGCGAGCGTTTAACACCCAATTCGGCACTGAGATCTAAACATTTATAAAAATATTTGAGGGCTTCATTGGCATTGCCCGTCTGCAAATAAACCAGCCCAATGATATTGGCGGCGCTAATTTGTGAGCGTTTATCGCTGGTACGTTCTGCAAGGCTGAGAGCTTCTAGCGCCACTTCTTGGGCATAGGGATAATTGCCCAAATCCTGATTCATCCCGCCTAGCAAAATCAACGCCAAAATTTCGCCCTGAACATCGGCAATCACCCGAAATAAGGCACGGGCATTGAGCGTCTGCGTGAGTGCTTCGGGGATATTTGACAAATGGGCATTGCACAAAGCAAGGTTAATCAGGCTTCCTGCTTGCCCTTTGATATATGGCGCAGAAGCAAATTCACCCTCTGTCGAAAGTTGATAGGCTTCTTCGCTCAACGCAATAGCACCAGAAACATCGCGCAGGCGCAATTCTCGTGCATGGGTGATGAGTTTATCAATATGGGCGGTTGCTGTTGTGCCTGTCATGGAAATTTCAGGCGCTGATATCCCTGCCTTTAGGCATGGGGAGGAGCGCCCGCTCTCCTTTCATGTAACTGTAGCCGTCCGATTTGTGAGTCGTTTTGAAAAAACGGTGATGGATGCCCTGTATAGTGCCTGTCTTGATTGTGATATTAAAACTACCAATCGCACGAACAACCACCTTGCCGACATAAATACCCTCTTTTTTGCCTGATGTGACAGTCGCTTTAGCCATATCCCCCGTCTGAAATCCAAAATACACTTTTTTGCGTTGGCGTGTGGCACGCGGAAACCCATATTTATCAGGTTTGGTCATTTCCAAAATACACTTTTTTGCGTTGGCGTGTGGCACGCGGAAACCCATATTTATCAGGTTTGGTCATTTGCCGATTACCCCTGCCAACGGCTTTTATGACTAACGGTTGGTGATTGGGACTGACAAAAACTACTTGACCACTTTCACCCACACAGACGGCATCTAGCCAGTGGGTTTTGGGGTAATTTTGTCTCGCACGATTATACTTTGTGCGACCACCTGTGCCAATCTCAATTGGTAAACAAAAACTTTGTAACGTTTGGTACAATTTCCAGCGTGTGGCATTGACAACAGACGCATCTTTGAGTGGCATTTTTGCCAATTTCTGCACATTCGGATAACTAAATTCGTCTGCGGTTTGATTACCCTTTTTCTGGTTGCAGGGGTGACAAGCCAGTGTTAAATTGCTTAAACGGTTACTTCCGCCTCGTGACTTTGGGATGATGTGTTCAATTTCGAGTGGCACATTTTTTGCGTCACAATACACACATTTGCGACCAAATTTTTCGAGTAGATATTCCCGCACTTCATAACCCCATAATTCACCTTGTTGGTAGTCAACACCCCTAATTTCAGGTTTGACCATCGCCTGTGTATCGAATTTGACCAATTCCATCGCCAAGTGAGTGATGGGTATATAACGCATCAATCGTTTCACCCATGTTTCAATGTTATATACACGGCTCATGAGAGACGGTGCGAGCCAGCCATCGGGGCGTTTTCGATTATCAAATCTTGCTTGGCGGTAGCGCAATTTGCGCGTTCTGCGTCCTCTGCGTAATTGCCTGCGCCTGAGTAACCCGTCACGAATTTGCCCGCCACGATGGGGCAATTCACTCGCCCATACACAACACAATCCCCGTTTGAATTCAACGACAACGGCTATACCTGTCACTTTGCTACCGGGGTCTATCTTGACCTGTATGGGTTGCATGTCACCACCTTCACGGTCTTTCAGGATAATTGTGAATGGATAACGGCAATACACTGCCGCTTTCCCCGATTTTAGTAACCGCCTAGCCCGTGCAGGATTGCAGGGCATGAGTGGTTTTTTATTTTTGTCGAGTACAAATACACGTTGCATAAGATGAAAGCTACCTTTCGGTTCTCGTCTTACGGCAGTTACGGTCACCGCGTCAATGTTATCGGATGGTTTTGTATGTGAACGGTACGGACGTGATTAATCGCGTCCCTACTCCCATTTCGACCTGTTTAATCGTTCACCGCAGTGTTCGGGGCTGGTGAAGCACTCCGAAGTGCCTATATATTCACCCATAAAGGTGCCATTGCTGGCTGAGACTGGTAAGCACTGGGGTGGGGCTATTCAAAGCTCCTGCCTTTAGGCATGGGGATGCTTACTACATTCTTAAGATTCATCTCCCTATTATAACCCATTTATGCCGTTGTTGGGGCGACTCCCCCGCTATTTGGGGTGATGTTGTCCATAATAGGCGAGCGTGTCGTCTAAGAATAATTTAATGTCATAGCCATCTGCCAAGCCATAGGTAGTCAAATCTACCGCCAATTCCTTGCCAATCGTCATTTCGCCCAAATCTATCTGCAAAGCATCTGCGCCAGTCGTTATTTCTAGGCGCACATCAAACGGATTACACTCTTCGGCATCGGTATCATGGCAGGGATGAAACTCAAAAAGCGCCCCTTCTAGGCTCAATTCGACTTGTTGCACATACAGCCAACGCCGATGATAGAGGTCATAATCGGTGCGTGCCGATAATTTCGACCCATATTGTGACCATAATTCCGATGGCAACATCTGATAGAGCGTTTCGTATTCTGCCTCTGACCGACACCAAATATGGCGTAGGTGTGTGAGAGGCAATTGCTCTGGGACAATCACTTGCGCCCGCCGTGCAGACAAAATTTCATCGCGTTCATCGGGGTTAAACCACGAATCATGATAAATCATCTCAAAGGGCATATCCCGAAAGGCAGTAGCAGATTTAAATGTCTTGGGATTGAGCAACACATCGCCCTCACTAAAGCGCGTATCGGCTTGGATGAGCAAGTTTTCTAAATCGAATACAAAAAAAACAGGCATAGCACAATAGGATTTGGGTTTCATATCACGCGGGCGAATCCCTTCTGCACCAAATAGATCTGGCACACGGGGGCGAAAATGTAGACGCACGGTGCGTTCCCAATAGCGGGTTTTGGCGGTGGATTTGTCTAATGGCGGATGAATCACACCCTGCTTGAGGATTTCGATGGCGGTGGGCATATCGGTATAAAAAAACAGGTAGTATGTCCACCAATGCCGTTCCCCTAGCCACGATTCATCGCGTAAATCGGCAATATAACGCCGAAATGCCCGCACATCCCGTTTGAGTGATGTGGTTGTGGGTGGCGCAGATTGCGCGGTCATCCGCATTTTTGGGGGCAATGCTACCGTCGTGGGCATCATGCCTGCGGTTGGGGCAACCATGCTAGACGGCACTTTTCCCGTTTCGATATAATCAATAAGCGGGGTGAGGAGCGTATCAAATTGGCTCATATCCGAAAAATCCAGATAGTGCATGTTCTCCAGATAAATCGGACGGTCAGAATCACCTTGTACCAAAACAGGCAATAGGCGCTTGTTTTTGCGAATAGCCCGCATCTGCTCTGCACGACAAATATCAGACACATACGATGAAGCACTCAACAACGCCAGCACAATATCACTCCGCTCGATGGCATCTTCCAAATCGCGTGACCAGCTCGCGCCCACATGGATTTCTGAGGTATCCATCCATGCGTTATGACCCGCACCAATCAGACTATCGCGCAATTTATACGCCAAATCCACCGAATCTTCTCTGGCATACGAAATAAAAATACGGCGTTTTTCGCTCATCGAATTATCCCTCGTGTGTATAAAAGTTGTTTGCGTGCGATTGTGTCATTAGCATAGAACTAATTTTCCGTTTTGGCAAGCCAGATTTTATATTAGTCCGATGGCAAATTTTGTGATAGCACATCTCTGCAAAACGGGCAAGACGGGTTATCGCATTGGGTGATGGTCGGTGTCTTGCGGATGAGGTCACTAGCACGCTCTACCAGTGGTTGTGCCTCAAAAAACCGCCATAAACTTTTGCCCACAATCGCCAAATTTGCCAATGGATTGAGTGCCGATGTAAATTTGCCAAACCCGTTTGAACATCCGCCCACTTCGGCATTGATAATTTCGCCATGCTCATCCGATGCCCAACGGATAAATAAGCGCCTACCCGCCACTTTTTCGGCATAATGAAGCAACGACATACGCTCATATCCCACCCCCAATAACCCCACCACCCCGTTTTGGGCAATGAGTTCGCGCATGGGCGCATAACCATCTTGGGGGGTCTGTGTGGCAACCAGCGATTCTGCCTTATCACCAATCGCAGAAAACGACATGAGCGGGTGATTACCTCGCACATGCCCCTCCATCTGAACCAGTGTGGTGGGGATAATCCCCATGTCTTTTATATCTAGCGCCTGCACTTGGGGGGTAAAATGCGGTGCTTTATATTCATAACGCACCGCCACCAAATAGTCATACCACAGCCGATTGATATTTTTGATGTCTAGGGCATTATGTGGGATAAACATGGCAGATGGAGGCGGAAATACCTCGAATATCCGCGAAAATGTGGGAACTAAGACGGTACAGCCTTCAGATAAAAAGGCATTGATAATCAATTGTGCCGCCCCTTGAGGCGATGGGGCGTTGATTCTGCCAAAGCTCTGTAATGAACTATGCAGACAAACAACCCGGATTCTGCCAAATCTCTGTAATGAACTATGCAGACAAACAACCCGCCCAGAAATACCGAGTGCATGAATGGCAGACCGAAAATCATGTGCAGTGAGACCTATGGTCATGGTATTATTTCCTCGTTGCGCCCCACAAAAATAATTATAACCCGATTTTTCTGATGTATGCCGATTATCAGGAAATTGGGGCGTATTCTGTCATAATTTATAGACGGGCTTATGACAATTTTTGGCAAAACAGGCTATAATAGTACCAATTAGACGATATAAATTCATCAATAAGGGGTGCAACTCATGACAAACGAAAGACAAGAAAATATCCTAGAAGAATTATCTAAACTCGGCTATATAGAAGATAAACACCTGCCAGATAACGAAAATGTCCGCTTTTTTGTCTTTCAGCAGATGATGAACGACACCCCCACCGTGATAATTGCGATTGATTACACCGTAGAGCTCACCATGAGAAATTCTAATTTCATCTTCAATGAGGGCAAACAAATCATGCTCAAGCACCTCACGGATGCCGATGGGGTAAAAGATAACCAGACCAAAGTGGCGTTTCTGTTGATATTAGAGAAAGGCATTAGCCCAACGATGGTGACGATTCAAACCGTCATGAGTAGTCTGACAAAAGTATCTGATAATCGGCTTAGACCCACCATTTTATATTCACTGCAACAACAAAGTCGCATCAGGATATTTGAGATATTTACGCGGTTACTCCAAAAAAGTGGCAAAAGTGCTATGGGTGTGACATTGAACGAGAAAAATGTCCAATCGGCACATGAGGAAGCCTTGCGTCAAGCGAAATAAACCAGATTTTATGCGTTATATGTGCGAGAAGAAAATGCAAAGCATCGGTTGATTAATAGCCATAATCTTCATCGTTTGCTATCATTTCGCGCAATAACTCATCAAAATGCTCAGATATATCATCTCTATCAGCGATAGCACCTAATTCATCGGCGGAAGCAATCATTTGCAGTATCGGATTATTACGCATATAGTCTTCGTAGTCTTCTATCCAATCATGTAACACAATATCCAACATATCTTCAACTGTCCGATTTTGAAGTTTGGCAATAGTCGTCAGTTTTTCGATGATTTGCTCATCATGAATATGCAATTCTTTGTTATTCATCATTATTTTCCTCTTCACTCGTTTATGGGCATTATATATCATTATAAACAAAAAACGGACATTTCTGCCCGTTTTATCGTCTTACATATCGCTAGGTATCCATCTACACCAACAGGCGCATCGGATTTTCGATGAGTGACCGCAATTCGACCATGAACTGCGCCCCTTCTGCCCCATCACTCACACGGTGATCTACGCTGAGGGTGATATTCATGCGTTCCCCCACGCCAATTGTGCCGTCTTCCAACACAATCGGGGTTTTTTTGGCAGAACTCACCGCCAAAATACCCGCCTCTGGTGGGCTGATAATCGCAGAGATCTACGCTGAGGGTGATATTCATGCGTTCCCCCACGCCAATTGTGCCGTCTTCCAACACAATCGGGGTTTTCTTGGCAGAACTCACCGCCAAAATACCCGCCTCTGGTGGGCTGATAATCGCAGAAAAACTATCCACTTGGTAGGGTCCCAAATTGCTCACGGTGAAGGTCGCGCCTTTAATATCATCTGGCTTGATTTTACCCTCACGCGCACGCTCAAACATGGCTTTATTCGCCACAGCCATCGCGCTCAGAGCCGTTTTATCGGCATCTTTGGCGACCACATTCAACAAGCCGTTATTGGGCAATGCCACCGCAATCCCGATATTGATACGGGTGTGGCGGACGATTTTATCACCATAATAATGACTATTCAGGTTGGGGAATTTGCGGAGTGCCAATGCAGTGGCTTTGACGATGAGGTCATTCACACTGATTTTGGCATCGCCTTCTAAATTGGCATTGATTTGGCTACGCAATTTGAGCAATGGCGCGACATCAATAGATACCGTGACATAAAAATGCGGAGTCATTTGCTTGCTGATGATGGTGTTATCGGCAATGGCACGGCGCATACGACTGACATCAAGAATTTCGACATCATCGGTGGGAATTGTGCCATAGGTGTTACGTCCGCCAACACTCACCACAGGTTGCGATTCTGACTTGCCAACAGATGGTGCTGGTGCAGACGATGGTTGATAATTTTCGACATCAGCACGCACAATCCGCCCACCGGGTCCCGTCCCTGCCACAGTAGACAGGTCTATGCCCTTATCGGCGGCGACATTCCGCGCCAACGGTGAGGCTTTTACCCGTCCTTCTGGCGTGGTGGATGCCACCACTGGTTGGCTGGATGATGGGGCGCTGGTCGGTTTTGGTGTGGCGCTTCCATTTGTACCGTTTGTGCCATTGGTGACGGCGGATGGGGTAGGTGCAGATGCAGATGCTTCGCCTGCCGCCCCCACAATAGCGATAATCACGCCTTCTTTGAGTTCATCACCCACTTCTGCCTTGAGTTCCAAAATAACCCCGTTGGCGGTGGATTCCACCTCTACAGTGGCTTTATCGGCTTCAAATTCGGCGACAATTTCTCCCGCCTTCACACTATCACCAACGGCTTTTAGCCAATTGAGAAGCGTGCCATCAGTCGTTAATTTAATCGCGTCTGACATTTTATAGAATCTCCTTTACGGCATCTATCACTTTTTGGGCGTTGGGGAGCGCCATCAGTTCAATCTCCCGCGCATAGGGAAATGGCACATCCATCGAATGTACCCGTTTGATGGGTGCATCCATATAATCGAACATATTCTCTTGCAATTGCGCCGCAATTTCACTACCAAAACTATACATGGGGAGCGATTCTTCGACCACCACACAACGATTGGTCTTTTTGAAACTCTCAAATAGCGTCTCGGTGTCGAGTGGACGCAACCAGCGCATATCCACAACTTCGCACTCAATTCCCTCTTTTTCGAGTTCTTTGGCGGCGGCAAGTGACCATTCCACACCACGCGCATAGGTGGCGAGGGTGACATGCTTTCCTTCACGCTTAATATCGGCTTTGCCAATGGGCAAAATTAAATCTTCATCATCAGAGACGGGACCGGGTTTGGCATATAGTGCGATGCTTTCGGTGAATAACACGGGGTTATTACTGCGAATAGAGGCTTTGAGCATCCCTTTGGCATCGGCAGGGGTAGATGGGCAACCGACATATAACCCATTAAAATGGGCAAATATCGGCTCTGGTGTATGCGAGTGAGTCGCAGTCGCCTGATTGCCCCAACCCGATGCCGCCCGAAAGACGACTGGCACCGTGAACTGTCCATTGAACATATAATGGATTTTTGCCGCATGATTGGCAATGGCATCCAACGCTAAAAAGGCGAAATTGATGGTCATGAGTTCCGCCACAGGGCGCAAACCCGCCATCGCCGCCCCAACTGCCGAGCCTGCGATTGCCATTTCGCTAATGGGTGTATCGCGCACCCGTTTTTTGCCAAATTCTTCTAATAAACCCATCGTCACACGATGTGTCCCTTGCCATTCACCAACCTCTTGCCCCATCACAAACACCCGTCCATCGCGGAGCATTTCTTCGCGCAAGGCTTGGCGTAGGGCTTCACGCATTGGGATATTTTTTACCGCCATGTGTCTTACTCCTCAACGTAAATATTGGCAATCAAATCTTCATAGGTGGGGTCTGGGCTATTGAGCGCAAACGTGACGGATTCTTCGACAATACGCACCGCATCGGCTTGGAGCTTATCCAATTCTGGTTGAATATTTTTATATTGCTTATTCAACCGATTTGCCAACAAGGTGATAGGGTCACGATTTTCTTTATACTCGCGCAATTCCTCGCCAAAGCGTTCTGAATAGGTCTTATCGGATACACCATGCCCTTTATACCGATAGGTGAGTGATTCTATCAAGACAGGACCATTTTCGCGGGCATAAGCAACCGCCTCTTGGACTGTTTCATAGACCTCTACCACATCCTGACCATTCACACGTCCCATGTCTTTAATGCCATAGCCAATAGCCCGTTTATGCAATTCGGTTTGGGCGGTAGAATCTTCTACCCGTGTTCCCATCGCCACAAAGTTGTTTTCAATCAACCATACAACGGGCAATTTCCACGCGCCAGACAGATTGACCGATTCATGAAAATACCCGTTATTGGTCGCGCCATCGCCAATAAAAGACAACACCACCGCGCCAGTTTCGTTATATTGCGCCTCTAATGCAATGCCAGCCGCCAACGGAAGATGACCGCCGACAATGGCATACCCACCCCAAAAATTATGTGCGCGAGATGCCAAGTGCATCGAACCACCCTTACCACCGCTCACACCGGTGCGCTTGCCCATCATCTCTGCCATAATCTGGTTGGGGTCTACCCCTCGTGCGATGGCGGTGCCATGGTCACGGTAGGCGGTAATCACATGGTCGCGTGGTTCTAAATTGGCAATTGCACCGACCCCTGTCGCCTCGTGTCCGCTATAGAGATGCAAATACACCCCAGTGATTTTTTTCTCTTGATACAAATGGTCACACTTATCCTCAAATTCCCTTATGAGGACAATTTGACGATACCAGTCGAGTAACTGCTCTTTGGTGATGCCTTTTGCCATTCCATACTCCTTCATCAGCGCCAAAAATAGGTTGGCACATGGGGGAAAATACCATTGCACAGTTGGTCATCCCCCGCCACACAAATCACACAAAATTAACCATGACATACTCCCCATGCCTAAAAGCAGGGGCTTCTGCCGTTAACACCAACTGCCTCGCTATTGGCAAGGACTTCGGTTGACTGAGACAGTATGAGGCGATGTCCCGCCTCTAAAATATTGATTGCCGCATTGTGGTCACGCCCCAACGTGTTCTCACAACGCTTACACTTAAAAACACGGTCAGATAGTTCTAACTTTTGCGTATGACCGCAACGACTACATTTGCCCGTTGTACGCTCCCAACGGCTTATTTTGATAATTCGCTTGCCACGCTTCAAGGCAACCCAATCGAGTACCTTGACAAACTGTGCAAACCCTAAATCGCTTATCTTCTGTCCCCAAAGACGCTTCATGGCATCGAGGTTTAAGTCCTCAAACACCATCACATCATACTGGTCACACAAATCATGCGCTAATTGAAAATGACAGTCTAAGCGTTTGTCTGCTATACGAATATGACGGCGGCTCATGTGCCACATACCCGCTTTGTGGTTGTTACTTTGCTTAATCTTACGCGAAACACGCCTTTGAATGGCGCGTAAACGGGGCAAGTCGCGCTTATAATACTGTGGCGATGCAATGGTTGCACCGTTGTTGGTCGTCAAGAAATCTGCCAAACCAAAATCAAAACCGCCGATTTTACCCGTGCTGATAGGTTCTGGGATAGCCATTTTCTCAATGACACTGAAACACACCCATAATCGCCCCGCCGTATCGCGCTTGATTGTAACCATTTTTATTTCACCATTTAACGGGCGGTGATAAACAAATTTGTATATTTTCTTTCCAATGCGGATTTTACGATACTTTTTGCCTGCTTGTTTGTCTAGCACATCCCACCCCGCCTGTTTCAAAACAAACGATTTGAATTTCTTGACCTTTTTGAAACGTGGCAGTCCGCCTTGCTTTTTGAAAAAACGGGCATACGCCTCATCAAGGCGCTCAAGTATTTCTTGAACTGCTTGCGACCCTAAAACTTTCCAATACGCATATTTAGACCGACGCATCCGCAGTTTGGCGATGTGTTTTTGCATAACGAATAACGGGATGTATTTGCCTGTTAATTGGTAGTAACGCTTTTGCAGTGCGAGTGCGTGATTCCAAATCATACCAGCAACATTAATTTGCTGATGAATCGAACCATCAACTTTGTTATTGCGATACAGTCGGTATTTGTATGTTTTACGCACTTCGACAGTTTTTTCCATCAAGACATTCCACTTTTTTGCTATCACCTAAGCGTTCTATCAGCAGTTTAGCCCGCTCACTTAAGCGAATAATTGTTGAGTGTTTATGTGGTTGTTATCGCTTTTATTTTCCGTATTTTTATTCTAGCGCACATTCAACTACAACGCACTATCGCCTTATATCCCCATATTTCGGTAAGTTTACACGATTTAACCGATATTTGCGACAATCAGCCGACAGCACGCCCGCCTTTACCAACACCCAACCACCCGCGTTGCACCCCACGCGCTTCTTCTGCCACCAAAAATGCCTCTGGCTTAATCTCGGTGACAAGGGCATTAAACCGCTTCATATCGCGTTTATCTAGCACACTACGGATGGTGGTCACAATGCCATCCCGCCCATGACTTTGGGTAGTCGTCACCCCAAAACCCGCATCACGCAATTTCGATGCCAACATCTCACCATCGCCATTGGCAAATACATTGGCAATCATATACCCGCGCACCAATTTTGCCTCGATAATCATGCCCACATAACTGCCCACAGATGCCCCCAGACAATAGGCGGTGAGATTGATAAGATTATCTAAATCACTCACCACACCCGCTATCACCAATGCAAACACCAGTGCCTCAATTGCCGCTAAAACTGCCGCCAAAAATTTGAGGTTGCGCGTGATGGCAATCATCCGCACCGTGCCGATGGCATAATTCACCACCCGCAATATAAAAATTGCCAACGCTGTAAAAACAATATCTACTATCACCATTCACATCCTTTGTATTAAAAGACACGATATATCATGTCCCTACAACTACCATTAGTTGTAGAAATGACCCATCGCCGTCCCTATATGAATTGTAACGGTGTTCGTACCGCTTTTGAATAACCAATCTGAGTGGTGGCAAATTCGGTTTAGCGATAGAATAAAAAATACATCTACTCACTATCAGGAGCAAACACCTATGTATCCTCCTCAACCTATGCAAATGCAACCCCAACGGCAATTTGGCACACTTGATTTTATCACTGGAATTGTCTATATCATGTGCGCGGTGGCGATTGTCACCGGCTTTTTTGGAATACCATTTCTGAATATACCCAATACGCTACGCAATACCAGCGCCGACTTAGAAACCACAACCGCAAGCCGTATTGTCAACGAAGCGACTGCACCGTTGGTTGTCTCTGTACTCTATAATCAGCAGAGTGATTCACGCGCATTGGCAATCCTCGCCCCGTTTTATGCCTTATATGGCTATTTGGTCATTGCGGGGTTATATGGGCTTGGCGCATTAGCCTCTATTTTGCGGGCAATGTTTCGGGGTAGGCAATATATTGGCTTCTTTGCGGGTATCCTCAGACTACTGATTGTCCCCATTATGTATATCCTCATCCCACTAGGCATCGCCTTTAGTTTTTATGCCTTTACGATTGGGCAATATAACGTTGCAGATGTCCTACAACGCCCTAGCCTACTCCAATGGGATATCGTGCGTCGCTTGATAGAGCAAATTCCCCCAGGCACAGGCATGATATTGATGGTTGGAGGGTCTATCGTTGGCGCACTCATGACCATTTTGACCACCCTTGTCGGCATGGGCAGAAAACGCACACCCCAAGCCATTATGCAAGGCTACGGGATACCTCCACAGGGATATACTCCCTATGGTCAACCACAATACGGGCAACAGTATGGTCAACCACAATATGGGCAACAACCACCTGTGATGGGAGTGTTTGGTCAGCCACAACAACCCCCATACGGGCAATATCCACCCAACCAAACCCCACCCTATCAACAACCGCCTGTACAAAATCCGTATGGGAATCAACCAAATCCCTATGGAGCGCCACCGCCACAATATCCACCCCAACAACCGCCCCAAAATCCGATTAACTGGGACAAAAAAGACGATAATAACGATGGATTTTAGGTGATAAAAACGGGTGGATAGTGACATATTCGCCCGTTTTCGTAGTATAATCTTTTGAAAGGATATATTTATGATTGCTACACCAATTACATTAGACATCCCTATCTACACCGATGAAAACGGACAAATTCGCATCAGTAAAACCCGTGTTTTATTAGAATTGGTAATAAATGCGTTTAATCGGGGGGAAAGTGCCGAAGGAATCATCGAAAGCTATTCGACTTTATC
>Ga0163154_10002815_pt1 | contig 24935 bp, 18 predicted proteins | sample OliLakLV19MP9P1_FD_148649 | JGI IMG/M metagenome (GOLD analysis project Ga0163154, IMG submission 148649) | Freshwater microbial mat bacterial communities from Lake Vanda, McMurdo Dry Valleys, Antarctica - Oligotrophic Lake LV.19.MP9.P1 | ecosystem: Environmental > Aquatic > Freshwater > Lake >... | reverse complement strand
CGCGCGCTGCGCTCCGAGTTTCGGGTCGACCCGTGGCTTCCGGAACGCGTGGCGCGTCGAAATCCGCTGCGTATCGCCCAATCCGCCCCTGCCGGGGCCTATCCTCTTCGCCCGCGATGCGCCCGCAGAAAGTCACGATCCAAGGCCCCGTCGGCCGCCTGGAGGCAGTCCTCTGGGAGCCCGAAGAGGTCGCCCGCGGGGCCAGCGCGCCGCGCGCCTGCGCGGTCGTCGCGCACCCGCACCCGCTGCATGGTGGGACGCTGGACAACAACGTCGTGCACCGCACGGCGCGGGGGCTCTTCGAGGCGGGCCTCGCCGTCGTCCGCTTCAACTTCCGCGGCACCGGCGCGAGCGAGGGCGTGCACGACGGCAAAGGCGGCGAGGAGGAGGACCTGCGCGCGGTCGTCGATTCGCTCGCGGCACGCTATCCGGGAGTCGAGCTCTGGGCCGCTGGATTCTCGTTCGGCGCGCGCACGGTCGCGGGCCTCGCGCCGAAGGAGGCTCGCATCAAACGTGTCGTGCTCGTGGCGCTGCCGGTCTTGGCCTACGACTGCACGTTCGTGTTGCAGGTCACTCAGCCTGGCGCGATCTTCATGGCGGGCGAGGACGGGTTCGGCACGCTGGCCGCGTTGCGCAGCCAGATGCCCACGCTCATCCAGCGCTTCCACGTCGAGGAGGTCCCCGGCGTCGATCACTTCTTCACCGGCGCCCTGGACGAGCTGCGCGCGCGTGTGCGCGGTTGGGCCGAGACGGCGCTCGCCTCAGGACCGACGACACGATGAGCACCAAGAGCACCACGCCCCCCTCGTTCCCGAGCCACGAGATCCCCGCGATCAAGCAGGTGATGATGCCGCGCGACACGAACGCGCTCGGCACGATCTTCGGGGGCGTGATCCTCGCGGAGATCGACCTCGCGGCGGCGACCGAGGCGCACAAGCACCACGCGGGCATGATCGTCACCGTGTCGATGGACAAGATCGACTTCAAGGCGCCGGTGCGCGTGGGGGACTTGGTGTCGTTCTTCACAGAGACGCTGCGCATCGGGCGCACGTCGATCACGGTCAAGGTCGCGGTGTGGGCGCAGCGGCGCTTCGGCGGCGGCCAGCACCATTACGTCACGGAGGCCGAGGTCACGATGGTCGCCGTCGACGAGCAGGGCAAGCCGATCCCGGTCGGTTCGGGGCCGACGGTGTAACGCTCACGCCTGCTCGCGGCCGCGCCGCAGCCCCACGCGCCGCAGCCCCACGCGCCGCAGCCCCACGCGCCTGGGCCGGCCCGCGGCGAACGCGGCCACTGCCAGCCACAGCGCAGCGAGTCCGACCACGGGCAGCCACGCCTCGTGCAGCAAGCCCCGCTCGAACGCGCGGCCCAAGGCGAGGCGCGCGAGGGCTTGGAAGTCCACGAACCGCGCCAGCATGTACGCCAGCAGCGCGTGCGCGCCGAGTACGCCGAGGCATGCGCCGAGGGCCAAGATCGCGCGCCGCGGGCGTACCACGTCGAACACGACGTGGAACGCCGCGACCAGCAGCGCGCTCCATCCGGCGCACACGAGCACGAACGAGCTCGTCCACAGCCGCTTGTTGATCGGGAACACGAGGTCCGCGAGGTGGCCTGCGAGGAGCAGCACGGCCCCAGCGACGACGAGCCCGCGCACACGTGTGGACGTACGGAGGTCGCCGCGCCGCAGCCAGTCCCCCGCGAGCATCCCGAGCAGCGCGGTCGCGACCGCAGGCAGCGTCGAGAAGAGCCCTTCCGGGTCGTGGTCGCCGACATGGAGCTTCCCGGGCAGGAAACGCTGGTCGAACCAATCGGCGAAGTTGCGCCCCTGCGCGAGGTCCCCCGCGCCGATGCCGGGGACGGGGAGCCACGTCAGCGCGAGCCAGTACCCGACGAGGATCGCGAGCGCCGCGAGCGCGCGACCACGCGGGGCGAGCCACAGGGACAGCCACGCGGCGAACATCCACGCGAGCCCGATGCGGCCGAGCACGCTCGCCCAGCGCTGCGCGGCGAAGTCGAAGGACAGGAGCCCGTTGTAGATGGCGCCGAGCAGCACGAGCAAGAGCCCGCGCCTCAGTGCGTGCAGCGCGAGCTCGCTGCGCGCCGCCCCGCGCTCGCGCCGCAGCGCGAACGAGTACGCGGTCGACATGCCGGCGAGGAAGAGGAAGAGCGGGAAGACGAGTTCCCACGCGCGGAACCCGTGCCACGGCGCGTGCGCGGTGTGGTGCTCGACGATGCTGTGCGCTCCGTCGAGGCCGACGAGCGCCAGCAGCGCGGTCACCGCCTCGCGCCCACCGACGATCCAAAACATGTCGAAGCCGCGCAGCGCGTCGAGCGACACGAGGCGCGGCGCCGTCGGCGCCACCGGCGCCACAGGCCCCACCGGCGCCGTCGGCGACGCAGCGGCGGGCGCGGCGTTCGGTCGGTCCGTGGGCGACTCGGACGTGTTCATCGTGTCGGCGCCCCTGCGCCGGTGTTCACGCCCGCGCTGTCCTCGTACTCGCGGGCGGGGTATTGCGGCTCGGCGAGGCGCGTGAACCAGCGCGCGCAGCGTTCGCGCGCCGCGTCGGAGTCGTCGCCGAGCAGCCAATACTCCTCGCGTGTGCCCTGGCCAATCATGCGCAGCAGCGAGCCCTGCGTGACGTGCCGCCCGATCGCAGCGTCGATGACGAGCTGATAGTCGAGGCGCTCGCGATAGCCAAACGGCTGCTTGCGATCGAAGTTGAACGGCCCGCCGGTCGAGCGCGCCGCGGGGAAGGCCTCCTTCGTCGCCGGTGAGATCCATGGGGGGCCGTTGTCGGGGCCGTCCTCGACCTCGGCGCAGAGCACCAGCGGACGTGCCGTGGGCGCCATGCGCTGTACGGCCTCGAGCGCGAGCAGTGACGCCGCTTGATGGTGCGCGTGTGTCGTCACGGTGGGCGCATGGATTAGTACGAAATCGTAATATCCGGCTGCGAGGCGCGCGTCGAGCGCACGGCGCACGGCGCCGAGGTCCCACACGTCGGCCCCGGGCGCGAGGATCTCGTCGAGGTCGGTCGTGTACCGATGGTCGCGTTGACCCAGGTAGTGCAGCGTCTGGACGCCGATGAGTCGCGAGGACTCGAGCTGCTCCTGCAGCCGCAAACGCGGCAGCTCGCGGCGCCCGATCTCCTCGTCGGTGAGATCGACCCCGTGCAGCGCCGCGCCGATCGTCGCGTACTTGAAGCCACCCTGGCCGTCGGTGATGGTCAAGAGCTCGCACACTCCACCGAGGTGCGTCGCCGTTTTGAACAGCACACCGGCGAACGTGAACTCGTCGTCGGGGTGCGCGATGATGCCGAGGACCCGCGGCCCGTCGGCTGTCCAGGTGCGCGCGACGCCGCCTTCGACCGCGCGCGAGTGCGGCGTCGCGATGCTGGCTGGGGTACTGTCTCGAGTGCTCTCTGGAGTGCTCTCTGGCGCCTGGCCCGGCCCTTGAGCGGCACAGGCGAGCGCCGTGAGCAGAGCGAGCGCGAGTGCGAGCGCGCGTCGCGGGCCAGTGCCGTGGCGCGACCGAGTGCCCGAGGACATGCCGCAGAGCGTAGCCGGGGCGACCCGAAGAGCGTAGTCGAGACTGATCTTGATCAGCGATTGTTCGCTCGGCGACGCTCCCTTCTGCGGGGGCAATGCGTGGCGAGTACGCTCCGTGGGCGTGCTTGCACACTTCTTTAGATGCCCTGACGTCCTCCCGACGGTCGTCGCGATGCGCTGTCTGCGCGCGGAGATACTCGCCGAGGCCGAACCGCTCGCTGGGCACTGGCTGTCTGCCATCGCCGACCCGAAGTTCGCCGCGAGCGCCGCGAATCTCGCGCACTTCCTCGCCCTGCGCCAGCGAGATGTGACCCTACTGCAGCGAGAACTCTCGCAGCTCGGGCTCTCCTCGCTGGGGCGTTGTTCGTCGCGCGTGCGCGCGAATCTCGACGCGGTGCTGGCCTCGCTCGAATTGATCGCAGGCGTCGAGGCCACATGCGAGCATCCGCCTCCCAACGCGCACTCCGTCGGAGAGGAGCTGCTACGGGAGCGGACGGAGCACCTCTTCGGCGCCGACCCCGGCGGTCCCACGACGCGCATCATGGTGACGCTCGACGAGACGGCTGCGTGCGACGTGGACGAATACGGCGAGCTCATCGCAGCAGGTGCCGATGTCGCTCGCTTGAACGCGGCGCACGGCGACGTGGATTTGTGGTCCGAGATGGCGGCGACGTGGCGCGCGGCAGCGCAGCGCCAAGGACGCTCGACAGTCGTTCAGATCGATCTCTCGGGCCCGAAGTGCCGCATCGTCTCCGTCGACGGTCAGCGCTCGAAGCGCCTCCGCAAAGGGCATCGGTTCATCCTACGCCACCCAGAAGTGACGGCGCCTTCGAGCTGGGAGGACGGCGCCCGCGCCAGCGCTGTTCCTGCCTTCCCTGAGCTACTCGAGCAGCTCCAACCCGGCCAGGTCGTCCATTACGACGACGGCAAGCTGCACGCGATCGTCCTCGGCTCACTCCCCGGCGCGGCCTTGCTCGAGGTCCGGGAGGCGTGTGACGAAGGCGTTCGATTGCGCGAAGAGAAGGGCCTCAACTTCCCCGACGTCGAGCTCGAGCTCCCGATCCTAGGGCCAGACGACGAGGCCGCGCTCGACTTCGCCGCGCGTGAGGCAGACGTGGTCGGGCTCTCGTTCGTACAGCGCCCGGAGGACATCGTCGAAGTGCAGCGTCGGCTCGCTGAACGCCTCGGGGACCGGCCGTTGCCTGGCTTTGTGCTGAAGATCGAGACGCGCCTCGCGGTGCGGAACCTGCCGCGCCTCATCGTGCAGGCCGGCGGTCGACAGCCCGTCGGCGTCATGATCGCGCGCGGTGACCTCGCGCTCGAGATCGGCTTCGAGCGACTTGCCGAGGTCCAGGAAGAGATCGTCGAGCTCTGTCGCGCCGCCCACGTTCCCGTCGTCTGGGCGACACAGGTCCTCGAGGGCCTCGTCAAGGAGCACATGCCCACCCGTGCCGAGACGAGCGACGCGTCCCTCGCCCAACAAGCGCAGTGTGTCATGCTCAACAAGGGCCCGCACCAGGTCGATGCCGTGAGGTTGCTCGACGGGATCCTGCGCCGGATCGATCGCCTGTGGAGCGGTGGCGCGCAACGACTCTCGGTGATCGAGGCCTGGGGGGCGCCCCAGGCGGTCGTGCCGCTGACTGCGCCTTGGCGGTGACGTGCGCGAGCGGCGCACGAGGCAGACAGACCTTTGGAGCTCAGCGCCGCGCAGGTGCAGCACGAGGCCGTCGTGGCCGAGGACGGCGTACGTCGGCACGACGTCGTCAAATGACGGCGCGAGGGCCGCTTGTGCCGTGACGGGTGCGATGGAAGCAGCCGCGAGGACGATGCGCGCGATGCGGCAGGCCGTCGGGTCGATGATCGTCTCCCTGGATGATGGATCGAAGCGCGTGCGTGCCGCGCCCTCAAAGTCTGAACGAGAATTGCTCAGATTCTCGCGCAGCCCCGTCAGGGGCGCCGCCCCACATTGGCCGGCACACGCGGCCTCTTCCCCCTCGCCGCCCGACCGGCGGCGCGGCGCCTGCAGCGCCGGATCGACTACGGGCGAGCATCGTGCGCGCGACGTGCAGAATCTGACCCGTAGTCGCTCAGAAGCCCTCCGGCAGCAACGACAACGTCTCGTGCAGGTAGGCGAGGATCGCGGCCCGGTCCCCCGCACCGAGCTGCGGCATCGGGCGTGCTCCGTCCTCGCCGCGCAGGATCGCGCCGAGGTCCAGCCACAGCGCCGCGAGCAGCTCCGGCGGCAGCGCCGCGAACGCGCGTGAATGTACCAGGTAGCTGCATGGCAGGCGGAACAGCCGGTGTTCGAGGTCGAGGTCGCGCAGCGAGCGCCCCGCCTTGTCGCGCACGCCGCGCGCCTGGAACACCGTGGCGAAGCCCGACGTCCCGGCCAGCGGTCCGCGTAGCGGCGCCTCGTCCTTCAACAAGAGCTGGTCGACGAGGTCTTCCGCAGCGCGCTGGATCCGACGGCGCGTCGACTCGGAGAGGTGCCCCTCGGGCTCGCGCAACGCCGCGTTCAGGACACGCTGATAGTCGAGGGCGCGGCGCGTCTCGTAGCTGGCACGCGCGATGACGTTCTGGACCTCGCTCTGGTGCTCCAGCACCATCAGCGCAACGAGGTCGCTGTGCGGTGACGGATAACGCGCGACGTCGAAGCGCGGCGCCAGGTCCGTCACGTCGGCGCCCGCGTCGAGGTCGACGCGCTCCGCGCCGGGCGCGACTGTGACATTGCCCATGTGGCGCATTGCGCCGTGCGTGCCCGTGACATACCAGCCGCCCCAGCGTTCCTCGAACGGGCTCGAGTGCGTCGTGCGGAACGTGCCCGCACGCAGGACCGGGAAGCCGCGTGTGTCCGGGTGCACCGATCGCACGAGGTGCCCCGGCCAGCCCTGCGTGCGCGGCGACGCATGGCAGGAGAGGCAGCTGTCGTCGCGTCGTTCGGGCACGAGCGCGCCTCCCTCCTGCGCCAGCGCGTAGAAGGTCGGCCCTTGTATCGGGTCCAGCGCCGTGACCTCCATGACCGGCGAGCCCGGGATCCAGCCCAGGACGACCTCGTCGTTGAAGTACAGCGCGCGCGGCGTCGTCGGCGAGATGCGGTCGGTCTGCAGGCTGGTCTTCGAGAACACGAGCACCTGCGACTCGACGGGGATGTCCAGCGCCGCGAGCAGCCCCGGCAGCCAGCCGCGGCGCTCGTCCCAGGCGACCGCGCGCTCGCCCCGCGCCACCGCGGCGAGGAGGCATGCGACGGCGTCGGTGCGCGCCGCATCCTCGTAGTGGATCGGCGCACCGAGGTAGGGCTCGCGCTCCTGTGCCGCCGCGGGCGCGAGCGCGGCGGCACAGCACGCGACAGCGACCAGCTCAGAGCGCCACGCGGTCGTGTGGTGCGGACCCATTGGTGACACGTTACCGGAACCGTCTGCGCGTGGTGGCTTGCTGTGCGCCCGATGCCCTGTGACAAGACCGCACGGCCCGCGCCCCCGGGGGAACGCGAGCCGTGCGTAGGCCCTACGGGCTCGCTGGCTCCGTCAGGACTTCGGACGGGGCAGCGTCGCGCTGCGACGGATCGTCAAGCCCTGGTCGGACGTGATCGAGAGGCGCTCTGCGCCGCGGCCGTCGAAATTGATCTGGGTCCCATTCGGCGCCAGGAGCCCGATGTCGGCCGCGACCAGGCCGCCGTTGACGTGCAGCTTCCCGTCCGTCATGTCAGTCCCGAGGTTGCCGACCACGCCCATGATCGCGTTGGCGCTGTAGAGCGTCGCGTTGACCTCGAGCGGGTCCTTGCGGTCGGGGCGCTCACCGAGTTCGAGCGTAATCAGCGCCTGCATCTGGGCCGGGGCGATCCAGCCCTGCGAAGGCGACAACGAGGACACGATCGCCTTGACACTGCCATCGGCATTGTAGAGGAACGGATCCTTCCTGTTGGCCGGGTTGGCATAGCTGAGCTTGGTGTCATCCCACTTCGCGGCGCGCTCGTCGCTCATCCAGTGTCCCTTGACCGGGTCGAAGTAGCCCCCCTTGTTGAAGATCGGAAACGACTGGCCCGTCCGGGCTTTCGCGCCGTTGCCCACCTTGTAATCCGCGTTGAATGAATAGTAGCGAGCCCGATAGTCGGCGCCCGCGTAGAGCTCGTTCGGGTACTGGGGCGCCACCATCGCGTAGACCGGCTCGACGACTTCGAGCTTTTTGCCCGTCTTGACTTGCTTCGACTTCGTGACGTTCTTGTAGCCGGTCACGACTTGCTTCGTTTCTGCTACGTCCTTGTATCCGGTGACGATCGTGGTCTTGGTCGTTACCTGATAGGGCGCGACGCCGGTCGTTGTATAGACGTCCTTGTAGATGGGTTGCTTGATGATCTTGCCCGTATTGACCCACGTATAGATAGGGTCTACCGCATCGTACTGCACCCACTGGAGCTCGTCCTTGACCACTACCTTGGTGCCTACCTGGGTCTTGACCGCCTTGCCGGGCAGCGTCGGCTGCGTCTTGATCCACTCCATGCGGTTGAAGATCGCGACCTCGTCCATCACGAAGTTGAACGAACCATCCTTGGCTCCGGTCGCGGGCGTGCCTTTCCCCCAGGCCGGACGATAGTAGTCGCCGACCATGATGTTCCCGCCTGCGGCGATCGCGAGGTTGTTCGGTGTGCCGTCCGCGCCCTTGCCATAGATGCGGCTCTCGCCTTGGCTCCCGTCCGCGTAGACGAGGTCGGAGGGGATGTAGACGTTCCCGCGGGCGCGGATCGTGCCGAGGCCCTTGACATACCCCGAGATGACGACGTCACCGTCGATCGCGATGTCGCCGTTGAGCACGATCGGGTTGTCCTTCTCGCCCTTCAAGTAAACGTTGCCGCTGACAACCCCCTCAAGTGTGTCTTCCCACCCCTTGCGCGCGACGTTCAACCTGCCCGGATTGTCGATCTTGTCACCCTTCTCGAGCACGGTCATCTTCCCGCCGGACATCTTGCCGAAGGAGCCGCCGACCGTGGACATGAACTCCTCGTCGTCGACGATCCGGTTGTGCGCCTGCTCGGTGAGCACGGTGTTCGTCTCGTGGTCGTAACCCCCGTTGTCCGGGAAAGGCGACGGGAAGCTCGTCGGCAGGAAGCCTTCGGCGAGCGCTTCCTCGCCGAGGAAGAGGTTGGGCACCACGGACGAGTCATCGGGGTCCGGCCGTTGCAGGTTCGTCGGGGTGAGTCCGCCCCACGCGTCTTCGATGAGCTTGCCCTCTGCATCGAACTCGCGCGACTTCAGTTTGAACTTGGCCCAGTCCGAGATGAGGTCCCCGTCGCCCTCCATGGCCTCGCCGCCGACGTAGATCGAGCCGGCGATCGACGAATCCGGGTCTGCACGGAAGTGCAGGGACTCGATCGTCCCGAGCTTGACCCCATCGAACTCGCCGCGCAGGGTCGGGTCCTGGTTATAGAACCGGTCCGCGCTGTCGATGGTGGTGTGGCAGAGGATGCAGTTGATGTTCGTCGCGAGCAGCGCGTAGTCGAGACCCTCCCAGTCTGGAGGGGCGACTGTGAACACCTCCTGGACAGCGTGGCGTATCGTGCGGCTCGAGTCGCCTCGGCCACGCTCGATCGCGATCGTGGCGTCGACGACGAGCGCCGTCGAGTCCCAGCTGTCCAGGCGATATGCGGTGACCTCCTCGACGACGGCGCCCGCGAAAGTCGGGCGCCCGCCCGCGTCCAGCGGGAGCGCGAGACGACCCGAAATGTCGACGCCGACCGGCGGATCGATCCCAGTCTGGTCGGGCAGGCCTTGGCTCTGCAGGAAGAGCTGGAAGTCCCAGGGCTGCGCAGTCGCGAGGTCGATGCCTGCGTCGAAATCGGACCAGACGTCCTCGATCGCGAGCGAGACGACCGCCCGTGCAGCGCTCTCTGCGTCGAGGACTGCGTAATCCTGCTCCGAGGATTGGGAGGAGCTCGTCACAGAACCGACGACCGCCATGAGCAGCGCCATGATCAGCACGATCGCAGGTGCGATGGCGAACAGGGCGGAGCCACGGCGGCGCTCGAAAGGCGATGCGGTGAGATTTGTACTGAAATAGCGCATGATGGGACTACGCGCTGCTGCGGCGCGCTGCTGGGAGAGCCGGGGCTCGGCGAGCGTTCGGGTCGGAATACTTTTCTGGGGTCGGTACGCGCTGCATTGGACGGCTCCTTTCGGGAGCTCCGATGAGCGGTCTCTCCCGGGTGATTCAGTCGGTTCGGCTGGTCACGATGGCGCTCTCGCGCTCTCTGCTGCCAGGCGCCCAGAGCTGGCGCCGGATGACGAGGCGCGTCTGGGATCGGACGTCGAGCCGGCTGCGGCCGCGTTCATCGAAGTTGATCTGCATCCCGTTCGGGGCGAGGAGCCCGACATCGGCCGCGATGACCGCGCCATTGATGCGCATCTTGCCGCTGACACCTGCGCTGTTGCGGGCCGGCACGACGCCGAACACGCTGTTCGCGCTGTAGAGCCATGCGTCGACGGCCAGGGGCTCTGCCGCATCCCGCGCCGCGAGGTTCGCCTCGGTGATGCTCCGCAGGAGCGCGTCAGTGATCCACCCTGCTGTGGGGGTGAGCGTCGAGACGACGGCTTTTGGCGTGCCCATCGGGCCGAACAGGTACGGGTCCGTGGGGTCGTTCGGGTCCGCGAAGGTGACCTGCGATGGGTCCCACGATCCCGGGCGCTCCGGCGCGACCCAGATCTCGGTGCGTGGGTCGTAGTAGCCCGTCTTGTCGAAGATCGGGACGGGCGCGCCGTCGGCGAACGCGTAGTAGCGCGGGAGGAACTCAAGCCCCGCGTAGTGCGGGTTCGGGTGCTGAGGTGTCACCCAGTCGAAGATTTCGACCTGATACGTCTCGTATCGCCTGGGGGCGAACGACCGCGTCACGTCCCGCGTCACGCTCCGTGTGCCCGTCTGGACCCAACCGAAGACCTGGACGGGGCGCGTCCCGACCTGCACTGGGGCCCTGCGCTCGACGCGGCGCGTGCCGACCTGGACGTTCGCGAAGACGGGCTCAGTCGTGTAGCCGTCGATCACGCGCTCGGTCCAGGGCGATCCGTAGGGCTCGGGCGGGTTCGCCGGGTGAACGATCGTCCGGTAGATCGGCACGTCCCTCGTGCCAGTCTGCTGGCGCTCGTAGATCGGCACGTCGTCGAAGACCCCCGTGCCACGCTGCACGAAGATCGGCTGGTCGACGAAGACCCCCGTACCCCGCCAGACGCGCACGGGCTCGTCGGTGGTGACCTGCACGGTCTCGAACAGCTCACGCTGGCGGTCCTCGAGCCGGACGACCTCACTGACCCGCTGGCCGGGCAGGGTCGGCTGTGTCTTCATCCACTCCATGCGGTTGAAGATCGCCACTTCGTCCAGGGTGAAGTTCCACGACCCATCCGAGCGCCCGTTGGTGGGCGGCCCTCCGCCCCAGGCAGGGTGGTACATGTCCCCGATGACGATGTTGTTGCCCGAGGCGATCGTCAGCAGGTTGGCCGTGCCGTCCGCGGCTCGGCCGAAGGTCCTGTTCCCCGCGGGCGCCGCGTCGGCGTACACGAGGTCGCCCGTGACGTACACGTTGCCGCGGACCTTGATGCTGGCGGAGCCCAGCACGACCCCGCTCAGGATCAGGTCGCCGGAGATCGCGAGGTCACCGCTGAGGCGGACTGGGTTGGCCTCCGTCCCGTGCATGTAGACGTTGCCATCGGCAACGCCCATGAGCTGGTCGTTGCCCGCCTGGAGCGCGGCCAGCTCCCCGCCCGTGTCCACGACGGTCCCGTGCGGCAGCAGTCGGATGTTGCCGCCGCTCGCGCGGCCATTCACGTTCGCGACCGAGGCGGCGAACTCGTTGTCGTCGACCACCCGGTTGTCGGCGCCGCCCGGGGTCGGCAGGAGCGTGCTCGGGTCCAGGCCCCCGTCGTCCGGGAAGGGCAGCGGGAACGTCTTCGGCATGACACCGTCCACCTGGTACCGCCCGACGTCTCCCTCGTGCGCGAAGTAGTCGAGGTAGAGGTTCCCGAGCGGCTGTGGGTTGAGCGGGTCGGACGGGACGAGGTGCCCTGTCGTCAGGGTGCCACCCACACCCTCGCGGATGTACCCCCCGCCGTCGAACGAGTGACCTTCGAACGAGAACGAGTCCCAGTTCGTGATCGCCGCGCCGTGCTCGTCGTGCGCGCCTCCGCCGAGATAGAGGGTCCCTGCGAGCGACGACTCCGGGTCCGAGCGGAACAGGAACGACTCGATCGACCCGGTCTTGACGCGCTCGTAGGTGCCGCGCAGCGACTCGTTCGTGCTGTACACCCGGTCGACATTGTCGATGCTGGTGTGGCACATGATGCAGTTGATGTTGTTGGCGAGCAGCACGAAGTCGAGGCCCTCGAACACGGGCGGCTCGATCACGAAGACGTCCTGCACCGTGTGGCGCGTGCTGGCGGCGTCGAAGCGCTCGTCGCCACGGCGAGCGACGGCCGTCGTCGAGAATTCGAGGCGCGTCGAGCGGAGGTCGTCCATGCGGCGCACGCGGACGCTCTCGATCACGGTCCCGCCGATCACCGCCTCGCCATTCGGATCGGCCGCCAGGGCGAGGGTCGGCAGCAGCTCGACGTCGGCCGGGGTCCCGGCTGTCGATTGATTCCTGATGCCGATGTTGTCCAGGAACACGCGCGAGTCGTTGACGGTCGCTGCGCCTCCGGCGCGACTGGCCTCGAAGTCCGACCAGATCGACTCGACGGCGAGCTGGGTCGCGGCCTCCGCGCTGGCCCGCACGCTGTAGAGGTCGATGCGCCGCTCGTTCCAGCGTGACGAGTCGACGGTCGAGCCGACGATCGCCACCACGAGGACCACGAGGACCACGAGGACGGGGACGACCGCGAGCAGCGCGACGCCGCGCCTGGTCGGGTGGACAGGGTGAGAGGTGTGGATGGAGAGCATGGATTGCGGGGCAGACGGGCCGCTGCCCCTATCGGCGGCCGGGGGGGCCCTAGGTGAAGGGAATCGGGCCCAGCCCAGGGCACCGCGGGCGCGCGCGTCGGGCCGGACGTCAGGAGCTGGCGCAGGACCGCGAGCCCGCGCTCGACGTCGCTCCGTGTCTCGGGCGCCCCGAGGCACACGCGGACGGCGGGGGCGCGGCGATCCGCCCCACCGTGAAGGCCGTCGAAGAGGTGACGGCGACGCCGTGTTCACGGGCCTCCAGGGCGAACTCGACGCTCGACCACGGCTCGGGCAGGTGGACCCAGGCATAAGGGCCGTGGCGCTCCGTGTCTTACCCTGGGGACCTCTCGTAAGGAGGATTGCGTCATGACTCGCCTCGTTCTGTGCACGCTCGTGACACTGTTCACGCAGGAGATTCCAGGCGTCGCGGGCCTGCCAGCCACGCAGGACACGCCCGTGCGCTTGACCCTCGCCGAGGGCTCGTTGGAGCTCGAAGCGCACTGGGAGCGTTTGACCGACACGGTCTATCGGTTCGAGGAGCGCTTCCACTTGGTCCGCGACCTCGCGCCGGCCGTAGCGCGCGCGACCTACCGCGCCGAGCATTTCCGACCCTTCCTGCCGGAGGGCCCTGTCGCGGTCGGCGACACGTGGCGTATCGACCCGAACGATGCTCTGCCGTTCCTGCGCCAGCTCCATGCCGGCGCGACGTCGGAGCTCCATCACGACGGAGGGTCGGGCGTCGCTGCGCATGGCGCTTGGGCCTGCTTGCGCGCGCTCGACGCGGCGCACGCCGAGGTCGCGCTCCGCGTGCACGCGGATTTCCTCATCGCCGGCGATGGTGAGCGAGAGACCTCTTCGTGGTTCACGCCGGCGCAGTTCCGCGGCCGCATGGTGATCGATCGCGCGCGCGCGGCGGTCGTCGGGTTCGAGCTCGGTGTGCCGGCGCAGAGCGCCAACGTCGACGTCAACATCGCCGACGGCGAGGGCATCGTCGCGGACATCGGCCGGGTCCCGCGGATGGAGGTCAGAGGCGGCCGTTTCCCGGCGTACGCCGGTGAGGCCAAGCAACTCGCGCAGCGCGAGGCCGAACGCGTGCTGGAGCGCAAATTCTACCCTTTGGCCGAGCTGGAATGGCTCGAGCTGCCGGCTGCGCGGGCCCAGTCACTGGCGACCTGCAGACCGCTGCACGTTGTCGCGCTCTTCGGCAGCCTGTTCGGTGAATCGTGCTGAGCGAGCGGCAAGGCCCTCCGTGCGAGGGTTCTCAGTTCCCCCGAAGTGCTGGCGACGCTGCGCGAGGGTTTTGTCAACACGTGGCTCCTCGCGAAGGACCTCGACGCGATCGCTGCGCGCGCAGGGGACGCGGACCTCACGCAGCTCTGCGCGCTGATCCGCAGCAACTATGACTACCCGGTCGACAGCGTGCTGATCACGTCGGACCTGCGTGTCGTCGGGCACGTGAACGTCCACGCGTCGGAGGCGTCACTTCCGGCGAGCTACTTGACGTTTCTCCGCCGCGGGCTCGCCGCCGCGCGTGGCGAAGAATACGTGGCAGAGGCCGAGCCTCCTCCCGTGTCTGCTCCCGATCCGGCGAGCAAACGACCCGCGCCGCGCGGGCTGACGCTCACACCGGTCGCCCCGACCGACTCCATCCTCGACATCGTGCGCGGTAGAGGCCCGGGCCATTCTGGCCTCGCCTTCTTCGGCCTCGACACGACGGCGTTCCCGACCGGCGGCACGTTGGAGGTCACGGTCCGCCTCGGCGGATCGGCAGCGCGAGGCAAGTTCGAGCTGTGCGCGGGCATGGACGGCAACCCGCAGATGATGACGCCCGTGCGTACACTCGATGCGTTGCAGCCCGGCGCGACCGGGACGCTGAGCCTCGAGTTCGAGCAGGGCGCGAGGTTCGGGCTGGCGGCGATGACTGCCCCGATGACCGCGACAGGCACGACGGAGGGCGACGTCAACGCGTTCCTCGCGACGGTGACCGTGCGCGGGCGCTGATGAAGGCCGAGCGGGACGGTCTATGCTCCTCCGATGCACACCGTCCGCGTTCGATCGATCGGCCCAGGGGACGTGGACTTCGTCCGTGCTCAACTCCAGCGCGCCTTTCACTCGCTGGTCATCTGGTCGCGCAACGTCGAGTTCCGCGCCGACGCGTTGGCGGGGTTCATCGGCGAGGTCGACGGCGTGCCGCGTGGCCACCTCACGCTGCACGACGGCACCGACGAGACCGAGGTGATCACACTCGTCAGCGAGCACGAGAACGTGGGCCTCGGCGCAGCGCTGCTGGAGCGCGCGGTCGAGGCAGCGCGCGAGCGCGCGGTTGCCCGCGTCTTCCTGACGACCACGAACGACAACCTGCGCGCGCTGGGCTTCTACCAGCGCCGCGGGTGGCGCATCGTGGCGCTGCACCGCGGGGTGATGGAGCTGTATCGCGAACGAGAGCCTGCGATGCCGACCCACGCCGCCAACGGCATCCCGATCCACGACGAGCTCGAGCTCGAACTCCGCCTCTGAGCGGCGCAATCCAGTTCGTCCGTACGTGGCTCAGGAAGGGCCGCACTGAACGGCGTCGATCGCCCAGTCCTGCGAGCCGGGTGGCCGCGCCTCTCCCCCGAGCCCCGTCGCTCTCGTGACCGGACCACACCGTGCAGCAATCGAGCGCGAACGGAGCGAGCTCGCGCGGCGCGAGCGCGATGACCGCCGCGGGCGCCCAACGTCTCGGATTCGTGGCGAGACGCTGCTCGTCTTCGATGAAGGGATCGCGACCGGCGCGACCATGCGCGCGGCGCTCAGCGCGCTCCTCAGCCTCTGTGGATCGAGCTTCCAAGAAGGCCGTTCTGGAGCTCGTAGTCCGATTCGACCGGTGCTGCTCCTCGCATGGTCGGTCGACGCCGAGTTTCCTCCCTGCGGGCGGTGCGCGAGCGCGGCCTGTGGACCCGCAGCACGTCGCCGGGCGCGAACCTGTTCGTGCGTACGTGGCTCAGGAAGCGGCTGCCGCGCTGAAACCGGAAGCACGGAGCTTGCGGCGGTGCAGCGGACGGCCAGCGACTGGCGCCGACGATTTCCCGCCTGGGGAGAGCGCCCACTTCGTCGACGCCACCGACCAGGGCACCAAACGCCGATCAGGCGCGACAATCCTACGAATCATGCACAGACTGCCAGTCGCGCGGCATGCCTCACTCCGATGATCGAACGCTCCCTGTCCAACGATGAGCTGCTGCTCCACCTCGGCTGGCTGAGGCGGCTCGCGGTTCGGCTCGCCGGCAGCGCCGGTGACGGCGAGGACCTCGCCCAGGACGCCGCGGCCTCCGCGCTCGAGCAGCGCCCCGGCGCACGCGACAGTGTCCGCCCGTGGCTCGCGACGGTGCTGCGCAACCGTTGGCGCGCCGTTCGGCGCGGGACGGCCCGTCGAGAGGCGGGTGAGCGCGAGTTGGTGACCGTGCAGGCGCACGCGGACCCGCGCGACTCCCTCGCGCGGGCCGAGCTGCACGGCCGCGTCGTGCGGGCCGTGCTCGAGCTGCGCGAGCCCTATCGCACAGCGGTGCTGCAGCGCTTCCTCGAGGAAGAGCCGCCGAGCTCGATCGCGGCGCGCCTCGGCGTGCCCGTCGCGACCATCGACAGCCGTATCCAACGCGGCCTCGCCGAGCTCCGACGTCGGCTCGACACGGAGTACGGCGACCAACGCTCGCGCTGGGCCGTGCTCGTGCTGCCTGTGCTCCCGAGTCTGCCGTTGCCCATCACTTCGCCCGCCCTTGAACCTCAGCTCGTCACGACGACACTCGGAGTCCTCGCCTTGAACACGAAGCTCGCCGCGCTCTTCCTCGCCACGGTTTTCACCGCAGCGCTGGCCTGGCGTTTCGACGGCGGCCTCGAGGGGACCGCCGACCCCACGCAGGTGGCGCCCCTGGCCCCGCTCGCGCCGCACAGCTCTACGCCGCCGTCGACCGTCCCCGCGAGCGTGGCTCACGACCGGTCCGAGCGCCGCGGACTCGATTCCGTCGCGGGCGGGAGCGTCCCGTCTCCGAGCGCCGTGCCGGCCACGCCGGAAGCCGTGACCGTGCGCGGCAGGGTCCTCGACGCAGAGGGCCAGGCGCTCGCCGGCGTCCCGGTCCGGGCGCGCGACGACGAGGCGCGCGCGGTGAGCACGAGCGGCGGTTGGTTCGAGCTCGAGTCGCGTTCCGATCGTGGCACCGTCGTGGCCGACGACGAGGACTGGTGCACGGTCTTCGAGGGCGTGTACGCGCGGGGCAGCGCTCGCCCGGCGACGCTCGTCGTCGCGCGCGCCGCGCGCTTCGCCGGGCGCGTCGTCGAGGAATCGGGACGTCCCTTGCCCGAGGCCTACGTGCACCGCGAGATGCCCGCGGACTTCGGCGCGCGTTTCGGCGCAGAAGTCGAGGCCACGCGCGAGGCGTCCACCCGCGTCCAGCTGGACGAAGCCGGCCGCTTCGAATTTGTCGGTCCGGCGATTCAGGGCACCGTCTTGGCCGCCTTCGCCGCAGGTTACGACGAGGCGCGTGTGGCGCTCGACTCGGCGGGCACCGCGGGGCTCGAGATCGTCCTGTGCCGCACGACCGCGGGCGAGGTCGGCGTCGTTCGAGGACGTGTCGTCAGTCCGGACGGCGCCCCCGTCGTCGGCGCGCGTGTCGGCATGGGCTTGACCTCGGTCGTCACCGATCGGGCGGGACGCTTCGAGCTCGAGCGCCGGCGGGCGGTCACGACGGAGCGGCTCATCGCGGTCGCCGCGGGCTTTCGGGCCGGCGAGTTGCTGCGACCGCTGCCCGTCGACGAGGGTGTCGGTGGCTGGCCGGACGAGGTCGTGTTGACGTTGGGCTCCGCGCCGCTCCGGATCGAGGGTCGAGTCGTCGATCGGGGCGGCGCGCCGGTCGAGGGGGCACAAGTGTGGCTGCTGGACTCCGAGCGCTTCGGGGTCGTGGGTCAGGCGCCGTTGGAGGTCGAAGCGCTCGCGGCCGGCGTCGCGATCCCGCCGCGAGCGCTCCTCTCGGCGACGCGTCTCCCGAACGACGACGACGACAACCACATGACGTCCAGGTCGACCATCGGTCCGCCCTCGGCCGTCTGGAACTACGAGCTGACCGATGCCGAGGGGCGTTTCACCCTGGCAGGGCTCAGCGACCGCAGTTACGGCCTGCGGCTGCTCGACAAGCGCTCCGGCGCGGTGATCGACGGGCCGCGTGTGCAGGCCGGTGCGCGCGACGTCGAGATCGTGCTCCCATCCGACGTGACGGTGGAGTCGTTTGGCGGTCTGGTGCTGGGCCAGGACGCGCGTCCAGTGGCCGGCGTCGAGGTGGTTTGGTCGGTCGAGGCGCGCAGCCTGTCCGCGCGCGTCTTCGGCGGCCTCTCGGAGGTCACCTACGCGCACCGGGGCGAGCGCACGCTCACCGACGAAGACGGGCGGTTCCAATTCAAGGACCTGCCGCGCCAGGAGCTGACCCTGACGCTGACCTCCGATAGGATCGCGCCCGAGGGCGTGCTCGTCTCGCGAGACCAGGTCCAACGTGGCACCACCACGGTCACCGTGCAGTTGCGCTGTCGCTTTCGCGTCGAAGTGCGCGCGGACTCACCCCTGCGCGCGTCAGCGGTCTCCATCCGCGCCAAGGCGCTCGACGAAAGCCCGCTCGACGTGCTGCTCATCCGAGGCGAGAGCTTGACCGCCTACACGAATGTTGCGCTCGTCGACGGCCGCACCGAGGTCTTGGCCGTGCGCTCGAATGTGCGCCAGATCGTGCTGCTCGACGCGCAACAGGAGGTAATCGCCGTGCGCACGGTGACCCTCACGCCGAGCGAGACGACCCTCGTGGAGTTCTGACCCGCGTCCGCGCTCAGGGGGTGCGCGGCGGACGGGGACGGGGGACGGGCCGGGACCCAACGCGCTGCGCAACAGCCGAACCCCTAGTTCGACTAGGGGTGTCTAATCGCAGCCGTGTTGACTAGACGCCCGTGCGTCGAGACACGTACCGCGGTGGACCGAGCATCGGACCAAGGGGTCGGGATTGCGTGCTTGGGATACCTTCTGTCCGCAGTCCACCGCGATGCAGGCCGTGCACAAGTTGCTGCGGCGCATCGCGCCGAGCGACTTGCCGGTGCTGGTCTCGGGCAAGAGCGGCACGGGCAAGGCGGTCGCGGCGCCCGCGCTGCACTCGCGCGTGCGCGGGCCGTTGTTGGCGGAGAAATGCGCGGCCTTGCCCGCGTCGCTCATGGAGTCGGAACTCTTCGGCTCGCGCAAGGGCTCGCACACGGGCGCGGAGCGCGACCGCGAGGGCCACTTCGAGCGTGCGCACGGCGGGACGCTCTTGCTGGACGAGATCGGCGAGCTGCCGCTGGACCAACAGGCGAAGCTTCTGCGCGTGCTCGAGAAACACGAGGTGCGCCGCATCGGCGACACCGAGACCCGCGCGGTCGACTTCCGGCTCGTCGCGGCGACGAACCGCGACATCGTCGTCGAGGTGCGCTTCCGCGAGGACCTGATGTATCGGCTCGACACGGTACGCATCGTCATGCCGCCGCTGCGCGAGCGTCTGGAGGACCTGCCGGCGCTCGTCGCGCACTTCCTGCGGCTCGCGGCCGCGAAGGAGAGGCGCTTGCGCAGGGTGTCACCCGAGGTGCAGAAGGCGCTCGCGGCGCGCGCCTGGCCGGGCAACGTGCGAGAGCTCGCGAACGAGGTCGCGTGCCTGCTTGTGCTCTCCGACGGGGATGTCGACGACCCCGCGCTGGTGCGCCAAGGGGCGCGGCCGGGGAGCGACGCCCGCGACGGTCGACCTCGTGCGGCCGCTCGATGAGCTCGAGCGCGAGGCGATCCTCGCCGCGCTGCGGCGCACCATTGGCGACAAACGCTGCGCGGCGGAGCTGCTCGGGATCTCGCGCGCGAAGATCTATCAGCGCTTGAAGGAATGGCGTATGGAGTGAGCCGCGGGGCCGCGGCCGCGGCTCGGGCGCTCGCAGGCGGACTTTCTGGCGGTGCAGGATTCGCCGCACCCGCTGGTCGATTGCATGGACGTGCAGTCGGCGCAGCTCAGCGTTGAGAGGGACGGACCTTCGCGACGAGGGGGCGGCGGAGTTCCGAGGCATGACGCATGCGCTCGAGGAGCCGCGGAACGCCTGATTCGAGCCGACGAGTTCATGCGTCCATGCGCAGCAACCGTGCTGCTGCGGCAAGCGCCTTGTCGTTCGTCCAGAGGCCGCAGTTGGTCAATAGTGCGGAGGTCAGGAGATGAACATCGACCCAGCCCAGTCCTCTGCCGTATAGCGTGTGATGGTCAACGACGCGCATCGCCTCTTCGTGCCTCGCCACGGTCGCTCGAGGAAGCGCTGCCAGCAAGGAAAGGACCTCTGCTCGGTTCTTCAGGCCGCTACACGCTAATTCACCGATTACGAACGGATGGCAGAAGACCCGGCCCTCCGACAGGCAGGCCTCGAGGTCGCGACGACCCTTGCGCAGGTGGTCGACCCAGACCGAGGTATCGACGAGTATCACGCGGCACCCGTGCGTCGTCGCGGCGTCGGCTTCAGCTTCTTCTCGGACCCGCCAAGCGCCGCCAGTCGGCGCGCGCTCTCGAGCGCAATGAGCGCTTCGAGGCCCATGCGCACCAACGCGGTCTTCTCTTTGATGCCGGTGAGCTGCTCTGCGCGCGTCAGCAGATCGTCGTCGATGTTGAGTGTAGTCCTCATATGCATGAGTATGCATGAACGGTACATCTATTGCAAGCGCTCGCTCGTGACGATTCTTCTGCGTCGCGCCGCGCTGGGGGAGAGGTCGCGCCCCGCTCCCTCCGACTCCCCGAGCGCTCGCATGTCGACGGTCCGGCCGCCACGACGTCGGAAGTCGGGAGTGTCTCCGAATCGCCCGCGCGGCGCGTCGAGCGCATCGAGCCGGCGGCGGTCGACGAGCCCGCGCCCGCTACGTAGCCACCAACGTGCTCTCGTGGATCGCGTGTAAGCCCATGACCAGAATGGAGTTACGCCGCGCCCCTCACTGGAACTTCCGCCTGACGAGCGGGCTGCTCTGAAATGGTTGAGAGTCGTGGCGGGCGCAGGCGTCAGCGTTGCTGGAGTTCGAGGTGGTACGTCGCGCCCCGGGAACAAATCACGGTGACTTCGAGATCTCACCGTCTGCAGTGGGATGCGCGAGATCCAGATAAGCCAGCTGCCAGGCCCCGTTGGGCCCCGAGGGCCCGATGCTCGTGTGGGCCACCCGAACCGCTCAAGCACGTCGGCCACGCCCATGATGGCCAGCTCGTGGGCCGAAGCGAGACTGCGCTCGCGGCCCTCCCCTACGTGTAGCCGTCGACCGTCCCGATCTACAGCGCGTTTGCCCGTGGTCGGGAACTGCATCTGACGGAGGGGAGTCGCTACGACCAGGTCGAGTTCGCGTCGCGCGCGGTCGAGTCCTGCGACGTACGTGCGATCAAGTTCACCGAGGTCGCTGGCGGAGCACGCGCTGTATCCGGACCCCGTGTACTTGGCCGCCGCGGCGGACGCCATCTAGCAACTCTGAACTCAACCGGAGTGCCCGCGCGTGCGACGGAGTGAACTCGTGAGCGCGCTCGCAGCGCCAGCGACCGCGCGTGAGCGCGACGTCGAGCGCCTCGATCGATCGCGCGCTTGGGCGCGAGGTGGCCATTCACTGCCTCGGCGTGGAGGCCACGCCATCGTCTACCGGGGGCGCGCAGCCCGCCACGGTCAACGCGTCCGCGGACGGCTCGTAGTCCGCGGTGACGGTCGTGGTCACGGGCATGAGGAACCAGGTGAACGGCAGGAAATCGAGCCCGACGTTCGCCGTGCACCTCCAAGCACGAAGTCCCCTTCGTCCTCGTCAGAGTCGCGGGTCGATCGGGTCGCTCTCCAACGCGAGGACGCCGAACACGCACTCGTGCACGCGCCGCAGGGGCTCGCCGCGCACGAAGCGTTCGAGGGCCTCGATGCCCAAAGTGAACTCGCGTAACGCAAGCGAGCGCTTCCCGCCCAGCGCGCGCGACTTCAGCCGCGTCATGTGCTCGGGCAGCGTGTACTCGGGGCCGTAGATGATCCGCAGGTACTCACGGCCGCGGCACTTCACGGCGGGCTGGACGAGGCCCTTCGGGCTCCGCGCAGCGAACTCGAGCGGCTTGACGACCATGCCTTCGCCGCCTCGCTCGGTCAGCTCTTCCCACCACGCCGTTGCCGCGGCGACCGCTGCTTCGTCCGCGAGCTCGACGCGCCGCCACGGCGTCGCCATGAGCACTTGCCCGTCCGCCGCCGCGAGCTCCGCCAGCGTCGACATGTGCCACTCATGGTCACGGTCGACGAACACCGCGCCTTCCGCGGCCAGCAGGTGCAACGGCGCGAAACGCAAGTCGTCCGGTGTCTCCACGGTCCAGCAGTAACGCCGGTACGCGGTCACCATCGCTTCGGCCGCCGTCCGACGCGTCGCCAGCCGTGCCGCGAGCGCCGCCGCGGACGGGGCGTCTTCGGCGCCCGACGCCGAGAGGCGCGCCGCAGCGCGCGCGACGGCCTCGGACGCGTCGCCGATACTCTGCCGAGCAGAGTTGCCCACCGCGGCGTACTGGCGCCGGAGGAGCTCCTGCGCTTTTGCCGACCACGGCATGAGCTCGCCGTCGAGCACCAGCCATTCCGTCGCGAGCCGCTCCCAGAGTCCGCATGCGCTCGCTGCGGCGCGGAGCCGCGCGAGCAACGCGCGCTCGACCGTCGAGTCGTCGAAGAAGCGCCGCCCCGTGCGCGTCAACACGATGCCGTCGCTGTCGTCGACCACGCCGAACCGACGCCGTGCCGCGTCCGCGTCGCGCGCCAGGACGACCACCGCGCGCGAGCCCATGTGCTTCTCCTCGCACACGACCGTCGCCACGCCGACGCCGCGGTAGTACGCGAACGCCTCATCGGGGTGCTCAAGCAGCCCCTCGCGCGCGCTCGTTTCCGACGGCGACATCGTCGGCGGCAAGTAGACCAGCCACCGCGGGTCCGCGGCGAAGCGGCTCTCAATGAAAGTCCCGCGACACCGACACCGACGCCAGCGCGCGCGCGCGTTCGTCGAGGGACTCGAAGCGTTGCACGACAATGTGCACGACGGCGTCCGAGCGGTCGACGCGGCCCTCGACGTAGAGCGCGACGCCATGGCGGGCTTCGGCGCGGTGGCGCTCGAAGGTGCTCGGGTGGACGACGAGGTTCGCGATGCCGGACTCGTCCTCGAGGGTCATGAAGATGATCCCCTGCGCCGTCGCCGGGCGTTGGCGCACGAGGACGAGACCCGCGACCGCGACGCGTGTGTCCTGCGGGAACGCCTGCGGGTCCGCGAGCGCCACCGCGCGCACCGCTCCGCGGCGCTGGAGCTCGTCGCGCAGGAACGACATCGGGTGCGCCTTCAGCGACAGTTGGTGCGAGGCGTAGTCGTGCACGACGTCTTGCAACGGCGGCACCTCGGGCAACGCTTCCGCGCCCGCGGCCTCGTCGTCCTCACGCACGGCACTGAAGAGCGACGGGCCCTCGTCGCGTAGGCCTCGCACGGCCCACAGCGCCGCTTGTCTGTCGAGGCCCAGCGAGCGGAACGCGTCCGCGTACGCGAGCAGCTTCAAGCGCTTCGCAGGCAAGCCGGAGAGCGCGTGCAGGTCCGCGAGCTTCGTCAGCGGGCCGTGCTGCGCGACAGCCTGCTCGACCGCGCGCGCGTCGACCTCGCGCAGGCCCTTCACGAGGCGCATGCCGAGCCGTAACGCGGGACCTGCGTCGCGATTTCTACGCGCATCGCCGAGCGCCGCGCGGTCGTCGCCAGTGCGACGCTCGAGGCGGCAGTCCCAGCCGCTGTGGTTGACGTCGATCTCGCGCACCTCAACGCCGTGCGCCTCCGCGTCGCGCACGAGCTGCGCGGGCGCGTAGAAGCCCATCGGCTGCGAGTTGATCAGCGACCCGCAGAACGCCGCGGGGTGATACAGCTTCAGCCAGCTCGACACGTACACGAGCAGCGCAAAGCTCGCCGCGTGCGACTCGGGGAAGCCGTACTCGCTGAAACCCTCGAGCTGCTTGAAGATGCGCTCGGCGAACGAGCGCTCGTAGCCGTTCGCGAGCATCCCGTCGAGCAGCTTCGCGCCGAAGCGCTTCATCTGGTCGCCCTTGCGCTTCCACGCGGCCATCGCGCGGCGCAGCTTGTCGGCCTCGCCCGGCGTGAAGCCCGCGGCGACGACGGCGAGGGCCATCGCCTGCTCCTGGAAAAGCGGCACGCCGAGCGTCTTCTGGAGCACCTTGCGCACACCCTCGCTCGGGTACGTCACGGGCTCCTCGCCGTTCCGCCGGCGCAGATACGGGTGCACCATGTCGCCCTGGATCGGCCCGGGGCGCACGATCGCGACCTCGATGACGAGGTCGTAGAACTCGCGGGGCCGCAGGCGCGGCAGCATCGACATCTGCGCGCGCGACTCGATCTGGAAGACCCCGACCGTGTCGGCGGCGGAGATCATGTCGTAGACCGCCGGGTCCTCGGCGGGGATCGTGTGCAGCGCGAAACCGCCGCTCGGCACGTCGAAGCGGCCGCCCGCGCTCTCCTCGTCGCCGACGCTCTGGATCAGCTCGAACGACTTCTGGATCGCCGTCAACATCCCGAGGCCCAAGACGTCGACCTTCAGGATCCCGAGCGCGTCGATGTCGTCCTTGTCCCACTCGATCACCGTGCGGTCGGGCATCGCCGCGTTCTCGATCGGCACGAGCTCGCACAAAGGGTCCTCGGTGATGACAAAACCCCCGACGTGCTGGCCGAGGTGGCGTGGAAAGCCCAGGAGTTCATTCGCGAGGCGCATGTAGCGCTTGACCTCCGGCGCGTCGGGCGCGAGGCCGGCCTGGCGGAGCTTTTCGTCGCGTCCCACGCCGTCAGTCCACCAATCGATGTCCTTCGCGAGCCGATCGACGAGGTCGAGCGAGAACCCGAGCGCCTTGCCGACCTCGCGAATGGCGCTGCGCCCGCGGTAGCTCACCACGACACCCGTCAACGCCGCGCGCAAGCGTCCATAGCGCCCGTAGACGTACTGGATGACCTCCTCGCGGCGTTCGTGCTCGAAGTCGATGTCGATGTCGGGCGGCTCGCCGCGCTCCTTCGACAGGAAGCGCTCGAACAAGAGATCGACGCGGTCCGGGTCGACGGACGTGACGCCGAGGCAGTAACACACCGCCGAATTCGCCGCGGCGCCGCGCCCTTGGCACAGGATCCCGCGCTGGCGCGCGAAGCGCACGAGGTCGTGGACGGTCAGGAAGTACGGCGCGTAACGCAGCTCGGCGATGAGCGCGAACTCGTGCTCGATCCGCCCGCGTACGGCGCTGGGCACGCCACCGGGATATCGCTCGCGCGCGCCCTCCCACGTGAGGTCCATGAGGTGTTGCATGGCGTCGCGCGCGCTGTCGTTGACTTCGCTGGGATAGCGGTACTCGAGCTCGTCGAGCGAGAACGCGCTGGCGCGCAGCGCGACGCCATGCAACACCTC
>Ga0163154_10002810_pt1 | contig 24950 bp, 21 predicted proteins | sample OliLakLV19MP9P1_FD_148649 | JGI IMG/M metagenome (GOLD analysis project Ga0163154, IMG submission 148649) | Freshwater microbial mat bacterial communities from Lake Vanda, McMurdo Dry Valleys, Antarctica - Oligotrophic Lake LV.19.MP9.P1 | ecosystem: Environmental > Aquatic > Freshwater > Lake >... | reverse complement strand
GGAGAGAGTCTAAACAGCGCATCCAGTGCGCGGGTTCCTGCATCGCGGCGATTCGGAGCATGGGGGCGGCACGATCACGGTTGACAATCGGCGGCGTGCCGGTTGTCGCAATACGCAGAGCCAGCAAATCCCTATAGAAAACCGTCAGCACATCGAACACTGCCGCATACTGCTTTCGCCCGACTTTTTCCTTGCTTGTGCTTTCCTCGTCGCCGCTTTCGCTTGCTTCTGCCATATTGCCCGCGAGTGCCTTGACTTGCGCGGCTTGCTTGCGGAGCTGTTCGGCGAGGCGCAATGCTCTTGTACGCGGCGACTGCGCCAGCGTCTCGGCAAAATCCAGAATGCGCCCAATCTCTTCTCCTACCGCCACCGTATTTGCCATCTGAACCGCCTGCCCGACGCGCCCTTCGGAGTAGGACGCGAGCATTCCGGCGCGATCCGGCTCTATAGTGTGAACGGTTTGGAGATAAGAAGTAAGTTCAGCGACTGGAACGGCGTTGAGGCGCACCATCTGACTGCGCGAAACGATGGTCGGCAGGACGCGGGCAGGATGGGGAGCAAGCAGAATGAAAACGGCATAGGGTGGCGGCTCTTCCAAAACTTTGAGCAGACTGTTTGCCGCCGATTCATTCAAGGTTTCGGCTTGCTCGATAAGATAGACACGCCGCTTGCCAAGAAGCGGCGAATAATTGAGAGTATCGGATAGAATTCCGCGTGCGGGGCGTCCTTCGCGTGTCCAGAGCTGCCAAATCTGAATCTGCTCTCCGGCGGGTGCGACGGTCATCAGTTCGGGGTGCGTCCCATTATCGAAACGGCGGCACGAGTCACAAACCCCGCATGAATCGAACGGGTTATGAGTCGGCTGTAGACACATCGCCGCTTGCGAGAAGGCACGCGCTACCGCGCCCTTCCCGACGCCGTTCTGCCCGATGAACAGATAGGCTCCCGAAAGCGTTTCTGCCTCCAAAGCCCGACGCAATGCTTCGACTGCCGCTTCTTGTCCGAACAGTTCTGAAAGGTGCATGGTTATTGTGCCAAGCCGCGCAAGGCGGGGATACGAGCAAGCAGTCGCGCTGTCAGCAGACTGCCCGCCAAGCCGACTCCAATCTCCAACAGCATCAATCCCAAAGTGATCGACGGTGAAATTGCTTCCCGATAGTAACGTCCTTGAAGCACGCGAAATGCTGTCAGAAAGAACGGATGCCACAGATAAATCCCCAGCGAATATGCCCCGATTGTCGTCACCCAAGCGGGCGGCGACTTCTGAACGCGCAACACAAAAATAATGACCGCAACGGAATACAGCGCGGCAACAGGAGAATAGAACGTGAGGAGACGCCAGCGAATGCCGTAAAGGATCACCGCGCTCATTCCCGCGAACAAACCGACAAGGACAACAGACTGCGGGAACGCACGAACCCGTTCGAGGTTCCGCGCAAACCAAATGCCCGCGACATAATAGGGACACGCCATGAGGCACTGCGACACAATACCGCCAAACGCGCCTGTCTCATTCAGTGCGGGAATCCAACCGTTTGTCATTGTGTAGAGAACGGCTGCACTCGCAGCCAGCAGCGCGAAGGGAACGCCTGAAGCGAAAACCCGCAGCCAGCGATGCACCAGCACGAATATCAGCGCGACGAATACATACCATAAATGATAGTACGCCTGACCGGAAAGTGCTTGCAACAGCACGCTCTGTACCGAAATTGGCTTGTGCTGTAATCGCGCCTCAGTTAAACTCATCACCGTATAGAAAATCCCCGCCACAACATAGGGAAAAGCATAGCGTTTCCAGCGCAGGGCAGGGTCTTCTCCGGTTTTTTGCCAACGACTCTCAGCAAGAAACGCCGACATCATCAAGAACGCAGGAACACAGAATCGCAAACAGGCGTGCAGGACAAAATGGAAAATCGCCTCCGGCGTCGGCGTCGGGAAATAGGCGTTTTTTCGCAACGCGATGTCACTGCAATGAATTCCAATCACAGCGACGATGGCGAAACAACGCAGCCAATCGAACCCCTGTATGCGTGTCTGCGAAGCCGCCATCGTCTCTTTACTCTCTCAACTTATAGACAAACCAGATAAACCCCGCATATTTCCGCGTCCGAAGGACGCTTGGCGGCACGCCATTTCAGACGGGGGTTTAAAACCCCCGATCTTACGAATGTACGGAGTTTAAGCGATTTGTCTCTTAATTCTTGCCGATGTCCATTTTCGGTTTGCGCGGAACGGCAAACTGATAGAACCCGATGCACATCTCATCAATGGTCTGCTCGCCCCACGTCACCGTTCTTGGCGGATGTGACGGTTGGCGCGGGTTTTTCTCTGAATTGTCGAAATACGCGGTCAGTTCGATGCGCGTGCCTTTGGGCATTTGCAATGGCTTTTTGTAGCGATAGGTTTCCTGCCAATTGAAGTTCCAATCGCGAATGTCAATCATCGGCACTTCGGTTTTATTGGGGGTTTTTGCGATCATCGTCATTTCGCGTCCCAGCATATGCATATGCGGCATAACGGCGATGATCTCGGTATCGAAGCGCAGGGTCTGCCCCGCCGTAATTTTCTGTCGTTCCTCGCCCGCCTTGAGATGCAAGAACGGATTCATCAAGGCGTTGGTATAGACGACTTTTTCGACTTTGCTTTCGTCCAAATAATGGAACGCCACTTGACTGCGATCAATCTCGGTTTTGCCCGTTTTGTGGTAGTGAATCTGCATCACGACTTTGACGCCCTGCGGCATCTTGAATGCCATGCCTTCGGGCAAAAATCGGGCGGTATTGCCCGGTGCCCAGCCCGCGACCCACTGCACTTCATTCATGGGAATGCCGATTCCGCCGTCGCTGTTCGCAACGTCGTAACCCGGTTCTGGGTCGGCTTTGTCGAGTTCGACGGATTTGCCGCTGAAATCGAAATAGATGATAATATGGTGAACGGCGGCGCGGTTATCAGCGCGAAATTCGATGGCGTTGACATAACGATCCTGCGTGGTATCTATGGGCAGAACGAACTGCTGATACACATCGTCGCCTTCGGGCTTGAGAGAATATGGTTCGGTAGAAGCCGTGATTGCTCCGTTTTTGGGTGTGCCGAGAACGAAGCCGTTGTCGGGGAATTTTGGCAATGCGGGAACTGCCTTTTTGTCGCCAAGTGGTGCGCCCGTCTCCGACCATTTGGCGAGCGTGGCAATCTCGGCATCGGTCAAAACCCGCGCATCGTGGAAATCGCCGAAGTTCGGGCTGGCTTTCCACGGCGGCATTTGACGGCGCGTCGTATAATCTTTGATCGCCGTCGCCCACGTTTTGGCTTGCGGGTAAGTGGTCAGGGCAAACGGAGCCGATTCGCCGTCGCGGTGGCAGTCAATGCAGTTCTTGAACAGAATTGGTGCGACATCTTTGGCATAAGTGACGGCGTTGGCGTTTGTCACTTTCGGCTTGGCGGATTCGCGAAAGATCGTACAGCCGAGAGCGAGAGTACGCGCCCGCTCGACGGGACGCCCCGCCAAAACTGCATCTAACGCCTCGCGCACATCATAGCGCAGAATTTTTTTCAAGTCTTGGTTGTCGTCGATCCGCCCGCGATAGCGCACGCTGTTGTTGGCGTCTAAAATAATCGCTTCGGGTGTACGACTTGCGGAGAGATGATCGGCAAGTGCCAATTTATCGTCTTTGATTGCCGGAAATGTAATTTTGCGCTCGGCAGCATATTTTTTGATTTTGGCGGGCGTGTCTTCGGCATTGGCGTTGACAAGAAAACACTGCACGCCCTTTTTGCTGTAGTCGTTGGCAATCGCGATCATTCGCGGGCTATAGACATTGGCGACGGGGCATTGAGTCGAGGAGAAAAAGAAAATGGTGGCTTTGTTTTTGGTCAGGTCGGCGACGTTGTAACTCTTGCCGGAAACGTCGGAGAAGGCAAGCGGCTTGAGTGCCGCTGTTCCGGCAAGTGGGGCTTTGCCGCCTTCGGCAGCGAATGCCGTTGTCGCGGTGATCGTCCCGCACAGCAGAATCAGCCCTTTAAGAAGATTTTTTGTCTTTGCAATCATCGTTATTTGTTCCTCGATACTGTGTCAGTGTTCGATACGCACGGGAGTTCCAACAGAAACCGCGTCGAACAGTTCGCGCATCGCTCCGTTGTCAAAGGCGACGCATCCCCACGTCCAATCCGACGAGGAGCCGCCGCCATGAATCAAAATTTTGCCGCCGAGGGGCGTCTCTTGGGGCGGTGTGCGCCCTGCCCGTATTGCTCTTACTATGGCATCGTGCTGCTTCTGGGTAATCAATTTGTCGCGCAAGCCGCTCTCCGCATCTTTAATGATGGGATAATTGAGCGAAAGTGACAGAAAGAATCGACTCTTGAGATTCTTCCGTATAACACGAAAATCGCCTTCCGGCGTGCGGCGATCTCCCTCTTTGACCTTGTCCTCAATCGGACTCAATCCCAACCCGATCCGATACGTGCGAACCAACTTCTCGCCGGAATACAACAGCAGTTTGCGCTGAGACTTTTGTACAACGATACGCGGCGATTTCACCGACAACTGCCCTGCTGAATGGCGACGTTGTGAAAATACAATTCCCAAACAAGCCGCAATCACAACAAGGGCGACCAGTCTCCTTTTGGGCGGCATCGGCTCCTCATTTGTACAACTTTTCACAAAAACTACGGTATCCGACACGCAACGGTTTCAATAATCGCGGAATTTTTTCGTATCGCCGACCAATCGCCGCAAAATGAGATAAATGGGAATTGCGGCAAGGCAGTTGCACAGAATCCCAAACCCGAAAGTTTTTGCCCACAAAGGGATATTCGGCAGTGGCGCGACCACAAAATAGAGCGATTCTGCTACTGCTGTCCCCGCTGCCGTGAAGAGCAGCGCATTAAGCAAATTGTCGCGATATAGCCGCTCTTCCAGCCAGCCGACCCCAAAACCGACCAAGGTGCGCGTCACAATCAGACTGCCAAAGCCGCCGTTATGAGGAGAGGCGAGCGAGGCATGACATAAGCCCGCGAAAAATCCTAATGCCGCCCCACTGTTCGCGTCGCAGAACATTGCGCCCAAAATCGTGACAATCAGCAGGAAATCGGGCTGTGCGCCGCCGAGCCGAAACGAGGATGCCAGCGACAATTGCAGCACCGCCGCCACAAAGATCGCAAACCCTAAAACGATTCCGCGCCGCGCTTCGGGCTTCATGGCAGGATATACACTTCTTCGATACGAGATAAATTGACTTTGGGGACGATGCGGGCTTTTTTATTGACGTTTTCATCGTCCGATCTGACTTCGGCGACGGTTCCGATCACCAAACCCGCCGGATAGACTTCGCCCATGCCCGACGAGATTACCAAGTCGCCGACCTTGATATTGGCGTCGTTGGGGAGATGATACATCCAGAGTTTGCCGGCACTGTCGCCTTTGCAGATTCCGAAGGTACGCGATTCGGGACGCTGAATTCGCGCTCCAATCCCGCCGTTCTGTTCCGTGAGAAGCACGACGGTTGCCGTCGTCGGCGTCACTTCCGTAATTTGCCCGACAACGCCCTGCCGTGTCACGACGACATTATGCGGCTTGACTCCATCGCGACTGCCGCGCCCAAGCATCAGGGTATCGAATTTGGCGTCGGGGCTTCTGCCGATGATAGACGCGGGGATTTTAGAGACTGCACTGTTTTTGATGAAGCCGAGGTCGTCTTTGAGTTGGCTGTATTTGATGTCCGCTTCCTTGAGCCGGGCGTTCTCTTCTTCCAACTGCGCGATGCGGGCTTTGAGCCGAACATTTTCGTCATGACTGGCTCTACCGTCGGTGATCCAACGGGTTTTATCGCCAAACCAGCGCGAAACGCCGTTGACCGCCGTTGCCGGGGGAGCGACTGTCGTGCGAACCACGCTGCTGACAATATCCTGCTGTCCATGATCGACGCGCCGATTATGCCAGACCCCAAGCAGAGTGCCTGAGATCAGAAAAATTAGTGCCATTCCATATTTTTGGGAAGCCGATGTGCGTTCTGCTCTCATCGTTGTCTCCTCCCCGCCCCTCATGGGCGAAGGCGCGAGGTAGTTTTAGCCTCTTAGTATTTTCCGCAAGCGTGCATCCGTGTCGATTGCCTCAAGAATTTTGCCTGTTCCCAGCACGACGCAAGACAATGGATCAGGCGCGATATGGACGGGCATAGACGTTTCGCGAGATAAGAGCATATCCAACCCTTCTAACAATGCCCCGCCTCCCGCCAAGACGATCCCGCGCTCATAAATATCGGCGGCGAGTTCCGGCGGCGTTTGCTCTAAAGTCACTTTGACCGCCTCGATAATCGCATTCACCGGCTCTTGAATTGCTTCGCGTATTTCGGCGTTGCTGATGACAGTACTGCGCGGCAAGCCGGAAATCAGGTCGCGCCCACGCACCTCCATCGTCCGATCCGTTCCCATCGGGTAGGCGGAACCGACCTCTAACTTCGTATGTTCCGCCATGCGATCCCCAATAAGAAGGTTATAGGTTCGACGAATGTAACTGATGATCGCTTCGTCAATTTCGTCACCGGCGATCCGAATCGAGCGGCTGGTCACGATACCTTTGAGCGAAATCACAGCGACTTCCGTTGTTCCGCCGCCAATATCCACGATCATGGAACCCGTTGGCTCCGTAATCGGCAGTCCGGCTCCGATTGCCGCCGCCATCGGCTCCTCGATGGTGAATGCCTCGCTCGCTCCTGCTTTGCGGGCGGCTTCTCGAACGGCTCGCTCTTCGACTTCCGTCACACCAGACGGCACACCGACGACAACACGCGGCGCGGTCAGAAAGGCGCGGCGATGCACTTTTTCGATAAAATACCGGATCATGGCTTCCGCTTGCTCGAAGTCGGCGATCACGCCGTCTTTGAGCGGACGCACCGCGATAATACTGGCAGGTGTGCGCCCAAGCATCTGTTTTGCCTCTTCGCCGACGGCGAGCGGGCGTTTGCTGTCACGGTCAATAGCGACTACGGACGGTTCACGTAGCAAAATCCCTCGTCCGCGCACAAAAACGAGGGTGTTGGCTGTGCCGAGATCGATTCCCATGTCGCGGGAAAAGCGTCCCAGCAAGCCGCGAAATATGTTCATCCCGGCGGGTTCTCCTGCAACTTCAGTCCAATTTTTATTATGGCACAAATTACTTTATGAACGCGAATCGCAATTGCGTCGTTTGGATAAAATTCACGCTTTTTTTCAGACAAAATTTTCTCTTTGCTGCCTACTTATAGACAAATCGCTTAAACTCCGTACATTCGTAAGATCGGGGGTTGAACCCCCCCCGTCTGAAATGGCGTTCCGCCAAGCGTCCTTCGGACGCGGATATGTCCGATGTTTGAGTGGTTTGTCTATTAGCATGAGAGAGTATTGGAGCGACAAAGGGTTGAACGCATTCCTCTCTTATGGATTGCGTCATGACTTTTTATTCAGGGGGCTGACTTTCCCCCCGAAAAGGACAACCGTTTTTCAGACGGGACAAATCGCCACTCGGTGCGTCTGAAAGACGCTTGTTTTTTCCAGACGGGGGTTTAAAACCTCCGGTCAAAGCCAGCAACGAGGTTTGGACAGCAACGATTCATTCCGCCGTCTATGAAGTCCGTCGGAAATTTATTCTGCTGTTTTGCATTGCCCAATGACCCACCGACCCCCCTACGCCGTTTGCTTCATGAATTCTTCGGCGACGCCGCGCCCGCGTGAGATATTGGCTCCCAAACCGCGCAAGGTGGGGACAATGCTCTCGTAGCCGCGATCTAAATGGTGCAGGGTATCGATCTCGGTTTCACCTTCTGCGACCAAACCTGCCAATACCACTGCCGCCCCGCCGCGTAAATCGGTGCAGGAGACTGCCGCGCCTGTCAACCGTTCATTGCCGGTGATCTTCGCCTGCCTGCCATCTACAATGATGTTTGCGCCCATTTTGGCAAGTTCGGTGGTATAGCGGAAGCGGCTTTCATAAACCGTTTCGGTAATAATCGAGACGCCGTTTGCCGTCGAAAGGAGTGCCGCGAAGACCTGTTGCATATCCGTTGGGAATCCGGGATGCGGCATTGTCTTGATATCGACGGGCAAAATCGTGCGGGCTTTGCGCCGTATCCGCACACTTTGATTGCCGCGCTGAACGTCCACGCCCGCCTCGCGCAGTTTGGCGAAAATGGGGCGGCAGTGATCTTCGCGCACATTTTTGATAATGACATCGCCGCCGGTAATCGCCGCCGCCACCGCGTAGGTTCCGGCTTGAAGACGGTCGGGAATGATGGAAAATTCCGCCGGATGCAGTTCATCTACGCCATCAATAAAGATTGTCGAAGTTCCCGCGCCTTGAATTTTCGCCCCGCACGCATTCAGAAAGTCAGCGATATTAACGATTTCCGGCTCGCCCGCACAGTTGTCGAGGACAGTGCGCCCCCTTGCACGGCACGCAGCCACCATAAGGTGCTGAGTCGCCCCGGCACTCGGAAAGTCCAGCGAGATTGTTGCGCCCTCGAAGCGTGCCACTTCACCGATATAAACGCCGTGTTCGAGATTGAGCCGACAGCCCAACTCCTCCAAGCCTTTGATGTGGAAATTCACGGGACGCGCTCCGATGTCACAGCCGCCCGGCATCGCCACTTCCGCATGACCGAAGCGCACAAGCAGCGCACCCAAGACATTGAACGACGCCCGCATTTGGCGTACCAATTCGTGGGGGGTAGTGGAAGTCGTAAGGCGTGTGGCGTCGATCTCCAGTGCGTCATCTTCTCTGAAATGGCAGTGTGCGCCCAATTTGCCGAGAATTTGTATCAGTGTGTAGACATCACTGATTTTAGGGACATTACGAAGAACCGTTTTGCCCGGCACAAGCAGAGCCGCCGCCATAATTGCGACACAGTCGTTCTTGCTTCCGCCAATCTCAACGAGTCCTTCAAGCGGTTTGCCGCCAACAATATAAATCTTATCCAAAGGTCGAGTTGCCTTCCTGCTCCGGTGCTTTTTTGCCGCTATCGTCTTTGAGCGGTCAGAGTGGGCTTGGTTATCCCTTCCGAACAGTATACTTTTTTAGCGAATATGTGTCAATAACCGAATTTAAGAAGACAAAAACTCTGCAAATTGTTCCCCGATTTCTTACGCGCATTTCTCTGTTCTATTTGTGCAGTGTCCTGCTCCCTGCTCCCTACTCCCTGTTTTTCTCTGGTATACTCAAATCCGCGCAACGCACTTTTCGGAGGACAGACCCTTATGGCGGGAGAACCGCTTTCGATATCGCAAGCCATTGTCATTGGAATTGTGGAAGGATTAACCGAGTTTCTGCCGGTCAGCAGCACCGCGCACAACCAGATTATCCCACAGTTTTTGGGTTGGGGCGATCCCGGAGCCGCATTTTCGGCGGTTATCCAATTAGGTCCGATTGTCGCCATTATTGCCTACTTCGGCAAAGAGATCGTCCGCTACTTAAAAGGAATCGCCCGCACCAAAACCCCGTTCAATCTCCCCGCCGAGGATGTGGACGCCCGGCTTGGGTGGTACGCGCTGATGGGTTCTCTCCCGATTTTGGCAGTCGGTTTCCTTCTCAAAAAGCAGATTGAAGGCAGTTTCCGCAGCCTATATGTGGTTGCTTCCGCCTTTATCGTTTTTGGAATTGTGCTGTATCTCGCCGAGCGTGCCAGCAAAATGAACCGCAAACTGGAAGACCTCACTTGGACGGACTCGCTCGTTATCGGGTTCGGGCAGTGCCTCGCCCTGATTCCCGGAACGTCTCGCTCCGGCGCGACCCTAACGGCTGGCTTTTTTCGCAACATTGACCGTGACAGCGCAACCCGCTTTTCCTTCTTATTGAGTATTCCTGCTCTCGCCGCCGCCGGTCTTTATGAACTCTACAAAGACGTAATCAAGCCCCGCGCCTTCGAGCAAATCGTTCCGTTTACTGTTGGGACGGTGGTTGCGGGCATCGTCGCGTTCGTGGTCATTCACTGGTTTTTGGGCTTTATACGCCGCCATAACATGAACGTATTCATCATTTATCGCCTCATTATGGGAACTCTGATTCTGATTTTGCTCCAAACCGGAACCCTCAAAGATGTTCCGCACGGCAAAGTAACCGAGGCAAAAACCACAAGCGAGATCACCAAGACCCTACATATTGCACACAAATAAATGGACACAATTCACTGCGATATTCTCATTATTGGAGCAAGTACAGGCGGAGTTGCCGCAGCCCTTGCCGCTTCCGAAGCCGGAGTCAATGTGATTCTATTGGCGGAAAGCGATTGGATTGGCGGTCAACTTACAGAGCAGGGTGTCAGTATTCCCGACGAACACGCCCATATCGAATATTTTGGAGCCACACGCCGCTACGCCGACTTCCGCAACACAATCCGCAGCTATTATCGCGAACATAAGCCGCTTACCCCTGAAGCCGAAGCCAGCCCATTTCTCAATGTTGGCAGTTGTTGGGTCAGCAAATTAAGTTTCGAGCCGCAAGTTGGGCATAATATTCTTTTAAGAATGCTAAGTCCTTATGTAAGAAATCGTCCTTTGCGTCTTTTTGTTATGGCAGTCCCGACTGCCTACACACTCGATGCTGAAAACGATACAATCACAAGAGTCAACGTGCGTTTTGCAGATAATACTGAGGGAGAGATTTTTCCAAAATATGTCCTCGACGCAACGGATTCAGGCGACGTTTTGGCGGCAGTCGGTAGGGAAGGCGAAGATTGGATCACAGGAGCCGAAAGTTTTGCCATGACCGGTGAACCCGACGCGCCCGCCGAAGCCAAGCCGCATTGGGTTCAGCCATTTACGTTCCCGTTCGCCCTCCAATGGTCGCCCGATACCGCCATAACCAACGTCATCGAACCGCCGCACGATTACGCCGAACTCAAAGAACTCCAAAACTACCATATCAAACACGGAGCCATCACCGGGCTTTTCAACGGTAAATACCCGTGGTGGACATATCGGCGCATTTTGGCGGCAGAAAACTTCGCAGCTGAACATATTCCTGCCGATGTCGCCATGATCAATACTGCCGGAAACGACTATTATGGTGGCAACATCATCGGCGAAGGCGCAGGCGATGCAGCAGCCGTCAAACTCACGCTCAATAAGGCAGTGCGCGTCTCTCGTGGCTACTGCTATTGGCTCCAAACCGAATGCCCGCGAGAAGAATCTGACTTCGCGCCGCTCGATAATCCACTGACAGGTCAACCATTCGGCTATCCCGAAATGAAACTCGCCAAAGAGATTTTTGGCACAAAACACGGTTGCTCGCCCGCGCCTTATATTCGAGAATCGCGCCGCATCATTCCCAAACGCCGCATTTTGGAACAGGAGATTGTCGTTAAAGATTTTCAAGGAAACGTCTGTTGTGGTGACAACGCCCGCGCCGCTTTTATGCCCGATTCCGTAGGAATTGGACATTACGCCCTCGATATACACCCCAACGGACACGGCGAACCGAACTATTATGTACCGACACGCCCGTTTCAGATTCCATTGGGCGCGTTGATTCCCGTTCGTCTCAAAAATCTGCTCCCTGCGTGCAAAAACATCGGCACGACCCACCTCACAAACGGAGCCTCTCGCCTCCATCCCATCGAATGGAACATCGGCGAATCGTCTGCCTTGCTTGCCGCATTTTGTATTGAACATGGCACAACGCCTGACGAAGTCTACGCCAGCGAAAACTATACCAATCTTTTTCAAAGTGAGCTTATCGAGAGGGGAATCCCGCTTCACTGGTATATTGATGTTCCGCTCGATCATTCCGCATTTTATGCGGTGCAAATTGCCACGACTCTCGGCTTTCCTCTTGTGAGCGAGACTGATCTCCTCTTCCGCCCCGACGAACCGATAAACCCCGAAACATGGACAAGTTGGCGCACCTTTTGGGAATCGGACTTGCCCGAAACCTTCACAGGGACTCGCGCCGAAGCGATTATTGCCCTCTCAGAAATTAGATTTGTCCCTTGATGCGATCCCAGCGGAATGAATTCCTCTGCTTGGGGCGTTCTGCCGTGCCGTGCTTCGCACTCAAATTCTCATGCAGAGGGTAACACTCTCAAAACAAGGGATTTTCGTCCGTAGGACATCTGTTTTTTAGCCGGGTACGTTCCTGTACCCGGACTTTCATAAAAAAACGCCCCGCTGCCCGTCCTGAATGACAGCGGGGCGTTTTGTTTTTTGTTCCAGAAGTGCGGCTGTTAGATGCCGGAGCCTGAAACTATTTGCGGCTGCGACGGCGCATCAGAGAAACGCCGAACGCACTCGCACCAAGCAATAATGCAACCGAACCCAGTTCCGGTACTTGCGTGGGAACAATTGCAAGGCTATATACCTGAGGCAATGTCGTTCCCAAACCGCCAAGCAATGTTGCCGATCCCGTTCCCAGATTAATGCTGTACAGACCTGCTGTGCCGCCAACAGGAGTCAACAGCGCATACGCGGCGTTGCTTGTTGCTGTCGCAGAAAAGATATCGAAACCTGTGAAAACATCGGTATTAACGCCAAGCGCACCGATGGCTGTCAGCGTTCCCGCATTGTTGGCGAGTGTCGTTAGAATATCTGCGCCGTAGTCAATGGCATATTGGGTTGTCGGCGCCCCCGTACCTGCGATGTTGTTTTTGTAGGCACTGTCAATGATGGATGGGTTGGTGTTCGCATTGGGATCAGCCGCGCCATAAATGAGGTTCGACATATTGAACGTCACCGCGCCGTTATTGGGATTGAGGACAATGTTCTGTGCGCTGTCCGTTACAACACGAACGCGGTCAATCGTCGGGTTGAAGTCCATGCCTAATTGGAACGTGTTGGTCAGTCCGGCGTTCGCCGCCACTACGGTCAACGGCGCCCGTGCTGGTATTGACAGTATAGAGCGTGTCCGCCAAGTCGGAATAGCCAAAAAGCTGCCCGGTTGCGGGACGGAAATCAATCGCATCCAAGAACAGACCCGCACCGAACGTACCAACCGTCGTCACGGTTCCGGGCGTACTGACATTGAAACTGATGAGTGTGTCGCCGCCGTTCGCGATGGCATGAGCGGTCTGAGCATGAGCGGACTGCGTTGCTATGGACAGTGCCGTAAGTCCGAAAAATGCAAACGCCGATTTGCAGAGGTTACCTACGAGAATTCTCCTTGAAAATAAATGACTCAACTCTCGCAATGGGTACTGAAAGTACCCGGCAACAAAGTACAAGCGTCTTTCAGACGCAAATACTTTCCAATTGGGATGAATTGTGCGTCTGAAAGACGCTTGTTTTTTATAGACGGGGGTTTTCAACCCCCGCTGCGAGAGGTGAGTTAGTATATTGTAATCGTTCGGTGTGGTGCGCTTGGGTCTGCGCGTGGAGAATATAGGAGAAAAACAAAGGGCGGCTGATGGGACTTGAACCCACGACTTCCAGGGCCACAACCTGGCACTCTAACCACTGAGCTACAGTCGCCACGATACGCGCACATACAAAGAGAGGGTCGCACCGCCTCATTACCGCCAGTATACCACAGTTTTTCCGGCTTTTCAATACGATTTTTGGGACTTGCGACAACCTTCAAAACTGTAATAAGGGTGGAAGTCAAATACATCACCCTCGAACGCGAGGCTTATATTTCCACTCCAGTCACAAAATCGCCCGCATTTTTTACTGCCGCCCGCAATCAACCATTTCCGTCAAAAAATAGACAAAAAGAGAGCACACGTCCACAAAACGTGTGCTCTCTTTTTCATGGGGACTCAATCCTCATGGCTGCCAGTTTTAAATTATATCACAGGTCGGCGCGAAATGGCTGAACTGGGGCATCTGGTGCATTGCTGCCAGCCGCTCCTGCCGCAAAATCCAATACGGCTTATAGCCATCATCCGGCTCATACCGCCCGGAATCTTTGATGTTTTGCGTCCCAGACCAGCCCATGACGCGCCAATGCCTACCCCGTGCCCGATACCCATGCTCGTTTTTTGAAATCGGGTACTTTTTTGATACTTGCTCAAAAATCATGACAATTGCCCTCCTTACATCCATTATCATATGCGAAGAGGGCAATTGTGTTATCTTATTCCAGCGGGTTCAGCAAATAGGCTTTGCAATACTCCCCCGCGAAGTTGATTGCCTCCCGGATTTTTCGATTTCCCATAAGCACGGGTGGGTCGGATGCCACCAAAACAAAATCTGTCACCTCAGAATCGGAAGGCTTGCCGATTTTTATCAATTCCATGATGTATTCCGCGATGTTGTGTTCCGTCACAACCAAGGGGCGCAAAGCTTGGCGCAGAAAAAAACTCACACGTGGGTGGGAGATAATTTCCTTTGGATTCTCGATGAACCCTTTCAGCGCAATTTGAAGATTTTGCTCCATTATGGCTCCTGCCTCATCTCCGTCCTCAACCGCCATGCGCTCATCCTCACGTGCCGCTTCGATGAGGTGTTCTGCAAACTTTATGATGTCCATGATGAGGCAGGCGCGTGGAATACTGATTCTCACCTCATCGCCTTCTCCCAAAATCAAAACGCCAAATACTGTGTCGTCCAACATAGTTTTCTCCTCTGTTTCGCGGTAATTTTTACTCGCGTGCTACTGGTAGAGAAGAAAGTGCTTCAATGAGTGGAAAGTATGCCGAGGGAGAAAACGCTTCTATTAGTGCCGCTAATGCGGCATCATTTAGAAACTGGGGCAAGGTGATGGGGCGAAATGTATCCAAACAATAGACCGACTGCTCTCTCGAAGGCAGTTCTGTAATAACTACAACCTGCCGTGATTCCTGTCCGTGCTTCGTCAAAATTGCACGCCTAAAATGTCGAAGGGACTGCGCCCTTGACCGACCAAACTGCCGCGCTGCCCGTCCAGAAAAATCTGGAGAGCAGGGCGGCAAAGTCCAGTATCCGCCCCACTCTCCGTCAACCTGCGCCTGAAGCATGTCTGCTGTCAGACCATTGCGGTATGCTGTTAAAATTGTGTCGATGTTCCTATTCACTGGCTTTTCCCTCTTTGACTGAGCATCTCGCTCTTTGATTCTGGGATTGGTATCTTTAGTATCTATGGAACGTTTCGTGCTGAAGTGTTAAGCTGGCACTACTCTTCATCGCCGATGTCGAACTGAGCAATTTCTGGTGTCCGCCCTGGTGTATAGCCTGGAGCGACTTCGTAAGGGTCGTAAGGATATTTCTTGCCGTCGAACCCTCGTTTCAACCCTTCCAGAAAAGTGTTAGGGTCGGGAAAATCTGCCATCGTACCAACCATTTCATCTGGCAGCGCAGAACGTAAAACGAGTTGGCGGTGGTCTGTATTGCCCAGAAACTGGCGGTCTACCTTGGCGGTGTGGTACGTTCCAAACGCACTCAAGAATACCACCGTCCCGGCATCCTTGGGAGGTTTAGTTTTAGTTTTACTGCCACCGAGAGGCTCCCTCGAAGCCGTACTTGGCAGTACTGCCACCCATCGGAGGATGCCGCGCAGAATATCCCGACGAGCTGCAGGCGGGAGGTTGACCAAATCCGCCAGACTTGCTTCCATTCCTTGCAAAGTCGTTAAGCTCTGTTCTATTTCGCGTAACTCTGTCGTGAGGAGAGAAGTGCTCTGAAGGTGTTCTCGCTCGAAGACGGCGATTGTTCTGGCAGTTGTGCCCTCCCTGCGTAACTCACACACTTCCTCCTCGAAGTGTTTCTCCATTTCGCCTAATTGTCGCTGGAGAGTGGCACGCCGTGTCTGAAGTACCGCACTGTTTGTACCAGCAGTGCGTTCCCGCATATCGGCAAGTATGAGAGGGGCAAACACCTTGTTTACGTAATCGTCGAGCAACTCTTCGCGGAGGTGAGGCAGTTTATGTGTACACCAGCACCACCCCTCAGTGCGGGTGTTCTTCCAGTACGGAATGCTTTCAACTCTCCCATCTCCGTAGCGCACAATCGCGGGACAGACGCCAAGCCCTTGACCACACAGTCCACAGCGCACGAGACTCGTCAATGCGCGAGAACCAACCCCGGCATTGGCAACTCGACTTTGCATGGCGATTTTGGCTTGAACGCGCTCGAAGAGAGCAATGTCGACGACGGGCATTCCATCTACAAGATACGCCGTGCAAGACCACTCTTCGCCAGCATGTGGTTGACGCCCTTGGTAACGGCAGTCGCTCAATACCTGCTTTATCTGCCAGGGATAAATGATGTCTCTGGTATGCTCATTGCGTTGCTTGCCGCGTTTTTTGTGGAGGTCGGTCGCCCATTGGTATCCTTCGTCCATGAGCTTACGGGCAATTCCTCGGTAGCCCAGTGGCCTTTGTCCGTCCTCACCTACATCAAACGTGCGGAAGATACGCCGTACCATCTCTTGCTCTTCGGGCAGATGAATCACCGTTCGCGAATAACGCCCTCCAGTGCGGAATCCCAGAACGTCACTCCCCGTAACCAGCTTCCCCTGCTCGCGGTTTTTGGTTGTACCACGCCGCGAATCTTCCGCACTTCTTTCCCTATAATTTGCCGACGAGACAGCATTGCTCCGTACCATTTGCCGCCCCTGTGGGGTCGCAATGTCTACAGGGCCATAACGGTCGTAGAGAGTAACTCCGTACTTATTTAACAAGTCAATCACCGCATCGCAAATACCGACATCGCGCCACAAGCGGTCTTGGTCATAAATGATTATGCCCTTTTTCTTCCCCACGATGCAGAGGTTCATCAGCTCTGTGAGTTTTGGGCGGGTTCGCTCCGGTGTATCCGTGTCGTTGGTGAGACCGGATTTACCCCCTCCCACCCACCACTCGTCACCACCGTGTCCGATTTCCTCGATAAAGAGGTCTTCTTTCGATAGCGGCAATTTGTACCGTTCAGCGATTTCGAAGATGACCGAAACTTGGTCATCAATCGATTTGCCTGCATTTTCGGTAGCTGTTGACTTGCGGGGGTAACCTGCCAACTCACCCGCACTAAAGTTCAGAGGCAACGTCCCATTAGGGTTATAGCCATACATAATCTTCGCTCCTTGTACTCGCCCGTCAAGTATACCACATCATTTGTAGGTTGACAAATGCACCTAATGGGGCATTATCCAACCTACAAATGGTGTTGACGAGCTCTTTGGTTGGGGCGGCAATGAGTTTTTCCGCCCTCCATTTGCGTTCTTCGCGGAATTTGGAGGGTACACCTGGTGCAGAGGAGCTTCTGCTCAAAATCAAGCACTTCTGCGGGGAGCGATGGAAACGACGCCAATCCAACTGGCATGAAAAGGAACCAGTTCTCGAATTTGCGAAAACCTTCTATATCAGCGCAAAAGTTATTTGTGCTGTAATGGAGGCGTTCTTTGCAAGAATTATTTGACACATTTTATGAGGCGACTGGCGGGCATAACGAAGTTCAGGATTCTTGGATTCCTGTGACAGCAGTTCGCGCTTTACTGCTCGAAGACCCAGTTCTTATTTGGCTTGAACACCATGGCAAACAGTGGGGCTTAGAGAAGGATTCTAAGGAGTACAGTTTCCTTGAGCACATCGCTCAAAAGGGGCATGAGTTTGAGGCAAAGTGGATTCGGGAAGTCTTGCCCGACGCTGTTCAACTCATGAACAAGGACTGGCACGTTCGGCGGGTTGAGACTTTTTTGCGGACAATGGAAGAGCTACACAGGGGAACGCCCGCGATTGTCAAGGCGGCGTTGTGGTACAAGCCGCAGCAGCTCTACGGCTCCACAGATATTCTGCTGAAATCTGAGAAACTTTACGAATTGTTTCCCCACTTGAAACCGGAAAAGGACGAACCCAACCATTACATTATTATGGATTGCAAGTTCTCCACGGGATTGCACCTGCCCAAGAAGAGAAAGGACTATTTGCTCGCTGCCACGCAAGTTCGGACATATTCTTACATCTTAGGGCATCTGCAGGGTTTCATGCCTATACGCGCTTTTCTCGTCACCCGTGACAGACCCCATTCACTGATAGCAGTTGAAGTCGATATGGTGCTCGACGACCCCATCGACCCGGAAATTGCCAGACTGCGCGATTGGTATTTGCAAATTAAGCATAAAGGGCAACGCATGCTCCCGTGGGAATGTTCCGAGACCAGACCTAATTTCTCTAATGAGAAGGATGAGCCATGGCACGATGCGAAGAGGAAAATTCGCGAAGAGTTTATGGAAGAACGTCCCCTCGAACTGCTGCCCTTCGTGGGCAACAAACAGGCGGAGGGCTTGCGTGCCTTGGGCTTTCAAACGCTCGACAATCTCCTGAAATCCTGCCCGGACACCGTACCCTTCGAGACCGTAAACGGGTTAGCTGAAAAATCTGCACGGCGGATTCGTACTGTTCTCCACTCTCATCGCTCAGGAAAAGCCCCTCATGTTCCAACATCGGCATTACCGCCCAGACGCACACGGGAGTTCTTTATTGATTACGAGTTTTTGAATAATATGAATGTCGACATCCAGCGCGAGTGGCACGGGCTTGAAGGCACGCCGATGGTTTTTATGGTTGGCGTCGGTTGGGAACAGGAAGGAGAGTGGCAGTTCCGCTCGTTTGTGGCAGAGGCGGAGACGCACGCGGCGGAACGCAAGATGCTTCAGCGGTTTATGGCGTTTTTGGAGCAACATGGGGCTCTGTCCGGCAATGCGGCATTGTATCACTGGTCGCACGCCGAACCCGTACAGACTATGCAGGCGGTGAAGCGTAGCGGACTGACGGAGTTGGAAAACCTGCCCTGGTGCGACCTGAAAACGGTATTTGAAGAAGCCAACATCGCCTTACCCGGCGCATGGGGATTGGGCATCAAAGAGGTGGCAAAGGCGCTCGGAGAGCTTTCTCCCACCCATTCCGTCGAGTGGCCGTCTGAACTCGGAGACGGGTTGCGGGCGATGGTGATGGCGTGGGATGCCTATAAGCACTCTGACCCCATCAATACCGAGGAGATGCGATGCATTACGGCATATTTGGAGGTGGACTGCAAGGCACTCTCGCGGATTCTGGCGTGGCTCCGCGATACCGTTGGCAGTGGAGAGGGGGTGCGCTCCATCACCTCTTCATTTCAGGGGTGGTTTCGCATGGCGCGTGCGCGTTCCGCTCTCTCCTGTAAATCACAATAGTAATGATGTTAGCCTAACTATCCATCGTCATGGGAGAACCACGCCCAAAAACATACAATCGAGGCCGCTTGGCTACCGGAGAGTATCTTCAAAATTACCCCCAGTGTCCCTCTTAAATCGAAGGGACTGGGAGATTCCTCGTCTTTTTGACGTTTACCTATCTCATAAGGCATTCTTCGACGGTTAAAATGTGCGCCTGCCCGGTATCAATCAGTTCCACAAATTCTTCCGCGTGAGCATCAAATTCTTCAACGCTTCCCAAGATATTCAAATGCCCTGTGGCATCCGGCTCTTCCAAATTGTTCAATCCCATTGCTCTCAGGGCTGCAATGGGCATTTGAACGATGCGGTATTGGCTTTGCATGACCAGGCTGCTCACATCAGGATTGTTCGTCAGGAACTTTCGTGCCTTCTGCTGCTTGGCTTCATCTTCTGATTGGAGAAGTACTCTGGCCTCATCCAGACGAGCTTCTAACACCGCATAGGGCGACGCAATGTCCGCCCGGTAAACTGATAACCCCTTCATCCAAGACTGAATCCGAAAGGCGTCCGCATCAACCCAGTTCTTTTTGACCTTGAATTGTGGAGGTGCAACGCGCCGATATACGTAATCTTTAGACTCTTCGGACGGCTGAGACAACAGGTATACCTTACCCTCACTTATATGGCTTCACGCATTGCCTCTATCGCGACTGCTCCTGCTTCGTCCTCTGCTGCCTCGTGATGCGTCGTTGCTGCTCCGAGCGGCTTTTCCATCACATCAATGCTGTCGTGGTCAGGGTGAAACGTGAGAGAGACCTGACGCCCGCGTGCCTTCCAGTAGAGCCTGACGCCGCCGTCAATAGTGGGAAAGACCGCTGGCGCACAGTCACCGTTGAGGTGCTGCTGTGCTGCGATGCAAGCGAGCCATTGTACGAATTTCTTGACACGAAGGATAACGGCACGGTTAATGGCGGGTGCGCTTTCATCGTTCCAGTCGGCTTCCAACGCAGTCAGTTGCCCGATTTCTTCCAGAGTCTCTTGCAAACAGGGATTTGCCGCTGTGGTAACATGGCTGGCTTCTTCGTTGATAACAACGCCTCCATGTTGGGAAACCCAAGCCGTTATTTCCTGCCAGCGTTCCAACGGCGTCGGTGTTTGCTGTGCCTCTTCGGCTCCGCTTAAAAGTGGATTTCCCCAGAAATTTGATAGAATAGCGGCTTCGTCCCGCATATCCTTCAATGCGGTGTTTGTCGCTTGTGAACTCATTCAATTAGCCCTTTCGCTTTGTCTGTAAGACTGGCGTTAAAAATCTGATTTTTGCCCTCGCGGAGTAGACCAAATGCCTGCCAGATGCCTTTCTCTTCTTGAGGCACGTCTTGGTCGCGGAACAGGTCGATGTCCAGCATAATTGAGGTGGTATCCTGTATAGGTGGCGGCACAAGTGCTTGGTTAATGACGGCAGTGGCGTGCATCGCCTCCATGGGCAGCACAAGCTGCATGAAATATCCTTGCAACACTTGGGGTATTCCCGCCGCGATTTCAGGAACGGTAGCCAGGTATTCTTTGAGTTCAATGGCAGGCGATGGCACATCCAGCCGATTGATATAGCGTACTCCCAAGCGGGTCACGGACAGTGGCAGTACATGGTCGCGAAATTGACTCCATAGCCTTTGTGCTTCTGCGGAGAATGTTTCCCAATATTCATAGGGAGCCAAGAGAGTAAAAGAAAAGCCGTCAATTCGCGCTTGGATGACCCGACGCTTATCGGCATGGATGAACCGATACCCGATTTGCTGAGTGCGGTGTGCGGTGGTGTGCGCTTCGGGTTGTATCAGGAACTCATTGAAGTGGAGATTTTGCTTTTCCACATAGCCCTCACCAAGCACCGACTGGAATGCTTCCAGGCGTGAAAGCGCAAAGTCCTCCGGCAATGTAACCCGAAGGTCAATAGTCGCTTCAGTTATAGGTGCTTTCGAGTAGAGCATGGCGACAGGCGAATTTCCTTACGGCGACCAATAGCAGCACAAGACACTCTTAATTATCGGTAGTCACAGTCCTACCTTCAGGGATACCCAGATTCCTTTACGGAAAGGGACAGAGCGATGACTCCGAAAGGTGCATCAAATTTGCATTCGGGGAAATCCACTCTTATAGTGGCATATAACAGGCAGGCAGACGCAAGCGCATAGGTGTCTACTATGCCCAGAAGGGTATGTTCCAACGCCTTCGCAGTTTCTGCCGTTTCTACCTTTGACGCATAAATTATTTGCAACTGTTGCAAGAAAATCGCGAAACAGAAGGAAAATGTCCCTCTCATGTCTAATCTGGGGCTACTTGCCGTTCGCCGAAGCCGCGCTTGTTTTCCTGCTTGGTTTTCCGCTTATCGACGCAACGAAAGAGTGATGTACTGGAACGTGTGTTCGCCTTGGGCAAATACTCCTGTGTTTCCTGCTTCCATAGGTTCATTTTATGCAAATTTTTGTGCCGGAGACGGCTCTTGCGTTTGGGTTCAATAATCGTTCCACCGGGGCGCATATCAGTAAGACGATGATGTTGCGTGAGGCAAAAATGCTTTTTGCCGCAGCAACCCCACAGACTTCCTATGAAGAGATGCGCGGCTTAGTTGTTGAGGATAACATCACTCTCAAGAAAACCCTCTCCACACGTAAGGAGACGTTTCAGCGATTGACACAACTGTATGGGCTACGAAACGAGATTCTGCTGTATCGCGCTCTGCGGGATGTCTGGGATGCGGAGGAAGCGGAACAGCCCTTGCTGGCACTGCTCTGCACGATGGCACGCGACCCCCTCCTGCGAAATACGGCTTCCCTGGTGCTGGAAAAGACCGAAGGAGAGTCTGTTACACGCCAGGAGATGGTGGACGTGACCAAGGCTGCCTATCCCGGTGTCTATGCGGCAACTTCCTGTGAATCCGTCGGAAAGCACACCATTTCTTCCTGGCGGCAGTCGGGACATCTGCAAGGACGGCGATATAAACTCCGGTCGCGGGCAGTGAGTGGGGCGGCAAGTGCTGCCTATGCCCTGTTGCTTGGTTACCTTTGCGACCAGCGCGGCGCGTTCCTGTTTGAAACGTTGTGGGCAAAGACATTGGACACTTCGGCAGGGAACATTGATGCCTTGGCGTTCGCGGCGTCACAGCGCGGCTGGCTGGAGTATCGCCGTTTGGGTGCGGTGTGTGAACTCCGGTTTTCGCACCTCATGCGGTCGTGAAAGGAGAGTATTATGGCAGGAATTGAAGGGCTGCTCCGCAGTTACGAAAAATACGTCTCCATCCCCTGGGAATCCCAATTGGCGGGAGCGCAGAAGGTCTGGTTTGCCGTTTACAATCCGATGGACGAGCGGCGGCTCCGAACGCGCCTCGGCGAATTTGAACAGGCGACGCGGCAGGCACAGCACCACTGGCGGCATTGTGACCTGACGCCGCTTTTTGCCCAATGGATGGCGTCCCACCGCTATCGAGACAGCTACTTTGCCAAACCGGAGAGCCTCACCATGGCACTTACCAAATTTGAAACGTATGTCGCTGAAACCTTGCGAGCGGTGCTGGCGGAAGAGGATGTAGACGAACACACCCTTGTCGCCGTCAGTGGCGTCGCTTCACTCTTTGGCTTGACGCGGGTTTCGAGTGTCATTGACGCCGTGAATGAGACCATTCGAGGCCGACTGCTGGTATTTTTCCCCGGTGAGCGCGATGGAACGAACTATCGTCTGCTGGATGCGCCGGGAAGTTGGAACTATCTTGCCATCCCTATTACTGCTCAGGAGAGTTGATATATGCTGACAAACCGTGAGGTTTTCTCCAAAGACCCGACGCACGCTTCCCTACCCAATGACGGCGTCTCGGAAGTGACTGAACCCCAATCGGACAAACAGTGGAAAGTCCTGGCTTATGAACTGGAAACGTTTGTATGCGATGGAGCCTACCAAGCGGGACTGGAGCGTATTCTGTCCACGTTTTTGCGGAACATGGGCGAATCGAAGCAACCGGCTGCGTGGGTTTCCGGCTTTTACGGCAGCGGAAAATCGCATTTAGTGCGTGTGCTGGAATTTCTGTGGCGCGACACCAAACTGCCCAACGGCGCAACCGCACGCAGCCAGACTACCCTCCCTCCCGACATTACCGACCTACTCAAAGAACTTTCGGCGCGGGGGAGACAAGAGGGCGGTCTCTGGTCGGCAGCGGGGCGGCTTGGCTCCGACGCACCCGATTCGGTACGTCTTGCCTTGCTCCGCATCCTGTTCCGCAGTGCCGGACTGCCCGTTCAGTATCCTGCGGCACGGTTTGTCCTTTGGCTGGAAAAGCAAAAATTGTATGCTTCCGTAAAATCGGGCGTGGAAGCAGCAGGCGGCACTCTGGAAGACGAACTCTCAGAGATGTATGTCTCGCCGCTCTTAGCACAAAGTCTGCTTGCGGCGTATCCGGGGTTTGCAGAAAGCGAAGCGCAGGTACACACCTTATTGGAGTCAACTTTCCCTAATGTGAGTGACATTACGGAAGACCAGATGGTGACCACCATGAATGAGGTCTTCCTGCGCCAATCCACGACGCCGGGAAAGATGCCGCTGGTACTGATAGTGCTGGACGAATTGCAGCAATATCTGGGAGACAACAACGAGAAAATTCAGGCAGTTGGATTGGTCACGGAAGTCTGCTCCTCCCGTTTTGGAAGCCGTATTCTCTTTGTCGCGACAGGGCAATCGGCTCTGCTGGCTTTGCCGCAGATTTCCCGACTGAAAGACCGCTTTACGGTTCCGATTGAACTGTCCGATACCGATGTGGAAAATGTCATTCGCAAGGTGGTGCTGCACAAATCCCCCGCCATGACTCCTGAAGTCGAGGCAACGCTTGTTGCGACCAGCGGAGAGATTGACCGCCAACTCGCCGGAACGAAAATCGGGACGATTGCAGAAGACAAATCGGTGTGGGTCGCAGATTATCCGCTGCTGCCCGTTCGCCGCCGCTTCTGGGAGAAGGTGTTGCGGGCGATTGACCGCGCTGGCGCACAGGGACAGCTTCGTACCCAACTCAAAGTCGTGCATGAGGCGGTGCGCGAAGTGGCGGACAAACCGCTCGGCACGGTGGTTCCCGCAGACCGCATTTATCAGCAGCAGGTTTCCAATATGCTGACAACGGGGGTGTTGCTTCGCGAGAATCATGAGGCAATTGCGAAACTTAACGACGGTACGCCGGACGGTGTGCTTTGCTCCCGCCTGATGGCAACAATTTTTCTTGTCAATCAGGTGACGGGAGCCGACCCGAACTTGGGCATCAAAGCCAATGCGGAGATGCTGGCGGATTTGCTGGTGGAGGACATCAAGACGGGCGGCACTGCCCTGCGGCAGCGTATCCCTGCGCTGCTGGAGGAGATGGCATCCAACGCGCTCCTGATGAAAGTCGGCAATGAGTATCATCTGCAAACCAAAGAGAGTGCGGAATGGGGACAGGACTACAAGGGTCACTATCAAAAAATTCTCAACGATGGCGCACGCATTGCCGGGGACAGAGCTACCGAATTGCGGAACGCCTGCAAAAAGGCACTGCCTGACCTGAAATTTCCGCAGGGCGCGAGCAAGACGCCGCGTACAGCAGAACTGCACTTCATCAGTGAGGAGCCGAGGACAGATATTGGAGCGATTCCCGTCTGGATTCGGGACGAATTTGATGGCACATCCCAGACGCAGGTGCTTCAGGATGCCCAAGCAGGAGGGACAGACAGCCCTATTATCTATGTGTTCCTGCCGCGCCGGGGTGCGGATGATTTGAGGGCTGCGCTGGCGGGCTATGCGGCGGCTGTTGCCACACTGTCACGTCCCAATCCGACGACACCGGGAGGGATTGAAGCGAAACGGAGTATGGAGACGCAGCGCGATACCCTGCGCGGAGCAGTGGAAAGCCTCATCGCCACAG
>Ga0163154_10002807_pt1 | contig 24955 bp, 24 predicted proteins | sample OliLakLV19MP9P1_FD_148649 | JGI IMG/M metagenome (GOLD analysis project Ga0163154, IMG submission 148649) | Freshwater microbial mat bacterial communities from Lake Vanda, McMurdo Dry Valleys, Antarctica - Oligotrophic Lake LV.19.MP9.P1 | ecosystem: Environmental > Aquatic > Freshwater > Lake >... | reverse complement strand
ATCTCGTTCTTAACTTCCCGTGCTATCCCTGCCATATCACCACCTTTCAAAGATTACTTGTATTCTACTTTAATCTTTGTCTAGTTTATGGGGTGCGGGTCCCTGAAGTTAACTAGCATCAGAAACACTAACCAACCCACAATCTGCAGTATAATATATCTCTACCATGTCAAAAAAGTATAAAATTTTGCTTTACTACAAATATATTAAAATTGATGATCCAGCGCAGCTACGTGTGGAGCAAAAAGAGTTGTGCCAAAGGCTGAATCTCAAAGGCAGAGTTCTCATAGCCGACGAGGGAATCAATGGCACCTTAGCGGGCGAAGAGGCGGCGGTAAATGAGTATCAGGCCGTCACTGAGTCAAATCCCTATTTTAGCGACATAGAGTGGAAAATCTCAGCTGCTGATGAGCAGGTTTTTCCCAAGCTGCGAGTCGTGCTGCGCGACGAGATCGTGACTTTAGGAGCAAAAAAACAGGGCCCTGATGTGGCGTTGGAAAATAAAGCCTACTACATTGAGCCAGAAGAGCTCCTAACATTACTAGAATCCAACGAAGAGCTGATATTAATCGACGCCCGGAATGACTACGAGGTCGAGGTAGGAAAATTCAAAAATGCTCTCATCCCTCCGATCAGAAACTTTCGTGAGTTCCCCGGCTTCGTCAACTCACTTCCTATCAGCAAAGATGCACAAGTGGTGACCTACTGTACGGGCGGGATTCGCTGTGAGAAAGCATCGGCGTATTTGCGAGAGCAAGGCTTCAGTAATGTGCGTCAGCTCCACGGCGGAATTCATGACTATGGCGTTAAGGCCGGGGGGAAGTACTTTGAAGGCGAGATGTTTGTGTTTGATAAACGGCTTCATGTGCCCGTGAACCAGATTAATCCCAGTGTTACCGCGCACTGCGTTCATTGCGAATTGGCCATTACCCGCTACATTGACTGTCCAGTTTTGACTTGTGATAGTTTGTTTTCCTGTTGTGAGCCATGTGAAAAAGCTCAACTAGGAGCCTGTAGCACAGACTGTCAAGAAAACTTAGCCGTTACTATTTCTCAGTCGATGGACACAGGAACTGATTCCACAGCCCCAGGCCTGCCTGTTGCGCTCTAATCTCAGCCTTTTTATACTCTGTCTGATAACGATAAGGTTGGTCGTAGGTATACTCACTGCCAAAACCTTGCTCAATCATGGTCAAACCAAAATCTTGACGTTGGTCATCGAACCAAACATAGCGGAGGAGCCTCCCATAGCGATCTTTGTCACCTTGTGACGAATCAGACTCTAGCCATACAGACTCATCTTTTAGTAGCTCCTTAGCTTTGTCACTAGCTTCACGACCATAGCACTCAACCGTAGTCCTTGGATCAACTGTTTCTGGTGTATCTAGCCCAATGATTCTAATTTTTTTTGTTAGACCATCGACTTGAACATGTATGGTATCGCCATCGACTACTCTTAGAACTTGAGCCTGAATCCTGTCACTCGTGGCGGCTAAAACTTGGGGCTGTGGTGCTGATGTTGCCGTCGGCATTTCTTCCGGCAAAGAAAAAATATCTGTGGGCAGCGGTTGACCTAAAAGTAAACTAAGAAGTATTAATATAACTGTAACTAAATCCATTAAGTCACTATACAGGTATTTGACATCCTATATCCAGAAAAAAGGTTTTTCCACATTTAGCTCATGGGCGGCAAGGATCCCGTCCCAAGCTTACACTGCCCTCAACAGCTTTTCGTACTCGCTCAAACGGGCCAACTGAACATTTGACAGGCGAATAAAGCTGCGCACAGCTTTGACCTGGCCTAAAGCCGCGACTAGGGTCAGTTTTTGACTCATCAGGTAAGCTGTCGCCATAGTTGGTCCGCGTCCCTCGCCGAAAGCACAGTGAATGTAGACTTTGCCTCCATTTTCAATCACCTGATCGATAAACTTCACTCCTTTTTGCAGTTGGGCTAAAGTAGGGGCATGATGATCTAAAGTGGGTAGATGCAAAAAATGAGCAACTCCCAGCTCGGCTAAATTTTCGCGGACTCTCATTCTCAGGCTGACAATGCCGGTGATACCTCTTTTTCGCAGAATCTGGTAGCCGCGCTCTGAGCACTGACCACCCAAAAACAAAGTGGGAGTTATCTCACTTTGACGGCGCTGGGGCACACCCACGATCTGGCGATAGGTATGATCACTATACCGCTGGCTGGAAATCCAGGCTGACTTAATTGTGCCGAGAATTGAATGCCACAGCTCGATCATACTAATACCTTTAACGTCTCACTAGAGATGACCACTTGACAGATGGTGCCATCGCCACCACGAAGCACGAATTGAAACTGCAACTTTTTTTAAGGAGTAAGACATAGTAGTAACTACTATAGCCTACTCGTTATTATCTATACCTGTTTTAATTAAATGGTCAACGTAACTGTTTTACTGTTGTTACTGAAAGATGTTTCCGGGAAAGGATTGACCGTGTTGAGATCCATTCTAAACTCACTGCTACCTGTCGCTGCTGTAAAGTTGTATCCATCTGCTTCCTCTACCGTTTGACCCGGGTTAATATAACTAGTGATTGTCTTCTCTTTGAGCTGAATAGTATTTAGAAATATTTTCAGGGAAAACTGGGTTTGGGTGTCGCCACCTGAGTTTTTATATGTGGCTCTAGCCGTCAATGCTTGTCCAGCCGCGGGGGTGGTCACGAGCGTAGTTGTATTTTGCTCATAAAACTTGATCTCGACAGCTTCTAAATCACTTCTGGTGGCACCAGCATTGATGGTCATCATTCTGGTATTGTTACCCCGATTTGATTCTTTCAAAACGTTGGCACTATCCACCACATAGACAAAAATATTATCACCTGCTCGAAGCGGAAAACTACCGTAAGTCAGGCTGTTTACATCGTCGTAGATAGCTTCTGAATCTTTTTTGACTTTACCCGAGCCATTAGCACCAACCGTTGTGCCGTTAATTGTCCAGTTACTGCTAAAGGTACCACTATCCTGAGTGCCATTATTTCTTAATCTAGCCCGCACCGTTACTCGTTGACCGGCATAGTAAGGCTCTGCTTGGAGAACACCGTTTTGTGAGTCCATAATTTTTATTTCTTCTACACTTAAATCTACGGCAGTGTTGGTAGAGCTGGGGGTAGCAGTGGGCGTGGGCGAAGCTTTAAGGCTAGGAGAGACACTCGGTTTCGTTGACGGCGAACTTTTTGGTGAAGGCGAGGGTAAAGTGGTGGGAGCGGGATTGAGTGCAACCACCGGAGCTGAGCTAGGTTGCGTTGAAGCAATGGGTGAAGGACTAGCGGCGATTTCTGGACCACCAGAAGCGGCTCGGGACTGCCACCACCAACCGCCAATAAATACAGTCGTGATTAAGGCGATGCCACCAAGGACAGCTCCAATCAAGGCAGGACTAGCTTGTTCACTGGTAGAGGAGGTGGTCAGGTTGGTAGTTCGGCGAGTGGTTGCCACTCTATTTATTGTTTCCTCTTGTGCTAAGGCGTGATGAGGCTGAATGAGGGGTGGTGTGTGCCCAGGTACTTCCCAAGCTCGAGTGTTTTCGGGCTCAGCTGCTGGGGCAAACTGCTCCAATAAGGCTGTTTCTTCTGCTTCTAAAATTGATGCCGAGGTTGGCTCAGCAGTAGTGTCAGGAGTAGGAGTGTTAGTGGGTAAAGGAGGTCGAGCTGCATCGGTCATGCTATTACTATACATGATATTCTGAGCTTATGGCAAAGTTTGAATTTAGAGGTAGAGTTTTAAAAGTAATTCCCAAAGTGATAGGCATGGGACTGCTAAGTTTAGTCTTGGCGTTGTTGTTGCCGACCCCTATTTTTCTAGTTGTAATGGCTAGCTGGTGGGGAGTAAGAAAAGCAACTGCTAAGTAATGTAGAGATGAACTCCAGCCTCAGATTTTGTTTTTTTCCAGTGAGGAAACTCAAAGTAATTTGAGGTGACTCTAGTGCCAGGAAATAGCTCGGCAGCAAACTTATCTTCTAAACCTTTCATAATATAGGTAATGCCGTAGAGAGTGATGACTTGATAGTCGCCCAAGTCCACCTCCCAGTAACTTTTGAAATGAATAAAGGCTTTACCTTGTAGTCCCGCCCGACGAATATTTCGCTGAGCTCGCCAGACTAAGAGAGGATTTATTTCGTAGCCGTGTGCTTCAGCTCCGGTTTGTGCCAGGGCAATTACTACTCGTCCGTCACCGCAACCTAGGTCGGCAACTTTGACGTTTGGCCCTACTTTTCCCAGCTTTATCATGGCGGCGATGGCCTCAGGTTTACTGGGCACATACACTGCTCCGCGAGCCATGGGGAAAAGAAATAGCAAGGTGAAAAAGGCAAAGACAATCAAGGCAATGAAACAAATTACCAGAAAAATGCTGAGAACGATTAGATATAACGGCATAGATAGCTAGTATAACAGTTGGTGCAAGGTAGAGCGTTTATAACGGTTAGATGGGTAATTTGAGTAAAAGAGAAAACTGGATCCAAGTGTGGTTCTTAGTTTTGTGTGGCTTGCTTTCAATTTTCGTCATCTTTATAAACGATACTTTCTCCACCCAAACGACTAGAATAGAGGATGAAGAAGTGAAAGAAGAGTTTGAGTTTTCTCCAAGTCCGAGAGTTTTAGCCGCAGAAATTAATGAGGATGTTGATCAAAAAAATGATCAACCTACAGCTATTCTACAGCCATCAGCAGCGGAAAAAAAAGTGACCGTTTCCGCCCCCACATCCCGAACTGAGATCGTAGCCAAGACAGCTTCCAATACTCAATCTGACTGTCAAAATCAAGCCAACTCTCAGCTAGTAAGTAATTTTAAAGCTGGTCTCGGTGACTGGAATACAACCGGAAATGTGAGCTGGAACGCGGGGAGATTGGTAATAGGTGAAAAAAGGAGTGATTCCCTGCTGCTAGCTCAAAATACTCTGAGTCGTTCACTTTCTAGACAATATAGTTATCTCAAACTTCAGTACCAACTTTCTACTGAGGAGCCTCTCAGTGCGAATCTGGACCAACCAGCTTTAATGGTCTATCTTGATCAACACCAGGTTTATCAGGCGACATACCTCAATGGTGCCGTTCAGGAGATCCAGATTCTGTTACCGCCATATAGTCTTAATCCAGCCCAAATAAGCATCGTGGCGGGTAACTCTTTTGATTCTCAGTTTGAGACTACTGCGGAAATTAAATCCGTTGAGCTTTTTACTGGTGACTGTTTGCCAGCAACCGCCAGTCAGCAATTCATTCACCAAGATGATGTTTCTATCGTTACCAATCTACTAGCCCATAAAGATAGCGAGCTGACGATTAGTCTGTCATGGAGAACGCAAGGGTCACAGCCGATCAGTTACTTTGAGATTCAAGTAGCCAAAACTGAGGCTGAGTTACTCTCTCCTGACTGGAAGGCACTGAGCGAACCTACCTTTATCACCATGGATAGCTGGCCCGGGACAGGCTTGAGAGCTCCGCAAAATTTTGGTTTTAGAGAATCAGTAGTTCTAGTATTACCAGCTGATTTTAATCAAGAGTTGCCACAGATATTTGTGGGAGTCCGAGGCATAGATTATGATGGGAACTCAACATCGACGGCAGTCACCGTCGTCGCCATATAGCACAGGCTTGAGTTCACTCTCGCAAAGCTGCATAATGATTTTTATGCAGTTACATCATACGGTTGCTCATCTCTTTCACCCTCGTCGATCAAACAATCATCGACCTCGAGTGCTACACCCTGAATCACTGGTGATACTTAGTTTGTTGCTAGTAGCTTTTGTTACTACCTTAGGTGCGTTCAGTCGATTGCCTTCTAACCTGGGCCTAGTCCTAGGCTTTGCTTCCAGCATTACCCCAACTCAAGTGATTGCCCAGACCAATGACCAACGGGCACAGGTGGGATTGCCTCCTTTAAAGCTTAATGACCAGTTGTCCTCAGCCGCCTTAGCCAAAGGTCAACATATGCTGCTTCAGCAGTACTGGGCACACACCGCCCCTGATGGGACTCAGCCCTGGAAGTTTTTCAAGGATTCAGGCTACCGCTATCAAGTAGCTGGTGAGAACTTAGCTCGAGATTTTAATACAACTGACGAGATGGTCAGCGCCTGGATGGCATCTCCCACTCACAAAGCCAACATGGTCAGTGGCCGCTATGAAGAAATCGGCATCGCAGTGATTGATGGTACTCTTGAGGGCTATGAAACTACATTGGTGGTGCAGTTATTTGGTCAGCCTGCTAGCGGTCAGACTCAGGCGCGTGTTCCGGCTGAGTCGGCTGCAACGGTCACAATTGAAGCGCAACCTCGGGCGGAACTCTCTAAACCTGAAGTATCCCCAGCTCCATCAGAAACGACTGAACCGCCTTTAGTTTTAGCCAACGCACCTCAACAGAACAGGGGTGAGTATCGTCCATCTTCCCCGGCAGTTTTATCAAGTGCTTTAGTGCCACAAGGCTCAATCGCAGTACCCCCCTTATTTTCGCCCTTACAGCTGATTAAAGCTTTCTTTTTGGCTATGATCTTAATGATTGTGGGAACATTAGTATATGACTCATTTATTATTGGCCATCGCAGCGCCATGCGCCTGGTCGGCCAAAATCTGGGCCATATTGCCTTGTTTGTGATAGTGGCTTACTTGCTGATCTCGTTCAAGGGAGGTATCTTAGGCTAATGCAACGAGAATTTTTAAACCACAAACTAGCCTATCTAGTGCTGTTCATTGGCTTAGCTGTTCTGACCGCGCTGTTTCTGGGTGTCTGGCCCAATCGAGTTCTACAGCGTTTAGTCATCTTAAGTTTAAGTCTTTTCTACATCACTTGGGGAGTCTTGACTCATCTGCACGCCGATACTATTAGTCGGCGGGTGATCTATGAGTATGTGGGAGTGGGCACGCTGGCGGGAATGCTGTTATTTTTGGTGACGATCGGCGGGTGAAGTGATACACTAGCGATCTAGGTGAGTTTATCTCACCATGAAGGAATCTATGAAAGGCATTATCTTAGCGGGCGGATCTGGAACAAGACTACGTCCTTTGACCAAAGTGACTAGCAAGCAGCTGCTACCAATTTATAACAAACCGATGATTTTCTTTCCTTTGGAAACGCTGTTAAAGGCTGGGATCAAGGATATTTTAGTTATCATTGCTCCTGACTATGCCGGAGATTTTCTCAAACTTCTAGGCAGTGGTAAGGAATATGGGTGTAAATTTACTTATGAAATTCAGGACAAACCTGAAGGATTAGCACAAGCTTTCTTGATTGGGGAGAAGTTTATTGGCAACAACAACGTCACCATGGTGCTAGGTGACAACTTATATGAAGATGACTTTTCAGCCGCAATTACTTCGTTCACCACTGGTGGTCGCGTTTTTGCCAAAGAAGTAAGCGATCCTCAGCGTTTTGGGGTGGTTGCCTTTGATGAGCAGCACAAGGTCATCTCAATTATAGAGAAACCAACCCAAACAGCATCTAATTTTGCCGTGACTGGTTTGTACATTTACGATACTACGGTCGTAGCCAAAGCTAAAAGCCTGCAACCCTCACCTCGGGGTGAAATTGAAATTACTGACTTAAATAATCTGTATCTCCACGAAGGCAGTTTAGATGTAGCGTTTGTTTCCGGCAAATGGTTTGATACTGGAACATTTGAATCATTATATGAAGCAACAACTTTTGCTCGCGAGCAAGCACTTAAAGCTACGAGCTAACGGCATCACCATACTTGTCTGTCTGCTGGTCAATGTATTGATCGGCAGTAGCCTTTTCCATGTCTCACCACTGGCTTCGGCACAAGAACCAACGCTCATTAGTCCAGAGATAGTTGTTCAGGCTCCATTGACCGTTGAAATTAATGCTCTGCGTCTAAAGTATCGGCAGGAGCTAGAAAAGTATCGCGATATTGATCGTCAATCTAAAATTGCGAACGAACAGTATCGACAAATTAACACGCTTCAATCACTTGAGCTAGCAGTCACGACTTTGCAACGGGCGTTACTTTCCCGAGGTAAAGTGCTGGAGCTTTACTTCACTTTACTTCGGTTTGAAGTCATTAATACGACCGGAATCGAAGATGCGGCCAAACAACAATTGGTGGAAAAACTAGATAGAGCGGTGATTGATATCTCCCTAAATCAAGCTGAGATAAATTTGGCAACTGATCGAAATCGCTTAGATCAAGTCGTGGCTGAGTTCACTCCATTAGGCCGAACCTGGGAGTCTTTAGCCTATGAAAGTCAAGCCGCTTTGACTCTTGGTCGACTTCAGAGTATGTTTGACCAAGTATCGGCCATAAAAAATGAGTTGGAGCAATCTACAGCCACCGAAGTTGTCACGCTAAAACAGGGCGCTCGAGACCGAGCCTTTGCAGAGACAGAAACCAGTCTCATTTCGGTAAACACTCAATTAGCTGAAATGTTAGTCTCAGTCCAAAATACCGAACAAATTACATCGAGAAATTCGCTCACCTATTTCCTGCAGCAAGCTGACAGAGTTTACTCTCAGTTGGCTCAGAGTATCACTTTTCTAGAGGAGTTGACCAAACTGTAGCTTATGCCCATCTTTAAAAACGATCCCACCACTGAAGCCGTAGCTGATAGTAATCAAACCAGCTTTACTTGGGAAGAACCATTGTTTGAAGCAGCGCCAGTGGTCTCTCGACCACAAGTAGAGGTAGTTGCTCCTCAACCCTGGTATAAAAAGCCGGTGATTGTGGGTGGGTTGATAACGTTAGTGCTACTTTTGCTCCTACTTCTGCTCCTGGTTTCTTCACGCCGAACTACTCAGCAGCGCCCAGCAAACTTGACTTTTCCTGCAGCCACAATCGTGCCAACTGAGAGCCCGATGCAAAAAAAAATTCGCGAGTTGAGGTCTGGTCTCCAAGCAGCTGATCCTAGTGTTCAAACACTGCCATTTCCACCCGTTGATCTAGAGCTTCAGCTGACACCACCATCCAATAGATAATATTAGCTCATTGATCTTGAGGAGTTGCAATTTTTTTGACTACCTGTTGTTTGATTGTCATCAGGATGAGAAGCATAAACAGCCAGTAGACCAAGGCAAAGATATTTAAACCGGGCGGAGTGATCACTAATTGCGACAAAGTCTGTGCTAGTAAACCCGCCACTGCAACGTGGAGCGAGAGTTTTACCAACATTGAGTAGCTTAATTGCAGTCCGACCCAGCGGATAAAGAAATAAAGCAACCCAGCATTAAGAATTAGTGATAACCCGCTAGTCACCAACAGCTTCAGAGGAGAAAAAATAAGTAGCAAGGCCAGCACCATCGGTTGGGCAGATTGCCATCTCTCTCGAACCATGTCAAGATAAGTGGTTATACTCTGGCGATTGAGCACAAACTCAGTTTCCGGACCAATCAGCCGTGCTAGAGGAATACTTTGCCAATTATCACTGCGATTTGAGGTAAAGAGCTGACTCGGCGTGACTACAGCCAAGGTTTTAGTCGGTATGGTCTGGCTAAGCTGGTCAGGTTGTAGTTCTGTGGATGAGAAATAGGCGAGCATGGGAGGTAGTGTGCTGTTCTCTAACTCCAGACTGTTTGGAAAAGGTACAGCCAGCAAGCTAACTGGGGATACCTCTAATTCAGTGCCGTTCCAGCCGATGATGAGCTCGATGGGAAAGCGGGTATCAACTTCCTGAAAAATAGCTTCCACCGTTCGATTCCATCTCGGCAGTTGAAAGGCAATAGTCAGCACTCCAGATAGCAATCCAATCCACAAAATACTCAGTAAAAAGAAGGAAAAGCTAGATTTCCACGGAGCTTTGAGCAGCTCAAGGTAAAAACTAGGGGTACTCAAACTGTGAGCTAACTGATATAGATAAGATCGACCAGACATCAGCTGAGTATACTGGTGAGGCCTTATATTTGATAGAATCAGTCATACTGGAGTATTATGTCATTTAATTTTTCTGATTTTCAGCTGCAAGCCACGAAAGCCTTGGACCATCTAGTCGAGGAGATTGGGCAGCTCCGCACGGGTAAAGCGACTGTTCAGTTGATGGATCCAGTATCGGTGGAAGCCTATGGCACCCGGATGAAGCTGAATGAAGTGGCAGCAGTCAGTGCTCCTGATCCTAATTTAATTTTGATTTCACCCTGGGATAAAAGTTTATTGGGCGCGATTGAAAAAGGTATTAACACGGCCAATCTTAATCTTAATCCCGTAGTTGATGGGCAGATAATTAGAGTTGTAGTGCCGTCACTTACTGAGGAAAGACGAAAAGATATGGTGAAGATGCTTCACCAAAAACTGGAGAGTGGGCGGGTAGTGCTTCGATCGGTCCGAACCGATACTAAGCGAGATATTGATCATCAAAAAGGTCAACCAGGAGTCAGTGAGGATGCAGTCGAGTATGACTTGGCTGAGCTAGACATCCAGTTGAAGGAATACTTAGTCAAGATTGATGATCTGGGTCAGCGTAAAGAGCAAGAGTTACTTAAGATCTAACCATGTTTGACAATCTCGTAAACATCATTGGCTTTGTTCTACTACTTTCTTTTTTGGTTATTATTCATGAGTTGGGTCATTTTATCACGGCCCGCTTAGTCAAAATAAAAGTAGAAGAGTTTGGCTTAGGATACCCACCTCGAGCCATCAAGCTTTTTAAAAAGTGGGGGACAGTTTTTTCACTCAACTGGGTGCCATTTGGGGGTTTTGTGCGCATGGATGGTGAGGATGGAGTGTCACAAGTACCTGAAGCCGAGATTACATCGACTAAATCCTTAAACACTGCCAAAAACAAAGTAGTGGCCGCAATCACCAACTCTGATATTGGTCCATTTTACTCTAAATCCAAGGCTGCCCGGCTGTTAGTCATTTTGGCGGGAGCTTCCGTCAACTTTGTATTTGGTATTTTAGCGTTTGCAGTTGCTTTTTCGTTTTTAGGTATTCCAGGTGGCGCTCGAGTCGAGAATGTTCAGCAGGGCACTCCAGCTGAGCGAGCAGGTGTTCAAGCCGGTTCCGTGATTGTGGCTGCTGAAGTCGAAGGCGAACGAACAGTGATCAAGGGCGGTAATCAGCTGGCTCAATTTACCAGCTCTCACCCCGGAAAAACCGTGACTATTTTTGTCACCAAGCTCTGCGAAACCCAGATTTGTGACCTTGATGCTACTCCAGTGATAGTTGAGTTGAGGTCGTTAGAGGAAGTTGTTGCCTTAGAAAAAGCTACCAACGAAGACCAAGGAATTTTAGGTATTAATCAGAGTGATTACAGCATTTTTTATCCTTGGTATGAGATGCCTATCAGAGGCAGTATTGTGGGGGTGGAACAAGCCTTACTTTTGTCACAAGCTGTGGTTCAAGCCTTAGGTCAAATGATGTCCAATCTAGTTTTTCAAGGCCAGATTCCGGCTGAGCTGAGTGGCCCGATTGGGATTGGCCAAGAAGTTCAACGAAATAAAATTTTCCAGCAGCCGGTGCCCGTTATTCTGCTGTTTGCCGGAATTATTTCTGTCAACTTGGCTATTATGAATATTTTACCTATTCCGGCATTGGATGGCGGAAGAGCTTTGTTCATCCTGATTGAAGGTGTAGTGGGTAGAAAACGGATGGAAAAGGTCGAAGGATATGCCAACTATGGTGGCTTTGTGGTCCTGTTAGGCTTAATAATGCTTATCTCCGCTCGAGATATTTATCGGCTGTTTATTTAATATGTCAGTTAGGCGCACTCTCAAGCAAAAAGAAACGACTCACCTCTCACGAAGTGAATTGATCACCTATTCCCTGCCACATAGTAGTCACAGTCAGTCAGAAATAAAGACCCCGCTCCAGCCATCAGTCCCGGCCATTTTTGGCTATGATATCAAGCTCATCTATAGAGATATTCTCAAAACGGTGGTAGTCACGACCGCGGTGCTGAGTATTTTGGGAGTCATTGTGGTTACTCAAAGGTAGTGCTGATTGTTTCAACGCCAATGAGTATGATAAAACTAATTGCATTCGTTTAAGAGTGCTTTGCTTTCGGCTTAAAAGGAAGTTTATGTCCAAAAAAAGTTTAATCTTAGCTTTTATCTTTTATGTCGCTTCTGCCTTAGTCTCTTTTGGCGCCTTTTCCGTTTTGGGTACTACCCAAATACTTTCACTGACCGACTCTGGCGATGAGATTGAAGCTAGTGATGAAGAAACGGACTTGGGCCAGCTGTTACAAATCAGTCCCCAGGAGCTTCGAGATCAAGCTTGCCCATTAAATGGTCAGTTGTATAGTTTGACCGAAAAGAGCGCCTGGGAAAAACGTCGACCCTTGGCCGTGATGATTGAGAACACGCCTGATGCGCGGCCTCAATCTGGACTAAGTGACGCTGACATCGTGTTTGAAGCCGTGGCCGAGTATGGCATCACTCGGTTTATGGGCATCTTTTATTGTGATGTCCAAGTTGCTGACACTACTTTAGCACCCATTCGTTCAGCGAGAAGCTATTACATTGATTGGGCCTCAGGTTTTAACTTGCCCCTCTACGTTCACGTTGGTGGCGCCAACTTGCCAGGGCCAACAGATGCACTAGGCCAGCTGGGTCAGTACGGCTGGAACGGTCAAAATGACATTAACCAGTTCTCAGTCGGCTTTCCTACTTTTGTCCGTGATTATAATCGCGTGCCGGGCAAGGAAATTGATACTGAGCACACCATGGTGACTACAACTGAAAAATTATGGACAGTGGCCGCCAAGCGTCTCTGGACAAACCTGACTCCAGCCCGAAATGTGGGCAAAACAGTCACTGGTGGTAAGGACTGGAAAGAGGGTTACATTGGCTGGGCTTTTGATGATGGTCAAGCCAGCAAAGGAGCCATCTCAGCAATTAGTTACTCGTTCATGGGCCAGGATCCTAACTACGCCGTCCAGTGGGCTTATGATGCAGCTAGTAATGGTTACCAACGCAGTCAAGGTGGCGCTCTCCACACTGACTTGAACGACGATAAGCAAGTGGTAGCTAAAAATGTGATTGTGCTTCAAACCTCGGAAAAAGGTCCACTCAACGAAGCGAAACACCTGTTGTATGGGACAACCGGAACCGGAAAAGCTTTGGTCTTTAAAAATGGTGAAGCTATTCCAGCTACCTGGTCCAAAAAGGATCGAACTGCCGAGTTACTGTTTACCGATAGCAAAGGCAAAGCCTTGAGTTTGACTCGGGGATTAACCTGGATTTCTGTCTTGTCAACCACCGCCACAGTCACCTACTAATTCGGGATATTCTTAGATTTCTCCAGCTTGAATCCCTAGTGCCCCTCACCTACAATTGAGTACACTTTGTAGTTTAAGTTTCGGGTCAAGTATGAATAGTTTGCAAGATTTCATGATTTCCAAAACGAGAGTCAAGCTGGTGGAACTCTTTTTTTCGCGACCAACAGGGATTTATTTTGTTCGGGAACTTACCAGAATAATTAAAGGAGAAATAAACGCAGTCCGCCGTGAACTAGATAGAATGCAAGGCTACGGACTATTACAAAGTGAGAATCGGGGAAACAGGCTCTACTATTCACTCAATACAACTTATGTATATTTTCAAGAGTTGCAGCAAATGGTGGCTAAAGATGTCGGCCTGGGTCGAAAGTTGCGCCGGCTGCACCGAAAATTAGGCACGTTAGAGTTTGTAATGTTTTCTGCTAAGTTTGTCCAGGGCAAACGTCCGCGTCAAGATGAAGTAGATATTCTCATTATTGGTGACGTAGTCTTGCCAGAGCTTCAAGCTTTAATCAAGGAAGAGGAGGGGCGGGTCCAACGAGAAATAAACTATGCTGTTTTCTCCAGTGAAGAGTTTAAGTTTCGTAAAACTCGTCGTGACCCCTTTGTGATGGATATTTTATTCGGTAGTCGGGTTATGGTCATCGGCACTGAAGATGAGTTTGTAGAGCGGCAAATTCTAGGTCTATAACTATGTCGCATCCTCTTCGTTCTTTTATTTTAATACTAGTCTTGACTGTCATAGCTGGACTGATAGCTTTACCTCAACCACGACCACTTGCCTTTACTCTTTTTGGTCGCCAGATAGACGCCACCTTTGGCCGGCCACAAGGAACGGTCACCATCCTCAATCGGCAACTATCCTGGCCCCAGTTTGAGCTTAAACAAGGTTTGGACATCCAAGGTGGGGTGCAGGTGGTGCTACGAGCTGATATGTCTCAAATTCCTGACAAGGAGCGGACTATAGCTCTCGATGCGGCCAAAGAAGTAATTGCCCGAAGAGTGAATTTGTATGGAGTAAGCGAGCCGGTAATTCAAACCAGCCAGTTTGGTCAGGAATATCGCCTGCTAGTCGAGCTACCCGGACTACAAGACACGGCTCAAGCCCTTCAACTCGTAGGCACTACCGCACAGCTAGATTTTCGACTGCAGTCAGCACTAACCCCAGAAGCTACGGTTTCAGCCGTGGCTTTTTTGGAGTCATTCATTCCCACTGAGCTGACTGGTCAACAGCTAAAGCGAGCTGCGGTCCAGTTTGATCCTCAAACCCAGGAGCCAGTTATTAGCATGGAGTTTGATAGTGATGGCACCAAGCTTTTTGCCCAGCTCACTACCAACTATGTTGGTCAAGTACTGGCTATTTTTATTGACGGTTATCCAGTCGCTCTGCCCCGTATCAACACGCCGATCCTCACTGGCCAAGCGGTCATGTCGGGCGGTTTTACTTTAGACCAGGCCAAGCAATTAGCGATTCAGCTCAACGCTGGTGCTCTACCCGTACCTATTACCGTGTTGGAGCAACGTACGATTGGAGCGAGTTTAGGTCAAGAGTCGGTGATGAAAAGCATTCGAGCTGGGGCGGTCGGAATTGGTCTAGTTATATTGTTTATGATTTTGTATTATGGAACTAAGGGGGTATTGTCCGGAATTGCCTTGCTGATTTATGCTCTACTCACAATAGCGGTTTACAAGTTACTAGGGGTGACCTTGACCTTACCGGGAATTGCTGGCCTACTGCTGTCCATTGGTATGGCTGTTGACAGCAATATTCTCATTTTTGAACGGATGAAAGAGGAGCTCAGAGTGGGACGACCATTTAATCAAGCGATGGAGCTTGGATTCGGTCGGGCCTGGAACAGTATTAAGGATGCTAACATAGCCACGATCACGATCGCCTTGATCCTGATTAATCCTTTAGATCTTAGTTTTTTGAATACCAGCGGGCTGGTCCGAGGTTTTGGCATCACCCTGCTGATCGGAATTGTGATTAGTTTGTTCACTGGTTTGGTAGTTGCCAGAACATTAATGCGTTTATTTTTGAAGGAGTCCAATCGTGTTTAACTTCATGAAGTATCGGCTGGCGTACCTGCTTTTTTCCCTATTATTCTTAGTGCCGGGGATCATCTCGTTGGTGTTGTTTGGCGTTCGTCCTGGTCTTGATTTCACTGGCGGCGCTTTACTAGAGCTGAGATTTACGCAGCCGCCTCGCGTGGCTCTAAATACCGGGACAGTGAACGACTCGCTTAAGGAGCTTTACACCGTAGATTCGGTTCAGACTTCGGGTCAAAAGCAATACATATTTCGTGGTCAGACGCTAGAAGTAGACCAAAAGAACCAAGTTGTCACTAACTTGATTGCCACTTTTGGAGAAACAAGCGAGTTGAGATTTGAGACTGTGGGCCCAATTTTGGGTCAAGAACTGATACGGAAAACTTTGGTTGCCGTGATGCTAGCAGCGGTGTTGATTACCCTGTACGTCGCGCGCCAGTTTAACGAGCTCAAGTATGGAGTGTCGGCGGTACTGGCCATGCTTCACGACTCCTTAATTCTACTTGGAGCTTTTAGCTTACTGGGCAGATTTTTCCATGTCGAGGTGGATGTATTGTTCGTCACGGCCTTGTTAACTACCTTATCGTTTTCAGTTCACGATACGGTCGTGGTTTTTGATCGAGTTCGTGAGTTTAAGCGGCAGCACGCTAAGCTAAGCTCCACGGAAGTAATTAATGGCGCTATCTTGCAGACACTAGGTCGGTCGCTGAATAACTCTTTGACAATTATCATTACTTTATTGACTCTAGTCTTATTGGGCGGGGAAAGTATTCGTTGGTTTGCGGTGGCACTCCTGATTGGAGCTATAACTGGCACTTATTCCTCGACCTTTACGGCAGCGCCTTTGCTCTTAATCTGGGAGCAACTATCGGCGCGGGCCAAGCTATTGAGAGCTCGACGTTAACAGCGAGGCTTTAGCTCGGCTGAGTAGTGTGCCTTTGGTATTCAACTCAGGCTGTTCCAAAACCGCTTCAAACAACTCTTGCAGTAAGGTACCTAAAATAGGACCTGGTTGCAGCTGCAGCTCATTCATCAGGTCATGGCCATCAATAGCTAAATCGTGCACGCTCAGAGGCTGGTGTAGCTGCTCAATCATTCGGTCTTTCATTTCTTCTAATCTCCAGCTAGTCTGTCGAGCTCCACTGCCCAAACGATCACCTTCTCGCACGTCCAAGATATCATCAACTGCTTCCAGTCCCACCTTACGCATAAAGCGACGGATCGCCGCATCAGTGTTATGTGGCTGATAATAAAACATGTGGTGCCTGACTAAGATAAAAATGCGATCTGTATCTTTTTTACTGAGGCGCAGTCGTTCGGCAATTTTTTTGGCCATTCTCGCGCCGATGACTTCATGATTGTAAAAAGTAATGCTACTAGCCGTATACTTTTGAGTCTGAGGCTTGGCGATATCGTGAAGTAGGGTAGCCAGCCGGACAATCGGATCACTTGATGGACAGTACCGTAAAGCATCAAGACTATGCTGCCAGACATTGGTGGTGTGGTGACCGCTTTGCTCCACCCCTTTGGTCAGTTCTAGCTCGGGCAAGATGTGGGGAAGTAAGCCTAGATCGTCCAACAGCTCAATCGCTTCAGCTGGATAGTTACTAGCCAACATTTTCAGAAACTCATCCCGGATCCTTTCACCACTAATATAGGTAATCAACTGGGCTTGTTCCTGGACCGCACTGGCCGTAACCGCTTCGATCTCCATATTCAACTGAACTGCAAACCGCACCGTCCGCAGCATTCTCAGCGCATCTTCTCTGAAACGCTCAGTGGCTATACCGACTGTTTTAAGGGCAAAAGCCTGCAGATCAGTCAGTCCCCGATGGGGATCTAGTAAACTATAAGTACCAGAGCCCACGACTACCACCTCGGGTCGAAGGGTAGTATCTTCCGCAGGAGTAAAAAGGGGAGCTAGAAATGTTTGAGGCAGGGAGAGAGCCATGGCATTGATGGTAAAGTCACGTCGCTCTAGATCCTCGTTCAAAGTGGTACCCCAGGTCATAGAGGTTGGTCGGCGGAAGTCATCGTACACTTCTTCAGAACGGTAGGTGGTGATTTGAAAGCTGGGTGTGACCGTTTCCGACTCTGAAGCCTCCTGCATTGATACTTCTTCACTTGCAGTGAGTGAGCTATGGAGCTTAGTGGCTCTCAACACCTCAATAACTCGGGGTTTGAGCCGATGATCTGCCGGTGGCTCACTTGAAGGCAGCACCGCTGGTAAACCCATCTGGGTTCGCAGATGCTCCTGAGTCACACTGACAGTGCCGAAAGTATTTTCATAAAAATGTTCGGTGAAAAGAGCTTGAATTTGCTCGGGTCGCGCGTTCGTGGTAAAGTCGTAGTCCAGCAGCTTGGTCGTTGGTTCACCTTGACTAGAACGAATCAAATCTCGAACTGCTCCACCGACAATAAATGCCTCAAAGCCATGGTGTTGTAGGAGATAGACGATATACAATGATTCGAGACTAAGCTGGAGCTGCATTCTCTAATTATAGGTGCTAGTTCTTGGCTGTCAGGATTCAATTATGCAATGGCAACTACGCAGTGATAAAAAACCTCAAACTCAGGCTGAGTTGGAAGAGGTATTACTGGAAAATAGAGCTTTAGCTGACCCAGAAGTCTTTTTTCATCCGCCTCAACCGACACAACTGTCACTGGACTCAGTGGGATTAGCTGAAGAAAATGTGGCTCAAGCATTTAAGTTGATCATTGAAGCGCGAGCAGCTCAGTCCAAGATTCTCGTTTTCGGCGATTACGACGCTGACGGCATCTGTGCTACCGCGATCATGTGGCAAACGTTATACGCGCTTGGTTGCCTAGCTCTGCCTTTCATTCCTGATCGGCAAAAGCACGGCTATGGCCTCTCGATGAAGGTGATCGAAGAGCTGAAAACTGGTAAACTACCCGACTTAATCATTACTGTTGATAACGGCATCGTGGCTCACCAGGCGGTGGCAGAGCTGATAAAGTTGGGCGTGAAGGTAATCGTGACCGATCATCACTCGCCAGAGGCAATCTTACCGCCAGCTTCCGCCATTGTTCACACGACTCAGCTGTGTGGGGCAACCGTAGCCTGGATGTTTTGTCGCGAGCTCTTGGTAAGAGCGGAGGTTAAGACCCAGCTGAGTCAAGAGTTACTTGATCTAGCCGGTATCGCGACGATTGCGGATCAAGTTCCTTTAGTGCTGGCAAATCGCGCCTTTGCGTTCTGGGGAATAAAGGCACTACAAGAAACTCAGCGCCCGGGGATTCTAGCTATGTGTACTGCTGCTCAAGTAAACTTCCAGAATATAAACGCACAGACCATTCACTATGTCTTAGCTCCTCGGATAAATGCCATGGGCAGAATCGAGCATGGCATGGACGCGCTACGTTTACTTTGTACAACTAATGTGCCCCGAGCCCAGCAGCTAGCAACTTCAGTTAGTGTCACCAATACCCGGCGCCAAGACTTGACCAGTGAGCTGCTGGAGATCGCCCTCAGTGAGGCCAAAAAATGGGAAAATGAACAGGTGATTATTGTCTCATCGACCAAGTTTCATGAAGGGGTGATTGGCTTAATTGCGGGCAAGCTCTGCGAAACCTACTTTAAGCCCGCAATTGTGATCGCCGTGGGTGAGTCCAAAGCTAAAGCTTCGGCCCGCTCTATTCCCAGTGTAAACATTGTCGAGTTGATTAGAGAAGTGCGCGAAGATTTATTGGAAGTAGGTGGACACCCGATGGCAGCAGGTTTTGGATTGCAGACCCCGAAGCTAGAGCTAGTGACTTTGCGGCTTCAACAGCTAGCCAAAGCCCAGATCTTTGCAGAGCAACTGGTGCCGACGCAACTTGTAGATTGTGTACTAGCTGAAAGCTTGTTGAACGAAGAAACGGTTGAGTTATTGGCCAGATTTGAACCATTTGGCTCGGGAAACCCGGAGCCAGTTTTTGCTCTGGAAAATATCCAGCTCAAAGACGTCAGCACTTTAGGCTCGCAGCAACAGCATCTTAAGCTTCTTTTGCGGTTGGCTGATGATCAGCAACTTGAAGCATTGGGCTGGAATAAAGCTGGTTTGGCATCTTTTATTAGTGAAAATAAGACCGTAGACCTAGCAGCTACTTTAGAACTCAATGAGTATAAAGGACGAACTAAACTGCAGTTGAAGCTAAAAGACGTGCGGTTGCCTGAGTAAGGATTTGACTTTCAACGCCAAAGACATGAATTCGATTGCGCAGGTAGTTGAGATTACCTTCAATAGGAATGCTAATTTTTACCTCATCGGCTTCGATTACTGCCAGACCTCGAGAGCAGATGTAATCAATAAATAATGAGTTCTGCTGCTGATCCAGGATCTTAACTACCACGTGAGCATTCTTTTTTGTTACTTCATTTCCTCTCATGGGCTGTTCAATAAAATAGGTGGGCTCAGTTGGACTTTGCCCCGTGTGCCACACTCCTACTAGTGCTGCTGCCGAGGTGCATGAAATTTTTCCACCCCTGATCGAATCAGGGGATAGTTTTAAGGAGTCTTTATTTTGATAGTCACGAAAAAAACTGTTCAAGGCCTCTATAAACTCAGTGTAGGTGTGTATACCGGGAAAAAAGGTATCAATGATATCTATGTACTCAATTACCAATAGCTCGGCTTTTTGGCTGGCAGAGAGTAACTCAAAGCAGTGGGCAGTGGATTCTACGGTCATTTAGGAGCGGGAGGACCTTGGTCGAAATTTAAGTGTAGAAAATAGTTTCTCAATATGTGAACAATTCAGTTCTTTTGCACTACTTTTGATTTTTGATAGCCCGAAAAGTCGAAGAAAATGATCATTTCTTTTTAATATTTCTAGGTTTCCACTTTCAATAACGCTTGTTATTTTGGGATGATTAATAATTGTTGTGTTTTGGTGAATTAGGCACAAAAGCGAATGTTTTTGTTGAAAGGAAAGTTCAGCTCTAAAGCCTTCAATTGTTTCAGTTGATTCATCAACCTGACTTTCCATAGACGGTTTTACTTCTTGTTCTTACCTTTCCACCTCAGAGCTAGGATCAAAAGAGACATTATTTTTCCAATCAGCCCGAGTTCTCGAAAATGCTTCTGTCATATTTTCTTTCTGGTGTTCACAACACTAACTAAAAACCCCGCCGGTGGGGCGGGGTGATATATGCTGTTATTTATTTCGTTAAGCAACTATATCAGCCCACCTGCCATTTGCAAGTTAAGGTGACCAAGGGTAAAAATAATAGTAGTACATCGCATAACAAATGGTATTTTAGACTTTTGAAAGAGGATGTCAAGCTTAGTCTGGTGTGTTATACTATTTATGCATCTAGGCGCAAGCCGCTCAGCTTAACACTCTGAGGTACATTGATCGGGTAAGCCCGTTACCGCTGGAATTAAGAGATAAAAGGTTGGCACCTTTTCGAGTAATCGAAAAACCTTTTCAAGTGATTAATGTAGTCGCCTGAGAGGGTTTTTTTAGTTTTAAGGGATGTCAGTCATGACAAAATCATATGAAAACAACAAGAACTTTAATCGGCACACTACATTCATTAGTTGGTCAAAAAGTGACCGTTAGCGGCTGGGTGGACAGTAAGCGGGACCATGGTAAGGTCACCTTTATCGATCTCCGAGATCGTAGTGGCAAGATCCAGTGCATTGGCTTTAAGATGATGGGGGAGCTGACTACGGAATCGGTGGTTCAGCTGACTGGCCTAGTTAAAGAACGCCCTGGAAGTATGGCGCTGGCAGATGTGGTCAATGGTAATGTCGAGCTTGATGTTCAAGAGTATCTAGTCCTGAATAAAGCTAGCGAGCTACCTATTATCGTGGCCGACGATGGCCGAGACGAGAGTGAGGAAGTACGCCTGCGTTACCGGTATCTTGATTTGCGTCGGGCTAGAATGCAAAAAAGTATGCGGCTGAGATCTGACTACTATCGAGCGCTGCGAAACTCACTCTATGCCCAAGATTTTACCGAAGTAGAGACACCGATGCTGACTAAATCTACCAAAGAAGGTTCACGGGATTTCCTCGTCCCTTCAAGATTTCAGCCAGGCAAGTTTTATGCCTTACCTCAAAGTCCGCAACAGTATAAACAGCTGCTGATGACCGCGGGGGTAGAGAACTACTTCCAGTTTGCGCGCTGTATTCGCGATGAAGACTTACGGGCTGATCGAGGTTTTGAGTTCACTCAGCTTGACTTGGAGATGAGTTTTGTCGATCGAGAGTCTGTGATGTCTACTGTAGAGCAAATAGTTAAAGCTTCAGTCGACGCAGTTGGCGGCAAGCTAAAGGATAGTACTTTTCCGGTCTACAACTATCAGGAAGCCCTGGAAAAGTTTGGGGCCGATAAGTTTGACTTACGAACTGCCGAAGACCAGAAGCAGGGAGTGTTGGCATTTGCTTGGGTCATCAACTTCCCGTTCTTCAAAAAAGTTGACCCTAAAGATGTGGCAGAAGTCAGAGACGGCAAAAGTGGCTGGACTTTTACTCACAATCCATTCAGCGCCCCTTTAGCAGAGCATGAGGAATGGCTGTTAAAGGGTGAGCGCGTCGGCGAAATCTTGACCACTCAGTATGATCTGGTCTGTAATGGCTATGAAGTCGGAGGGGGTAGTATTCGCGCTCACCGCCCTGAGCAACTTGAGGCAACTTTCAAGGTTATGGGGTATTCCGAGGCTGAGATTCAAGATAGTGTCGGACATATGTTAGAAGCCTTCAAAGTAGGTACTCCTCCACATGGCGGGATTGCTTTAGGGTTAGATAGGTTAATCATGCTGCTCTCCAACGAAACCTCAATTAAGGAAACCGTGGCCTTTCCCATGAGCTCTACGGGTAGGACTGCAGTTATGAACGCCCCTAATCTGGTCACGGCTGAACAGCTCAAGGAGCTGAGTTTAGCTATTAAGATCTAATACTATGCCTCGATTGAGTTGGCCTTTACTTGTCTGTTTCGGCTTAATAGTAGCTGGCGTAGCTTTACTGCCCGCTCCGGCGGCCTCGAAGCCGATGGTAACAGTAGTCACCGAGTTCAAACAAGAGCTAGTAGCAGCCAACCCGGTTCCAGTGTTCCAACCACTGCTGGGTCAGATGTCTCACGAAACTGCCACCTTTGCCAACACCCTCAGTGCCCAGTCAGTCTATGTCATGGATGTACCCTCAGCCACGATCTTACTCGAGAAGCAGTCGAACTTACGACGCTCGATGGCATCAACTACCAAGTTAATTACTGCGTTAGTAGCGCTAGACATGTATGCTCCCAACCAGGTTTTGACCGTTAACGATGAGAGCTTGACAGAAGGCATGCTGATGGGCTTAGAAACTGGCGAGAACATCACAGTCAAAGATGTCTTGGCGGGCTTACTGGTTCAGTCCGGAAATGACGCAGCCTTGGTTTTAGCCAATAATCATCCGCAAGGCCTTCAAGGCTTTATTAGCGCCATGAACTTAAAATCTTCACAACTAGGGCTGAAAAATACGGCTTTTTCTAATCCCACGGGACTGGATGCTAGCAATCACTACTCAACCGCTCGCGACTTGGCGATTGTTAGTCGGGAAGTTATGCAGCAACCAGTATTACTTGGTTTAGTGCAGACCAAAGATGTGATCGTCAGTGACACTACGCTAGCGTTACAACATCGCTTGATAAATACGAACGCGTTATTGGGACTTGAACCCGGAGTGATCGGAATTAAAACTGGTACTACCGAACAAGCGGGCGAGGTATTGACTTTGCAGTTGGTGAGAGATTCACGGGAGATCGTAATCGTGGTCATGGGCAGTCAAGATCGCTATAAAGATACGCGCCAAATTATTGACTGGGTATTCGATCATTACCTATGGAAAGAGGTGGTATCTGGTACACTTAACTAGCTATGCCCCAAACTGTTTCAGCTGGCCCAACTCTAACTATCATAACCCACATGGGTCGTCAAGTAGTCAAGTTTGGGTTGATTGGTTTGGTAGTGTTGATCGTAGGTCGGTTTACTCTGACCGCTGCTGTCAACTACTATCGCGCTGTTAATCCACCACCACCACCTCCCCCAACTGTAGGTTTTGGCTTACTACCAAAAATTCAGTTCCCAAACTCATCGGCTCAGCAGGAAAGTAGCTATCGGTTAGAAACGGCTAACGGTAGTTTACCGAATTTTGGCGATCGAGCCAAGGTCTTTTTTATGCCTAAAGCCAGTCTAGGTTTGTTATCTGATCAAAAAGTCAAAACTATTGCGGCCGAGTATGACTTTTTGTTTGCGCCTGAAGTTCTAGATGCTCAAACCTATCGTTGGAAAAAAACCCAACCACTCGATACAACTTTTCAAATTAATGCTCAGAGTTTAAAGTTTTCTTTGACCACAGATTTTCTTGCTCGTCCTGAGCTGCTGAGCAGTAGTAAGTTGCCCACCAATGTTGAGGCAGCTATCAGAGTCAAAACCATACTTACCACTGGGGGCTTACTACCTGATGATGTGGCTACAGCTTCGGGAGAAGCGGTGTATCTCAAAGCGCTGGGAGGCGAGCTGCTACCGGCGGCAGCTTACTCGGACGCTGACTACGTTCAGATTGATCTCAATCGAACTCCGATTGATAACCAGTATCGAATGTTTAGTCCGGAAGGCTTCAAAGGGAGCATTCATGCTATTGTCTCGGGACTATTTGGCAGTAATGATAGTGTGGTGAAGTTAGAGTATAACTACTACCCAGTGGACTACACCCAACTGCATACATATCCGCTGCGCTCGACTGACTCTGCCTGGAGGTTGCTGCAAGCTGGTGAGGGTTATGTTGCTAGTCAAGGCACAGCTGCTTCTTCGGTCACTATTCGCGAAGTCTATCTGGGATACTTCGATTCTTTTGAGCCCCAACCATACCTACAGCCAGTGTATGTTTTTGCCAGTAACGAAGGTTTCCTGGGATATGTGCCAGCGCTCGATCCGGCTTATGTCCAAAGTGAAACAGCACCAACTAACTAGTACGATATAATCAAAAGCTATGGCTTCAACTTCCGCAGCGATGATCCGCACTCGCATGGCTCCCAGTCCCACTGGGGAGTATCATGTGGGTCATATTTCCACTTTGCTTAAGAACTACGCTTTTGCCCGAAAAAAAGGCGGTGCGTTTATCTTGCGAATTGAGGATACGGATCAGGAACGCAAAGTTGACGGTGCCGTTGAGAAAATAATGCAGGTCATCCACGGCTATGGTCTGTCTTGGGATGAAGGTCCCGATATTGGTGGCCCTCACGCACCCTATACCCAGTCAGAACGTTTGCCCACCTACAGGTTCAAAGCCCAAGAGCTGGTCGCCAAAGAGCTGGCTTACTACTGCTTCTGTAGTAGTGAACGATTAGAGAAAACTAGAGAAGAACAGCGCCGGCAAAATATTCCGCCCAAGTATGATCGTCACTGCCGATTTTTAACTGCAGAAGAAGTGCAGACTAGATTAACTCAAGGTGAGTCAGCCGTCATCAGATTAAAAGTGCCGGACAATATACCGATCACTTTTACCGATTTGATTAGAGGCGAGATCACCGTTAATTCAGATGTGATAGATGACCAAGTGTTGCTCAAATCAGATGGTTTCCCCACCTACCATTTGGCGGTGGTGGTTGATGATGAAGCGATGCAGATTACTCACGTCATGCGAGGTGAAGAATGGATTAGCTCTACCCCCAAGCATATTTTGCTTTATCAAGCCTTTGACTGGCAGTCACCCATTTACGCTCACATTCCTGTTT
>Ga0163154_10002806_pt1 | contig 24957 bp, 14 predicted proteins | sample OliLakLV19MP9P1_FD_148649 | JGI IMG/M metagenome (GOLD analysis project Ga0163154, IMG submission 148649) | Freshwater microbial mat bacterial communities from Lake Vanda, McMurdo Dry Valleys, Antarctica - Oligotrophic Lake LV.19.MP9.P1 | ecosystem: Environmental > Aquatic > Freshwater > Lake >... | reverse complement strand
CTTTGGCTCAACGTCAGATGATCTTCCTCAGCGGTGATATAGCCTGCTGCTTGAAGCTGATCGATCGCTCGCGCCGCCGACACTGCTGACATGCCGATGGTCGCCAGCGCGCTCACAAGTGTCCCTTCGGTAAAGCGTAATGCTGGCTCAGTCGTCACCGAGTCGATGTTGACCTGCACCTGTGGGAGCGGTGCGCCCTCCGTCCATTCTGGCAACGCTTCTTCTATATATGGGTTGTTGAGCGCCTGCTGCCAGCCATCGAAATAGAGGTGCTTCGCCTGTGCCCGTAATTCGAGCGGGTACGGTTTGCCCTGCGCAGCCCCCACCAGAATGCGCGCTGCTGTGATCCGTTCTTGCAGCGGCGTCATGTGGGCGGCGATGAACTGCCGCCAGATCAGTCCATAAAGCGCCGAGCCATCGCCGGGCAAGTCTTCAGGCATCCGGTAAATGTCTGCCGGCGCGATCCCGTCAGTAATCACAGTATCGGACGCGACGTAATCGGTGCCATACTCGCGGCGGACATGCGCCCGTGCTGCTTCGCTCAGGGCGGGCAGTGGATCGCTATCGGGATGGGTGATCCAGCCCGCCTCGTACAACGTCGCCAGAAGCCCAAGCGTTCGCGTTGGCGATAAACCGAGTTCGCGCTCGGCGGTCGCGATCAGAGTCAGCAATGTCAGCGCTGTGGGTGCAGGAGTTGCCTTCATCACCTGCCGGGTTTTGTCCACCCAGAAGGTGGCATATTCCAAGAGGGTGCGCAGTTGTGTCGCTTGTTCTTCATTGCGCAGTGCCAGCGGTGCGCCTTTCGCGTTCAAGACGTGCGCAGTGAACGACACACCCGCGATCTGGAATTTGACTGCTGCCCGCCAGCGGGTTTCCGGTGTGAAGGCGGTAATCTCATGGTCGCGCTCAACGAGTAGTCTCAGCGCGACCATCCCGTTGTAGCTGAGCGCGGTCTTGAAACCCAGTGCTTTGCGTGCTGCGGCGTTGACGCCCCACCCAACCAATCGATCTACGATGCGTTCAGTTAGATCGGCTTCAATAGCGTTCATGTCGAGTGGACGCGGCGCAGCGAAGGCGGCGCGGATCGCGTCGGGGGTGAGAGCATGCAGCGTCACCCGATAAATCAGTTTGTCTTTGGCGTCGGGCGAGAGCGCCAGCACATGCCATGCCAGCGCTTCACCCTCGCGGTTTGGCGGAGTAGCGACATAGACCGCTTCACACTCCCGAATCGCTTTCATGAGCCGACGCACGAGATTGCCCTTGCCCGGCGCGACGATGAAGGTCGGGCGGAAATCGTCGTTCACATCGATGCCCAAGGTGTCGGCGGGTAGGGCACGCACGAAGCCCTGACCGGCTTCGACACGCCACCCTTCACCCAGATTGTCGGTCAGAGTCTTGGCTTGTGCCGGTGTTTCTACGAGGACGAGTTTCATGACGTTGGTTCTCCCTGTATAGTCGTTTTGCGTTCAGGTCTTTCAGGAGTAGGCGCAGGGCTTGGCGCGCGTTTATCCGCCCGCCCAGCAGCCCCCCGTTCGGCAAGTTCTCGTTCGCGCAGCACGAGCCAGAGATGCCACTCTCGATAGGCGTGGTACGCCTGCTTCTCAAGGTCTTGCCACGGCGCGGATGCCGTCGCTTTGGTCGGCATGTCATTTCTCCCTCAGCTTTCACTCAAGTTGTGCGGAATCGTGCTAGTTCACCCGGTGTTGCCTTGCCGTACAGGTACCACAGCCCCTCGTCCTGAATATCCAGCACGAAATGGAAGCGTGGCAGTTGCGCGATAATGTCGCGGTGCTGTTGGTTGAAATGGGCGAAGGCGGCATCGTCGCGGAAGACATTCATGCCTTGTCGCTGTGAGAAAATCACGCGGATCGGGCAGTTCTCGAAGATCAGACGCGCCTTATTTTCCATAAAGACGCTCATCTGTTGATGGAGCAATAACTCGACCAGACTTACGCCCCTTTGATCTGAGCGAAGTCGCCCGCGCGTTCGAGAACCGTTCCATCCCTAACTTAGTTCGTCCTGAAGCCGATCCCGATGCCGGGCAAGCGGCTTCTTCGATTCAAGGAGATGAGTCATGAAGCAGAACCTATCGATTTATGTCGTCGAGCCACTCCCTAATGAGTCCTCGTCAGGAGCGCAGTTGCAGGTCAGCCAGTGGCAGCAACATCCTGCGCTGCCTCCAATCGAATTACTTCATTACAGCGTCAATACCGAAGCGGGGGACGTGGAACTCTACCTGCCCTATAGCGCTTACCGTAACCGGAGCGTGTTGCTCTGGGCGTTGGCGGAGGTCAAGCGGTTGCACCCGAAGCCGACCGATCTGCCAATGCTAGATACCCTTACGCTGGCGGAACAATTCACGCGGTCGCTCAAATTGGCACTGGAGTACATCGAGATTGCTGAAGACGGGCGCGGACACAACGACCGTTCGCGCTACCTTGCCCGCTGTCTGCGCCAGATCGCCAGTATCACCCCCAACCCAGTTGGTTCTACAGCCGAGTCTGACGAAGGTTCGTCGGACGCGCAGGCTGTTTTAGATTCTTAAGGAGTGCAACATGAGTAAACGCAAAAGTACCCTCAACACGGTCGCGCCGAACGGCGTGACCACCATCGGGCTGGACATTGGCTATGGCGTCGTCAAAGCCATCACCAGCGAAGCGGTCATCACCTTTCCGTCGGTCGCGGGTCATGCCCGGGAGATCAAATTTCAGCAAGTAGAAATCGCGCAGCGGCATCCGGGGGATCAGATCAATGACGACGAAGGCATGTGGTTTGTCGGCGATTTGGCACTGGCACAGCTTCCACCCGGTGAACTGCTGCGCTTGCGGGGACGCACCGCCAACGAAGCCGCGATGGGAAATCTGTTCCGGTTGCGGCTCGCGAAGGTGGCGATTGGCAAACTGCTCAACGGGATGGGCAATCGGGATGCCGTCCATATTCGCATTGCCACCGGATTGCCGTGTGACCACATGCGTGATGCTGCCGAACTCAAGAAATCGCTGTTGGGTACGCATTTGATTCAGACCGACGCAGCAGAGGTGGTGGCGCATGTGACCGAAGTGATGGTCATGCCCCAGCCGTATGGGACGATCTATTCGCGGACGCTGACTGATGCGGGTGATCTGAATCCGACCCATATCTATATGCGGACGGGCGTTTGCGATGTCGGGACGTACACGGTGGATGTGGCACTGGATGACGACGGCGAGTACATCGACGCTGAAAGTGGCAGCGTCGAGAGCGGGGTGTTCACAGCACAGGAACGGATTGCTGAAGCATTAGAACGGGACTATCGCCAAAAGATGCCGTTCAAGATCGTTGAGGATGTCCTGCGCACCGGACGTTTTCGTGCCAGTGGTGATCTGGTGGATTACAGTGCCGAAGTCGAAGAAGCCCTCGCCCCACTCCGCAGTTCGACCTTGAATCTTCTCAGTGAAAAGTGGAAAGCGGGGACGACGGTTGATGTCGTCTATCTGTCGGGCGGTGGCGCGGAGCTGGTGCGGCGTGAAGTCATGAGTGCCTATCCGCAAACGCAATTGGTTCAGAATGCGCAACTTGCCAATGCCCGCGGCTACCTGAATTATGCCCAGTTCGTGGAGCGTGCCTTATGAGCGGGTTTTACCAGTTAAACGAGCGGTTTGACGACGGTAAAACCGGAAAACGAGGGGGTATGAACAAACGACGACCGCCCAAACGGGAACATAAGCTAATCGCCTTCAAAGCCTTCTTCGACACCGACCGCGACATTCTGGAATGGTGGGAGGGGATGCAGGATGGCGAACGCAGTGAGGTGATCCGTGACTTGCTGCGCGGGTATGTGAAGGGGTTGTCCTTATATGAGGCACGCCGACCAAAAGTAGCCGTCGATGGAAACGTTGTGCTGCAAGTCCTGGACGACACGGCATGGATACGCGGGGCGTTGAACGATATGCCCGCTTATCTGGAAGGGCTGCTCGGACGGCTGACCGTGAGAACAGTGCCAATCAATACTGTTCAAGCTGCGCCCGCTCCATCGGATAACAGTCTCAATGACGATGCGCTGGCGCGCCGCAAAGCCAGGATGGGGAAAGCCGGATGGTAAGACGGATTGCATTGCAAGGAATAGAAAGCAGCCGTCGTCCTCCGCAGTGCGGGGACAATCCGCGTAGCGGACACGACGGCTCCTTCGGTCGAGGCAGGGGGCGCGTTTGCTTGTCGTCGTCCATGTTTGGACGCGCCCCCTATGCCTCACCCTCGGAGAGCCAGCTAAATCGCTGGCTGCTTAAGCGCCGCAGGGCTTCGGTGCAGCGCCTCGCGGCGGCTGCCCCGGTTCGGCGGTGCGTGGCACCCGCCGAACCTGTGAGCGGCATTGGTGCCGCCCACAAACCACACCCCACCCGATTTTTACCATTCGCAGTGAACCGGTTCGGAAACGAACCAGAAAGGACAAACCGATGGCACATCGGCTGGCACATCGGCTGACCCATCGAGAGCTTGTCGCCACCGTTGCGCGGCGCTTTCCTGACCTGACGCAACGGCAAATTGAGGATGTGATAGAGGTGATGGTCGAAGTCTGGCGGGCGGAACTGGCACAGCCGGACGGTGAGATTGTGATCCGTGACTTCGGCAAGTTGACCATCGAAGTGCAGCACATGCGGAATGAGGGCGCAGTTCGAGCGCAGATGGGCAGCGCCGCGCCCGACCGTTTGACGCGGCTGTACTTTCGTTTTCGTCCCACGCCGGGATTACGCGAAGAAATCGAACAGCACTTGAAGGAGGACGCATGACTCGAAAAGACAAACTCAAAATTCGTTTCACTGTCGGCTTGACGCCAGAGCAGTTGAGTCGGCTAGACGAATTGAATCGTTCGCGCAATCGCAAAGGGGTGACGACCAGCCGCGCCGATCTAGTACGTGAAGCGGTCGGGCTGTACCTCCAGCATCAACCCGATCTGGTCGGTTCACGCAAAGCCATTGCTAAAGACCTCGAAGGCAAGATCGATGCGCTGGATACGAAGGTGGATGGCGTAGCAGAGCGTTTGGATACCTTTATCGAGATGCTGCGCAATCGTCGGACGGGAGGGTGATGGATGGATCGCAAGCAGATGTGCATCGCCAATGTCCAGTACAAGAAACCGACCGCAAACGAAGCGAAGCGGACGAAGGGACTCTTGCGCTATCTAACCTATCGCGAGAGCCGCGACGAAGCGGCACGCCATGCTACCGGACAGGAGCGCTGGGAAGATCATGGTATGGGCGGGTCGGTCGCTGAGATCGCCGAACGGTGTGAAGCGTTACAGAGTAAGCATGTGCTGCTGTTCAGCCTCGTCTACAACGTCAACCCCGACCTGATCGCGATGGTCGCAGCGGACGAGCGAGAGCGGTTTGTGCGAGAACTCACGGTCAGTACAACCGAGGCGTTCTTCGAGGAACGGGGCATCGACAGCGGGGTCGAATGGTCATATGTGCTGCACCACCGCCAAACCGACGATCTACAGTCACCGGGACGGCACGATCCGCATACCCATGTGGTGCTGCCCGGCACGTATTACGACGATGGGATGGGAGAACGGGTGCCGCTGTATTTCAGCCGGAATCAAACGGTCAATCACATTGAGATGCTGCACCGACTGACCGAGCGGCAGGTGGCTGATCAGATGGATCGCTATGTCGGACTGGATTGGGAGCAACGCTATGACGATTTGGCAGCAAACCGCGAGGCACAGTTGGCGGTGACGACCGAACCCGCGCACGGGGCATTTACTGAGGACGATAGTGCTTTCGACTTTTGGTGTGGGGCACGGCAGACGGATGAGCGGACCAGCGCGATGGGCTACTACCGCACAGTGGAATCTGAGGAGGGAATGAACGAGGTGGAGTTTCGCCCGTTGGTGCGCAGTTTGCGCCACGACGAAGCTGAACTACTGGCGAAACTGCTGCACAGCGAGATCGGCGGCGACTTCCTTCAGTTGTGCCAACTTGCCGATGGGATCAACCAGATGAAACGAGAAGAGCGGAAAGCGTTCTTTGCCGATGTGCGGCGGCTGGACTTCAGTACGCCCGCACCAGAACGAACGATGGACTTCGATATCGAACTTTAGTCTAAGCGAAGCCAAGCACACAGGGGAAGGGAGCGCACTCGTTTGCCGACGGAAGGCGCTCACAACCCCTGTGTGATACAAAAAGGAATAAACATGAGTATGCCACATTCTGACGCACCCGGCAACAAGCCGGAGCGAAGTGATTTTCTGCGCGCCCTGTACGGAAACGCACCCGATAATCTATACATAGAACTGCGCTGCATCCACCCTGCAACGGGGGATGCGAAAGCATTCTGGAGCAAGGTCGGGGACAAAAGTTCACTCACGACCGCCTTTAATCGGGCGAAAACTCTGAACGCCGAAGGCTATGGCGTCTACTTCGCGCCCTGTTTGCGGGTAACGAAAAGCGGCAAGGCGGACGCGGCAGCAGTCATGCCCGCGCTCTGGGTGGATATCGATTGTGACGACGAACCCGCCCGACGCGCAGATGCGCTAACGAAACTGAACGATTTTACGCCGCCACCCTCAGCGGTCATCGACAGCGGTGGTGGCTTGCACGCTTATTGGTTGCTGGAGGAGCCAATTTCGTTGGATGAGAACACCCGCAAGCAAGCGGAGAACATCCTGCGCGGCTTGTTCACGGCATTGGGCGGCGATCCCCAGTATGTCAAGTCGGTGGCATCGGTGATGCGTTTGCCCGGCAGCGTGAATACCAAGCCGGAGCGCGGTGGCGTGATAGCTACGATCCTCGAATTTGATGCCGAGCGACGGTATCCATTGCGTGATTTTCTGTGGCTGGAAAGTTCACCAACTGTCGAGCGCATTGGCACAATGAACATGGTCACGCTCAACGGGAACGGTAATCACGCCTTGCCGAAGCGCACCGAAGACTATCTCGCATCGGGCGCGACGGAGGGCAGTCGCAACGCCGAATTATTCGCGGCAGCGTGCCAATTGCGCGATGCGGGACACAGCCAATCGGAGGCGGAGGGGCAGCTTGTGGCGCGTTATGTCGCCGATGGATGCAACGAGCGGGAGGCACTGGCGACGATTCGGAGTGTGTATAGCCGCCCGCCGCGAGCGCCACTTCCGAGTCCGCGTGATCAGGTTGATCAACTCGTCAGCCGCTATCAACGCGACACGATCCAAGAACGTCCGACTGCCGCCCAGATTGCTGAGGCAGTGCGCGCTTGCGCCGAACTTGATCCGGTGGCTTGGGCAGAAGAGCGGCAACGGCTCAAAGCCTTGTGTGGCGTGGGCTTGAAGGTGGCAGATCTCGACCGCCTCTATAAGGAAGCACGACGACAGCGTGATCGCGCTCCCAGAACCACCATGGGCAACAGTGGGGACGGCTATAGCGAATCGGAAGGGGGGATAGTGTATGAGAAGCAGACCGAACGCGGCACCTCACGGCAAGTGGTCGCCGAGTGGCTGGGACGAATACTAGAGTCAGTCACCCATGTCGATGATGATGGGCAGATCGAGCATTTGACGCGCCTACAACTCAGCAAGGGCGCGAAAGTAGTGACGCTGGATGTGCCGGGTGAGTTGTTTGGCGATCCCAACGGCTTGGCGAAATTCATTGCGGGCAGAGCTGGGGCGATGTTCTCGCCCCGAGCGGGAATGCACAAGCACCTTGCCCCAGCCATCCTCAAACTGTCGGGCGAAGCCCCCGAACGACGAACCTATCGGTTTATGGGCTGGACGAAGGTGGATGACCAGTGGGCGCTGGTCTCGCCCGGAGTCAGCATCGGCGCGACGGGTATGCTTGAGACCAGCCCTGAAGTGGAACTGGAAAGCCGATTACGCGATTATGGCTTGGCATCGGCAAGCTGGGATGAGGCACTGGCGGCATTTCAAGCGGCGGTGGCGGTTTTCCCACCCAACTTTGCGCCTGCGCTGACAGCTTTTTCGCTGCTGCCGCTCTTGCAGCGTTTCTTTCCATCCGCCGCGCCAAAACCCGCACTCCATCTCGTGGGCACGACTGGCAGCGGCAAGAGTGAGATTGCCGCGCTCATGACCAGCTTCTACGGACAGTTCAACCGTGACACGCCACCCGCGCAGTGGGGGGACACCGTGAACACGGTCGAGGCACTCGGTTACGCGCTGGCGGATGCCCTGTACTGGGTGGATGACTACAAGACCTGCTACGCCGACGAACGCACCTTCACCCGCTTCTTGCAGAGTTACTCACGCGGGATGGGGCGCGGACGCTTGACCCGCGAAGCCAAAGTGCGGCAAGATCGCGCTTGTCGGGGCTTGCTGCTTTCGACAGGCGAAACGACTATCGAAGGTGAGGCGTCCATTCTTTCTCGTATGCTGGTGCTGGAAGTGCCGCCGTGGGAGCAGCGCGATCCGAAGGGGAAAAAATTGGCACATGCGGAGGATCTGCGCGTTCATTTGCCCGCCTTCACAGCGCAGTTCGCCCGCTGGATCGCGGCGCGTGCCGATGCCGGCACCTTGACCAGCGAGCTTGCGACCTTGTTTGAGGAGAATTCGGCGGGTTATCGCGCCAAATTGCAAGCGACTCTCGGTCGCCAAGCCAACACTGGTCGTATGATCGGCAATTGGGCGGTGCTGGTGACGGTTTATCAACTGCTCAGGGACTTTTTGAGCGACCACGATGCCGATGTCGGCTTACCGATTTGGCAGGATGCCATCGTCGAGACGGTGCAGGCGGTGCAGCAGGAACGCGCTGGGCAGGTGTTCCTTGACAAGCTGACACAACTGATCGCCAGCGGGCGGGTGATGTTCGCCAACAATATGCAGCACCCAGAAGAACCACGACCGGGGGTGACGATTATCGGTTATGTGCATGAAGCGCATGTCCTGCTGCTGCCTGATATCGCCTTTCAGGAAGTGGCGCGCGGCGGCTCGATGAAGTTCAGCGCGACCGACATTGGCAAGCAGTTACGCGAGGACGGCTGGCTGATCCCCGGCGCGAACAATTTGACCGTGCAGCGCCGCGTGCGAGGATTACCCACACGTTTTTGGCAGTTGAAAGCTGATTTTCTCACTTGTGACGACTGTGACACTGTGACAACCTAACCGCAATTGGTGAGCGAAGAATCGCATTGGAGAGGCTGTGACAGGTGTGACACTGTGACAGTCTCTTGATTCTAAGGATAAACGCTGTCACAAGTGTCACAGGTGTCACGGTTTCAGAAACATCATTCTAATGGGAAACATAAAAGATCATGGGGGTGTCAGGGCAAGCGCAAAAAGCGCTGATTGCGATCTGTGACGGGTGTGACACTGTGACAGTCTCTAGACTGAGTTTGCTCACACAACCAACCGCCGATGCGTCGAATGTCCAATAGCGTTGATTTTGCTTATTGTGTTCTTAATCTTTCGAAGATGGCAGAATGTGATAACATGAAAATAAGGCGGAAAATTTTTACGCAACTTTATAATTACACTTTGTGTCGGATTTCAACTGATTATCACTTCAAAGCACTTTTCTAAGGGGAATTGAATGAAGCGTTTGTTCTTAACATTGATGAGTCTTCTTTTTGTCGTGTGCATCACCTCTCTGGCGGCTCAAGATACCACACCCGAGCCAACGCCGACAGAAACAGCGTTGCCAACGATGACGGAGACGATCCAGCCTACAGAGACCCTGACGCTTCTTCCTCCTACACCCACTGATACCGAATTGCCATCAGCAGAACCAACCGCTACCATTGTACCGACTGAGATCCCGCCGACATTGGCGACTCCCAATGTCGAAACAACGGCGGATATCCCTGCGCCCAGCGGCAGTCCGATCCCAAGTGAAACACCTTTAAACACAGCAACCCTGATCCCGACCCAGACATTAATACCGCTACCCAATGTGGCGTGGACACCTGTGTTTACCGACTTGTTTAGCAATCCCAATGAAACGATCTGGTCTTTCACAGGTTCCGGATGGGGCTACGCGCCCCAACCCGACGGCAGTAGCGACCTGCGTGTTTTCAACAGCCTGGCACCTGTTTTTTATCAAGGTCCGGTGCTGACGGATGTCGCGGTCGAAATCCTGGTTGATGTGAGCGCAGGCAGCGCCCATCTGTTTGCCCGTCGTAGCGAAGTGGCGACCTACGAAGTATCGCTTACACCCTCTGGAGAAATTGTACTGCGTCGTACTGGCGTCATCATAGCTTCGGTGGTGCAACCCAATTTTCTTTCCCTTCAGCCGCACCGGTTGCGATTAAACGTGTATGGTAGCCAGCTTTGGGTCGAGCTTGATGCCCAAATCGTACTGAGTGTGGTCGATGCCGTTCCGCTCCCACCCGGAAATGTCGGCTTTTCGGCATCTTTTACCATGCTTGCCGATGACTTGACCCCTACGCCACCGCAAAATGTCGTTGCTTTTGATGACTTCGTTCTGTATCAGCCTACCAATCAAGTTATTCCAACTGATACTGCTCCGACGCTAACGCCGTTTATGGAAGTAAGCGCCACGCCGTCCTTTCCGCCCATGCAGTTAGCGCCCCTTCCCGAGACAGCCCGCTTTGGCACTTTTGCTATCGATGAACCGATTGAGATTCCAAATATGGATGTCGGCGCGTTGCGGGCGGCAATGGAGTTGGGCGGTACCCAGACGATCAACCTTGCTCAAGGGGGCGAGTATGTTCTGCTCGACGGCCCCTATAATTTATTCTCCTTAACAGGACTGCCGATCATTCGCACTGGCAGCAATATAACAATCCATGGAAACGGGGCAACTATCCGCGCCAACAGCGTCGGCTTCCGTATTTTCGGTGTCGATCAGGGGACACTGACCCTGAAGGATCTGACCTTGCGCGACGCCACACTGTTCAGCAATGGTGGCGCGGCAATCTCTAATAGCGGCGGCATCCTCACACTCGAAAATGTCCGTATGGAAAATAATCGAGTCGAGAGTGATACGGCTTACGGCGCTGGCACGGGGGGTGCGGTTTATACGTTTTTTGGACGCACTACGATTACAGATAGTGCTTTTATCAACAACTATGCGATCAATTATGGCGGCGGATTGTATGGTTGGGATAGTGCGATCACGATCACTGGCACGCGGTTCGAAGGTAATCAAGCTGGACGGTTTGGTGGTGCCATCGGCACTCGTGATGAACGTTCCGACACCACCATCAGTGGCGAAGAAAACATCTACAGTGGCAACAGTGCGCTGCAAGGGGGCGGTGCTTTCTATGTCGAATCGGGTGGGTTGACCGAGAGCAACTCGCTCATCGCCAATAACAACGGCGGTGTGCAGGGTGGCTTATTGTTTAGCGGAGCCTCGGGTGAATTAACGTTCGTTAATCCTTCTAGTATTCAAGTCACACAAAATGACATCACAGGCAATAGTTCGCCGCTGGTCGTGTCGCAGGGGGTGGGGAGTACCGTCAACCTTGACCAAAATTGGTGGGGAACGCCGTCCGGACCCGCTCCGACCGATCTGATTGGCAGTGGCATCAGTGCCACCAACCCGATTGCGGGTCCAACTGTCCAGTGCTATATCTCGGTCACCGATAGCGATGGCGACTGCTTACCGGATACATTCGAGCAGAGCATCCCCGGATTGTCTTCCACAAATCCGGATAGCGATGGCAATGGCACCCGCGATGACGATGAAGACGCCGACAGTGATGGGCTGACCAATGTCGAAGAATTCATTCAACGGACATCCGCCACGATCTTTGACACTGATGAAGATGGCTTGGGCGATGGCGCCGAGATTTACACTTATTTCACCGACCCCACCGACCATGATAGCGATGGCGATGAGCTGGTCGATGGTTTTGAAGTCATTGCTACGGAAACCAATCCAAACCTTGCTGACAGTGATACCAATGGCATCACTGACAGCGATGAAGACTTCGATGGCGATGGACTGACCCACTTGCAAGAACAGCGCGTGGGCACCAACCCGCGCGCCTCGGACACGAATGATAATGGGATCGAAGACGGTAACGAAGATTTCGATGGCGATGGACTGACCAACCTTCAGGAGCTACTGCTCGTCGATGAGTTAGGTGTCCGGCTCTACGACTTCACCGTTGCGGATAGTGACGGAAATACCGTGTTGGACGGTGATGAAGACCCAGACGACGATGATCTGCTCAATCGCGCCGAATATTCCGCAAATGCCAATCCGTTGGTTTCCGATACGGATAGCGATCGATTGCCCGATGGTTTTGAGGTGAACCGCTCCCAGACCCATCCAGTGCTAGCTGATACTGATGGCAACAGCCTCACCGACGACCGCGAAGATCCCGATGCCGATGCCCTGACCAACTATCAGGAATTCCGTTTGGGGACCGACCCACGAACCTTTACGACGTTGGGCGCGCCCTCGCGTCTGCGCAGCGAAACCGTGCTGATGCCGACGCGCACCACCGCCGATGGGTCCGCTGCCATCACGATGATGACCGTCATCCGCGACGCGCAGGGGCGCTTTCTGCCCGCTCGCGCTGTAACATGGACGAGCAGCAATCCGAACATTGTGTTCTCGTCGCCCAGCAGTGTAACCGACGACGAAGGCGTTGCGACCGTGCAAGTGACCAGCGGAGCGGTCACATCGGGCGTGGTCGAGATCCGTGCATTAGGCGTGGTCGTGGGTAGACCACTCGTACAGTTCATCGGTGGCGATCCCGCGGTGCGTTTCACTTCCACATCTTACACGACCTTACAGCCCGGACAGGTGGTCAACGCCACGTTCGAGGTCGTCAATGGAGGGGTGCTGCCGATCTCCGATATCGAAGTTGTCGCCAACCTGCCCTTCGGTCTCGGCGTGGTCGAAGCCGTGAGCGCTGAAGGGGATGTCGAACTCGTTGGGCAGGGAAGCAACGCCGCTACTTGGAACATCCCGCGACTCATGGTCAACGAACGGCGCATTTTCAGCATCCGCTACCGTTCGGCTTCGACGTTGCGGCTGAACAACGTCATCCCCCTCACGGTGCAAACCTCGTCAATTGATGACACCAATGTGGCGAACAATAGTGCGACATTTTCGGCGAGCATTGTTCAGGGTTTCAATTTCCCATCCAGTGACCAACAACCGGATAAACTTTCTGTGGTCGTGTCCGCCGAACCTGCTTTTGGCGCTATCGGCGAGACGATTGAGCTTGTGATCACGGTCGAGAATCTGTCCGCCGAGCCGCTGTATAACCTGAGCGGTTTCGCGCCATTACTTGGAATCCAGTACCCGAATGTCGCCTTCCGCTGGAACACGCCCGCACAGCCCGGCACTCTCGCACCGGCTGGGAGCGGCGATACTTCCCGTGCGGTCGCGCGTATTCCGTTCACCATCCCGGAAAATTATCCAACAGGATTAAACCGTGTCGTCGCGGTTCAAGCCATTGATGATGATCCATCGAATGGCAGCCTCGTCGTGGTACGCGACAGCCTGGAAAATGCCGAACTGGGCATTCGCGGTCCCAACTTGCAAACCAGCCTGACGGCGAACTCGACGACTGCTGTCGCTGGGGATATTGTCACCTTTACCTTGACGGTGAGCAACAGCACCACCGCGACGGATACCGCAACCAATCTCCAGATTGCCGGAACCTTCATCACCGATACTCAAACCCTCAGCCCGTTGCCACCGGGAGGAATCATCAGCCTTCAGTTCACTCGCCCAGTGACGCTAGATGATGTGCCACAGATCAGCGCCCAGATTCTGTTGACCGGTCAGGGCGAAACCCAGACTGATGTCCGGATCAATCGAACCTTGCGGGCTGCCGTGTCGGTGATCCGTCCGGTGGTACCCAACAGTGCCAACTTGCTATTGGTTTCTACGCCAACCCTGACCTTCCTGCCTGGACGTATGACCCCCTTACCGCTAACCGTCCGCAACAATGGCGAACAGAATGCGGATGATGTGCGCCTGATGATAAGTGTGCCCTTTGGGTTGGAACCCGATATGACTTCATTGGGCAGCGGCACCTACGATACAACGACGCGCGTCATCACTTGGCAACTCGGGACGCTGGCACCTAATCCCAATAGCCAACAGCCCTTCACCCCGACGTTTATCACGCCCTCGGATGCAGAGGTAGGCACGCTTTTCGTCTTGGATGCCGTTCTTACGACCACTTCGGATGAGATTAGTCTTGATGATAATGTGATCAGCGCCTCAGGTCTCGTCGCGCTGCCTGCCCCGGCGCGCGTGAACGTCAATCCGTCGCCGCGCAACTGGTTGGTGGGCGATGATAGCGATCAATTGACGCTTACGGTGACCGTTTTCGACCAGCTTGGTGCGCCGCTGGCAGGGGTTACGCCCATCTACTCGTCGAGCCTTCCGGGTGTCTCTTTCATCAATATCCCAAATGTCCCAGAAGAGACTGATAGCAGTGGCGTCGTCACGATCGGTGTCCGCGCCACGCAAGCGGGCGTCGTCAGCGTGATCGCCAGCTTTCCCAACGGCGTTTCTGGGTCAACCGTCATTAACCGCCGTGCCAGCGCTGTCGAGATTACCCGTAACCCGGTGTCCATCGGGATTGGCGGCACGGATCGCTACAACTTGTTCGTGGTGAACACGGCGACCTTGCCGGACGGCACGACTTCCACGAGCGATCTCGTCGATCTCGACATTGTCGGACTGCCGCCGAGCATTCAGCGGGAATGGTTTACCTTTGTCCAGCCCACACTGCCGTTGGGTTTCGGCGATTTTGCGGAAACAGGGTTTACGGTTTCTATTCCACCAGCATTGGCATTGCCGGATTGTCAGGCACTGGTCGGGACTTACCCGTTCACCGTGACGGCGACCGGACGCACGCTCGGCATTGTCGGGCAGGCGCAGGGGCTGCTCACGATTGTCGCACAACCCCCCGAACTGACCAACATTGTGCCGAACAGCGACGGGCGCGTCGGGGGGACGCGGGTGCTGTTCGGTTGGCGCTCGAACACGCCCGGAACCAGCAGGGTCTACTATCGTCGTCAGGGTGAAACGAGCTACACGACCCTTTCCCTCACTGCTGACACGCGCGATCCACGCCTGTACAGCGCGTCCATTGATGTGCAAGGGGATGCCGAAGGAACAGTGTTTGAGTGGTACGGCACGATTGACAACGGCTGCAGCACTCGTTCCTTTGGGTCAGAAGCGTTCCCCCAAACCTTCACGCGCGTGCGCTCGACAACATTTGTCGATACGGGTTACAATTTTACGGTTGCCGATGGCTACGACCTCATGACCACTGTGAGCGGAGGAGCGATGAGCATCCGCGTGCGCAATGACGACGACCAAGCACGTGCCATTGTGCTGGATGTGGAAAATCCCTACGACGACCTGATCCTCGGCTTTACCGGGTCGGGTAGCGTCGATCAAGTGCTGTTGCTCCAACCCGGGGACACCTTTGAGGCACCGCTGCGCATTTTCACCCAAGCGACGGAACGGGCTGTTTACACGCTCGCCATTCGTTTGGAAAATGACCGCGGCGATGTCGATCGTATCCCGCTCGTCATCGAAGTCCGGCAGCCGAATCTCGCGCTCGATATTCAAGTGCTGGCGGTCGATCCACGCACATTGGTCACAACCGCACGCCTGACCAATCTCGGCGATACGCTGACCGACCTCGCGCTGAACATCGTGCAGGACTCGACCGGCATCCCGGCAAACTTCGTCATCCAGCCCGATATTCAGCACACCTATCTGCTGGCGGGGCAAAGCCTTGACATCGCCTTGATCCCACTCGATTTGAACGACTCGTCGGCATCTGCGCCTGCCAATATGAGCGTCGCGCAGTTCGATCCGTTGACCAGCACACCGTTGAACGCCGCACCTAGTCTGGCAGCTATCGCCGGTCCGTATCGGATCACCGCGAGTGCGCGCCGCATGACCCTCCCGAACGTCACCTTGCGCGACGGGACGATCACCAACACCTGTGGTGCGGGCGGTTCGGTGCAGACCATCGCCGCAGACTGCACCACCCCGGCAGGGAGTGAGACCCGTGTTGTCAACGATTGGTATTGCACCAACAAGCCGAATATCGATGTGCCGATTTCGCTGGCACTCCCCAATGGCGGACGTAATGTGCCGATCACGAGTGTCAGTGTTGCCGCTAACTTTAGTCCCGGCGGTGGAGCCTACACCCACTCGACCACCGTCTCGCTGAACGGATCGCTAGTCGGCAGCGCCATTGTGCCGAGTCAGTCAATCATTCAAGGAAATGTGGCATCGCAATCGCTCTTTCTGGGGGGCAATTCGCCCACGCAAATCCTCAATCTCCGTTCGACACACACCAACGGCACGCATTACACTGTTGCCAGCGGATTCAGTGTGACGGTCGATTACGACGAACATACGCGGACGGGCTGTTTCACGCAGGCGGAGATTGATGCAGCGACGGGCGAGGGGTTAATGTGTACGCCATCATCTGTGCTGGTCGTGCCAGAGCAGGAACTGGAATTGACGTTGCTGCCGACGGCTGACGACGAAACCCTGCCGCAGGATGCCGACGGTACATATCTCGCCACGCAGGGGCAATCATTTACGCTCAACGCCGAGGTAACCGCTGCTGGCACTGCCAACATTATCGATCCGGTACAGATCAAACTGATCGTTCCACGCGGCATCGTCCCACAGGGAATGACCATTCAAGGTGAGGATCCGGTCACACTCAGCGATCTCATCAGCGTGCTGACGTGTCTGCTCAGAGGCGGCTCCAATTGTGGAGATCCCCTTAATGACGTGCTGGGCGTTATTCTCGACCAACAGGCAGTCACTTACACCTACACGACCGAAACCCCGGTGGTTATCGGTCAGCCGTTCCCGATCCGACTGAATGTGGTAGGGGATCGGGCAGGGACGTTTACCATTGAGGGTACAGTTTCGACTGGATTGACATTGAGCAATCAAGCCAATTTGTCAACTCAGTCTTTCACAGCGCTAACTGCCGCAACTATGAGTACAGCACAAGCATCACTTACGCTTCAAGTGAGCCAAACCGCTTCAGAGCAGGAATACTTTGCTCAGTTCAGAGGCATTATCTTTTGGACGATCTACAATGAGACCAATGCTAATCAGCAAATCCCATTATATGAAGCTTTGCCTGGAACCGCCACAAGTATTCCCAATTCGATCACTGACCGCGATCATCGCTATTTGGTGGCGCGGACGATCCTAAACAACGTTCCTCTAGACGATGTGTCAGCCGGTCTTGCGTACATGCGTAGGTGGGGCGGTTCAATTGCTAATACTGGTTATGACCTTTGGTCTTATCAACAAGGACAGGCAGCGTGCGACTTTAAAGGAGAACCTGTAGCTTTAAGTTATGCAATTGCGGCAGGTGACAGTGATACGGCAATCCTACGCTGGTTCAATGGTTATATGGAATGTTTGCGAACCGGGCAGCCATTAGAAAATAAATTGTCCGACTACGACGAGGCATACGGTGACATTACGGGTTTTATCGATGCTGCCATCGCCGACCATGTGAACGAGAGCGCCAATCCCGTTGTAGGCGCGCAGTTTGTGAAGCACACATCCTCATGCTTTGTGTGGCAGCGCGATACGAGCGGACGCATCACGAGCTGTCACGGCGATGGAGCAAGGATCAATATGCAGTCGTTCTGCGCGCAGCCTCCTTACATGACGCCGCCTACAGATCCAGCAATCCCAACGCCAGCGCCAATCCCGAATCGTAACTGCCAAGTTACGTCCACCAATCCAAGCAGCGTCGTTGTCGCGGACTGGTTAGCATCGCCAGATGGACAGATTTCCAATCAGCAGCTTGGGCTGGAAACGGTCGTTGGAAGGCGCGATCTGATTAACCTGGGCTTGTACACAGATAATCAGCCGTATAGTTGTGGGTTCTTACGCTGCTACTTTCTACTCGGCAACCCAACAGGCCGCGGACCAAATGAAGACCGACGGGAGGATATAAGCGAAACACGAACCGTCGCTTGGGCGCGGCACGAGGCGGCGCAGATAAACCCTGATTATGGATATCGTGGGTTTGCACAGAGTTATCTGGTGCATGTCTTGTGGATCGATGATAACGGCAATGAAACTTGGGTCACGACTGTGTTCCAGCAGTAAGGGAAAAACAAGATGAAAAGGATAATTGGTTATCTCGCACTTACCGTGGCGATTCTGATCAGTCTGCAAAGCATCGCGCAGGCGCAAGATCTGCGTCGTCCCTCAGAAATACCAGCAGTACGAATGGACTGGAACCCTAACAATAATCTGATCGCCATCAGCGATGGGGGCAATATCGTCACTATCTTTGATGCGCAGAATCGTGCGGTGATCAACGCCCTACCGTTAATATCTTTTCCAGTGCGCGCACTGCGTTGGAGTGATGATGGCACGCGCTTGGCAATTGGTGGGGAGTATACCATTCAAGTGTGGAATAATGCGCGGGATGGGGAACAGATGGTACTCGCCCTCACTATCCAAGTACCTGCTGATCCCTTAGGTTTAGATATGCTAAGTGTAATTGATTGGAATGACTCTGCACAGCAGATTCTCACAACGGTGCTGCGACAAGTTTATATCTGGAATACTCAGACCGGTCAACTTATTCGCACGATTGAACCGGTTTCAACGCCCTTAGTATCCGCTTCGTGGAGTCCAGACGGAACGATGCTTGCATACGCAAGTAGCACCGGTTTTGTCTCAATTGCATCTCTCACAACCGATGAAGTTTCAGGCGCTGAGACTTATGATCGAGATGCGCCATGGGCCATGTCATGGGAGGCGAACGGAGATAATCTGGTTGTTGGCACCAATAGTGGCACGCTTCAAGCGTTCGATTTTTCCCCGCGGCGTTTGGGAAGCGATGTGGTGTCGCTTCGCGCCGACTATGTGGACATCTTTAGCGTCGATTGGCATCCCACGCTGCCGCTGGTGGCGGTAGGCTACGCCGACGGCATCGTCGAGATTTGGAACCCAGATACTTATAATCTAGTCCAACGTGTGCAAGAAGAGACGGGAATGCCGGTGATGTCAGTGTCATGGAGTCCAGATGGCATGCAGTTGGCATATGCTGATGGCAACAATTTGATCATTGTTCCCGCGCCAACTGCAGAATTGCCAACGCTGACTTTTACACCCATCCATACAGACACGCCAACGTTCACAGCCACGCCGATGCCGTCACCTACTCCAACTGCGACGTTCACCTTCACACCAACATTTCCGTCAACACCTACAGAGACGCCCACTTTGACGCCGACCTATACATCAACGCTGACGTTTACACCCACTTTCACGCCGACGGCTACTTTTACATCTACTTCGATGGCGACCTTCACGCCCACGCCATCAGTGACTTGCACGGCGACTATTGCGGCAAGTGATGCGCTTGGGTTGGTCAACGCCATCACGGCAGCAAACGCTAATGGCGCGTCACTAGACATCATCTGCCTCACGGCGAACAGCACTTATACCTTCCTCTCCGCCAGCAACAGTATCGCCCTGCCCTCCATCACCACACCGATCACGATTGTCGGCAACGGCGCGATCCTCGAACGTGGCAACGGGGCACCGCAATTCCGCCTGTTCAACGTCACGGCGAGCGGTTCGCTCACCCTGCAAAACCTGACCGTGCGCAACTTCCACGCGGGCGGCGGGAACGGTGGCGCGATCCTGAATGCCGGAAGTGTCACGCTCGACGGCGTGACGGTGACGGGCAACTCAGCTCGCTTCGCGGGTGGCATCCACAGCAGTGGGACGCTCACCATCACGAATAGCACACTGTCCTCGAACACTTCCCAAGAAGATGCAGGTGCAATTTACCTGAACAGCGGGTCGCTCACGATGAGCGATACGACCATCCAGTCGAATAGCGCCCGCTACGGCAGCGGCATCTATGCCAACGACGGCACGGTTAGCCTGACAAACGTTATTTTCCGAACCAATACCGCTAACGAGCAGGGCGCAGCCTTGTTCCAGCGGCGGGGGACGGTGACGATAAGCGGCGGAATGTTCGACGCGAACACTGCTCGCTTCGGCTCGGCAATTTATGTTCGTGGGGCACTCGGCGTGACTGGAACGACCTTTACGAATAACGTCGCAGTCGAAGAAGGTGCAGCGATCTACAACGAGAACGGCAATCAAAGTACAGTCACGGTGTCAGTCAGTACGTTTACGGGCAACCGTGCCCGCTACGGCGGCGCGATCTACAATCGCGCTCGGCTGAATGTAGCCACCAGCGTGTTCAGCACCAATACTGCCACCGAGAGCGGCGGCGCAGTCTATCACCAGAACGGGAACTCCCAAAACAGCATCGCGCAGAGTTGCTTCAGCGGGAACACGGCTCGCTTTGGCGGCGCAGTCTTCAGCCAAACAGGGAACTTCAACGCTCAGAACAACTGGTGGGGTCTGACAACCGGACCGACGACGGCAATGGTGAACAGTCAAGTCCAGTTCACACCATTCTTGACGGGAAGCTGCCCGAACTAACAGTCTAAGATACAAGTTCCTGTTTGTGGCGTCCCTGAGTCATTCGACTTGGGGACGCTTTGTTTTTGCATGAATTTTTGCTAAACCTTACCACTTTCCCATTCAGTACCAGATAAGTAAGGTTCGTCATTGGGTTGAGGTAGTCGCGGGCTGAGCAACGTATGATTCTCAAAAATATTCCCGCCTATGTTTATGATGTCAAAAGCGCTGAAAGCATCCGATGACAGCGGTGACAGTGCGATGAGAACAATTCTCATTAAAAATTCCCTCGCACAACCGCCGGCGTGGCGATCATACAGCGCGTGATCCCTTCCTATCAAACATCGGCAGCCAGTACGCTGCCCCCAGTGCAGCGCTTTGCACTGCACCGTGACCACCGAACTACCTGCCTAAAAAGCCGCCCCACTTGGGGCGGCTTTTTTATTTGACAGGCTCCTTCCCCTGCGCTGTGCCGCAAAAAGCGAGCGGTTGCGCTCAACTGTACTGGCAGACTCCAGTGGGTAAAGGAGTATCACACCATGATTTCTGATTTCCGCAGCACGATCAAACCGTTTCCTACCGTCGCCGCCTACCCGACCAATTGGGCAGGCGATCAAACTTTCGAGCAGATCCACGACGATCTTGCACATTACGCCTCAAATGTGATGAAGCGCAATGGCTTTTTCCCCTACGAAATCCCGGACTGCTTACAAATCGGGTTTATGGTCTTGTGGGAAACACTCTGCACACAGCATGACTTCCTTGCACAGAAAACCCGCCGACAGGCGGTGTTTTTCATTTTGGCACGCTGCAAGATTTCGACCATGCGCTATCAGGAGGATCGCTACGATAGCCTTGACGCCATGATCTCTAACGACTGGCGCAATACCGCCGACGAACACGCTATCGATGGGATGCAACACCGACAGGGCGAACGCTGGGCAGGGTGGGCGACCGAGATTGATATGCGGATCGACATCGAGCGGATCATGCACAAGTTGGCGGACAAATATGCCGACTCGATCAAGCATCTGGTAGCGCTGTATCACATCACGACGCAAGTTAGCCGCAAGGACGCGGCGAGCATCGCGGGCATGACGACCGCAAACTGGTATCAGACCTATGTGCTGCCGATGCTGGCGGAAGTTCGCTACGAGTTCGCGCAGGCATTCCTGGAAACGCACAGTTACCCCGTGCCAAAGCCGATCATCGAATATCCCGACAAGAGCCGCTGCACTGGGCGTTTCGTCTCACCGTACCGCGCTTGGCGTGAGCAGTACCGCGATGGACATACCGCACCCGCTGAGGCGCTGCTCGACCAGTACCACCACACGCCGTGCCTGATCCTCGCACTACACGCACAGATCGCAGGCAAGAGTTATCGCCAAGCAGCAGCGGATAACGGGCATTCGGCGAACACGTTCAAGAAGCACATGAAACGCGCGGCGTGGCTACTGCACGAGGCGTATGCAGGCTGAACAAGTGGCACGTCTTGGCTGGGACGCTAACTCAGCCGATAGGGATACCACATCTCAGTTTCCTGCAAAATTTCCAACCATATTACTTTTAAACCAGAATCGCACCAGTTTATATCCTTACGCCTATTGCATGCATGTTCTAATTTCCATAAACTGATGAGGTTGTCTTTTTGTTGCAACAGGTTGCTAAAAAGGAGAAAGCGATTCTAACTTTAGCCCGATTGGTAGCAATGGTGTGACTAGCAGCAAATGACCAGACGGGCAGCGACCGTGTGTCACGGGGCGAATGCAAGCAAGTTTGAAGAGGTTAGCCCATGCACGGTAGCGACGGTGAGCGTGAATGAGGAACAGCACGGACGGCGGATCAGGCAGCACGGGGCGCTAGGTGATGCGATTGCGTTACGTAGATGGGCGGCGAAGGGCAACCCCCTGAGCCAGCGGGTTTAAGCGAAGTCCAACGGACTTTGAAGCCGCACCGCGCCTGTTAGCCTAGGCAGAATAAATCGACACTCTGGGGGGATGCAGAGCGCACAGAGGAGCGTTGTGGGAAAAAGAAGATGACAGGAACAAGAGGTACGTGAGGAAAAGGATAAGGCGGGTGTTGGAGTGAGCAGGTGGCTTTCCATTCGGGGCGAGAGCGTATGGTGTGGGCGTAGCAAGCATTGTGAGCGTGCTGGGCTTGCTCGTTGGCGACATCCAAACAACGGTACGAGATGGGCTGACAAGCTGTGGGCGGAGACGGAGTTAGCATGACTCGTCAGGAAAACCCCATCTTTTTACGCTCGATCTCAAAGTCTGGCATATGGATAAATACATTAGTCTGCATGAAGTGACCTTGACCTTGCGGTCGGTCACGCCCCATTTGCAGCAGTGTTATGCCGCTGTTGGTGCCTTCTGCCAGAAACAAAGTTGGTATTACTGGCTCTACCTTGACGCAAAGATTGCCAAGGGTCTCATTCGATATTGCCGATCATATAATGATCGCGGACACCAAGGGAAAAGCTTTAAGCATCTAAACCGTCTGATTATATTTTCTATTCCAACCGTAATATTAGTTTTGGTGCAGCTTGCCGATGATCAGTCTTATTAAACTGCGACAAGACATTGCCAGAACAAAGACGGATTTCGGAAATGCCTTGTTTGGTTCTCCCCCACCATAAAGACTGTTGCGCATTGTCACCGGCAATTAGACAATTAGTCAACTGTGAGTTTTGAAACTGGTTAAGGTTTGTCCAATTGAGACCACCGTCTATGCTAGTAAGTCCCCGAGATCCCGTTGAAGGTGAAGGTGATTGTGCTACGACAATGACGTTTGGACTAGTTTGTGAGACAGAAAGTGAGTATTCCTGACTTGTTTGGATAGCAGGTGAAGGGGTAATATTTTGTGAATTCCGATATATCGTCGGAGAGGATTTAGAAACGTTGTAAGTAAGATCAGTCGCGTTTCCTTGGGGAGAAATCGTAGCATGTAAATTGTTGCCATCCCCATCCGCAATCGGAATGTAGGGGAATTGTTCGAAGGTCGCACCATTATTAAAACTTCGATGAATGCCATTTGGAAATTCTCGGAAGCCTGGTGGAACGTTCTGTTGTGGGCGAACACTAAATGCAGAATACAAAGTGCCGTCAAGCGGCGAATAAGCCGCTGATATGGGTATATTGCCACTAAGCGTATGAAAATTGGATTGCACTCCAACATTATCAGTGATGTCAGTAGCTATCCAATTTACTCCGTCATCCGTTCTAATACTTTTGTTTACGCCATAAGAACCCTGAGGTCCACTTACAGAATAAGTCCCAATTGCACAGGCTCGACCTGGCTCATAGGGGCTTGACGCAAGACAAAAAATCCGGAAATTGACTTCAAAAACCGTTGTGATGGCAGGGGATCCTGCCACATCACTAATATGAATAATTCTTGTGGTAGTAGGAGATGCTCCCGGTGGTCGATACAGAATTGCCCAAACGTTTAATGCTCCTGAACCTACTGAATAGAGCGGGGAACTATAGTCAGGCGCTATACTTGTAATTAATCCATTTCCAACTGCAACCAATTGGCTTGTGACCCAAGTAGGGTATGTTTGACTAAAGTCCAATGTTGTGGAAAGGTAACCATCATTATAAAGTACACAAACTTTTTTCGCTGTTGAATTCCATAAAGGTGGTACGGAGTTGCACGAATTGCTATATTGAGCACATTCGGTTCCAGTAGGATTAACTGCTGATATAGTTGATCCTCTAGATAGACCTTGGGACTCCAAAATATCTATAATTTCACTAAACACCTTATATTGATTTCCTGGGTAGTCTTGAAGACGTGTCTGCAATTCCAAAATATCATTTGGGAAAAAAGAGATGCTGGACCCATGAGCAATTAGTGTCTCATAAATAATACACTCAAGTCGCTTATAAACTGTAACGTTAAAAGCCGTCTCGATTGCCGCTTGATCCGAAAACCAATTCACGATGTTTATTGCAAGACATAAAACCTTCTCATATTCAAGGGTAGGTCGTGCCCGCTTCATGCTAGCGGTTATTGCAGAACTAACTGCAGGCACCCCTCCTGAACGCGCCGAAGCAACGTTATCAACTATTGAACGAACATAATCAGTAAGTCTGATTGAAATGATACACTGCTGAGTTGATGATCCTACGGACATTGCAATTCATCCTATGCTGTTACCATCTCTAGCGATTATTTCCCACTTCAAGTTCAAGAAGCTTAAAGATTGGGTTTGTCGATCAATCCATCTTGGCAAAAATTCCGTACCTTAAAACTAAATTCAATTATCAACAAAAAGCAAAATAAAGCCATACAGTTTAGTGTTAAATTAGTGTTGAAAAATTTAGCTGTTCAGTAAATGCGAATTTCACAAGCACTTAAACTATGGCTGATATAGTTAATGTAGTTGCACTTGTTGAATGGTAGTGATAAAGTTGTAATATCATCTACCTGTGAACTTGAAATTGCAATGTAGGCGTTGTTTTCAAGAAATTCTCAGAAGTATAACCTAAAGTCAGTGAATCACGGATTGAGGTGACACGAACACCGAAATGGCAAGCGGTGGTGGATAGAAACGCTCCACCGCACGTACCAAGAGTTTGCGAAAACGGTC
>Ga0163154_10002802_pt1 | contig 24973 bp, 20 predicted proteins | sample OliLakLV19MP9P1_FD_148649 | JGI IMG/M metagenome (GOLD analysis project Ga0163154, IMG submission 148649) | Freshwater microbial mat bacterial communities from Lake Vanda, McMurdo Dry Valleys, Antarctica - Oligotrophic Lake LV.19.MP9.P1 | ecosystem: Environmental > Aquatic > Freshwater > Lake >... | reverse complement strand
AAGTTCCGGGACGCAAACGCCTTGCCATTGATCACGGTCAGCCAATTCGAGAGATTCTTGCCTGAATCGCATTCGGCAAATCAATAAAAGCAAGTGCGGGTACAAGAACGTACCCGGATCACTCGCTCTAAAAACGCTTTATTTCTATGCTGCAAGTGCCAACTCGACCTCGACGGTTCCCAACGCTTCGACCTCCACTTTCGGAACAATCTCGGTATACGCCATCACGGGCAGTGTCGGAATACTGCGCTCGATCAGACGCTTCAAGGGCAAACGTACCTGCCCCGAACACAGCAGAATCGGGTTATAGCCTTGTTCTGCCGCCTGAGCCAACTGCTCGTTGAGCGAGCGAATCATCGCCTGTGCCAAACGCGGTTCGATGGCGAGCATATTGCCCGTGGGAGTCGGCTGAACGGCATCGCGGAGCATCTGTTCTAAAGACGGCGCGAGCGTCACCACCCGAATCTGCCCGTCCTCGTCTTGATATTGGCGGCAAATCTGACGCGCCAACGCCACCCGCACAAACTCTGCCAACTGCTCGGTGTCTTTGGTGCGCGGTGCGTAATCGGCGAGACATTCCAAAATTGAAGTCAAATCACGAATGCCAACTCGCTCCCGAAGCAGCATTTGCAGAACTTTCTGCACATCGCCGAGCGTGAGAATATTCGGGATCAACTCATTGACCGCCGCCGCATCTGTCTCTTTGACGTGATCCACCAATTTCTGCGTCTCTTGACGTGTGAGAAGTTCGGAAGCGTGCGATTTGATCGTTTCGGTCAAGTGCGTGATCAGAACGTCTGCGGGTTCAACGGTAATATAGCCCGCCATTTCCGCCCGCTCCCGCAATGCCCGATTGATCCATAATGCAGGGGTTCCCATCGCCGGCTCGATGGTTTCGATGCCCTCGAACTTCTGATACACCATGCCCGAATCGAGTGCGAGAATACTGCTCGGCATGAGATCGTGAGTGGCAATGACCGCACCTTTGATTTTGATGGCATACGTATTGGAGCGTAACTGCAGGTTGTCCCGAATGCGAACCGTTGGCAGAATAATTCCCAGTTCAAGGGCGATCTGCTTACGAACGCCCGCGACTCGATCCGCCAAATCGCCGCCCTCTTCCGGCAGTGCCAACGCCACCAGATTGCTGCCGAGTTCCAACTCAATCGTCTCGACATTCAATGCCAGCATAACGCTTTCGGGACCTGTCGGCTTGGCATCGGCGCGGTTAAGGCGACTTTGCGCTTCGGAGTGCTGCTGCTGTTCTTCCTGCTTTTCCTTCTTGGCAAGCGCGATCCCGCCCACGCCCATACACCCTGCCAGTATCAGCAGTTGCATTTTCGGAAAGCCGGGAAGCGTCATCATCAACAGCAGCATTCCTGCAACAATCAGTACCGGACGCGGACGAGAGAACAACTGACTCGCAAATTCCTGCCCCATGGGACGATCCGCATTAGCACGAGTCACCAGAATACCTGTGGCAGTCGAGATAAGCAGTGCAGGAATCTGACTGACCAAGCCTTCGCCAATCGTGAGCAGTGTATATTTCTGTAGGATCGTCACGGTGTCGGATTCGCCGCGAGACATCCCCATCGCGAACCCGCCGATGATATTGATAATCGTGATGAGAATCGCCGCAATCGCATCGCCGCGCACAAATTTCGAGGCTCCATCCATCGCCCCATAGAAATCGGCTTCGCGCTCGATGACCTGCCGCCGCTCTTTGGCTTGCATCTCGTTGATCAGCCCGGCGTTCATATCCGCATCAATGGACATCTGTTTGCCGGGCATGGCATCGAGGGTAAAGCGTGCCGCCACTTCCGCGACCCGCCCCGCGCCGCTTGTAATGACCACAAACTGCACAACAATCAAAATGAGAAACGCGATAATTCCAACAATATAGGAGCCGCCGACAACAAACTGCCCGAACGCCGTAATCACCGCTCCCGCATGACCATCGGAGAGGATCAACTTCGTCGCGGCGACATTGAGCGACAAGCGAAAAAGAGTCGCAATAAGCAGCAACGAAGGAAACACGCTGAACTGCAACGTCTCCGTCGTATACAGCGAAACCAGCAGGATCATCGCCGCCGAGGAGATGCTGATAACCAGCATTGTATCGAGCAGCCATTCCGGCACCGGCACAATCAGCATAGCGACAATAAGAATTAGTAGCCCTGCCATGAGCAGATCGCTCTGTTTGAGTAATTTGCCTATGGGAGATGGCGGGTTGGGCGCATTGGAACTCGGAACGGCGGTCATAGTCTCTCCGAACACATCAGAATCGGCGCGAAGGCGCAGTTGGGGTCAATCTGATTATCGGCAGAAAACTGGAAGAATAACAGAAATTATTGAGTTTTGCTAAGAGAACGCGGTACAATACCCACTGTGGGTATAACCCATCACCCTCTAAAGGAGAATGAGTATGGAAACATTGACGTCAAATTTCGTAGTCACGAAGAAAATGGTCAAGGCGGATCAGCGCGGCAGACTGACATTCGGCGCAGAAGTCAAAGAGAAAACTTACCAGATCAGCGAAAACGAAAATGGTCAAATACTTCTCACTCCCGTTGTTACCATTCCTGCCCATGAGGCTTGGCTTTACCAAAACCCGGAGGCAATGGCATCGTACCATCGAGGGATAGAAGATATTAAGGCAGGAAGAACAGTTACAAGGTCCTTTTTAGAATTCGTTGATGAGGAAATCGAAGACTAATGCCGAACACGATTACACTTTCCGAAACTGCGAACAATACGCTGGCGGAACTCGAAGAGCGCGACCAGAGGAAGTACAGAAAAGTTCTCAAAACACTTGGATTAATGGGAGCAAACATTCGCCATCAAGGGCTGCATACGCACGAATACGAGGGACTAAAAGGACCAAATGGCGAAAAAGTTTTTGAAGCGTATGTAGAAAACAATACATCGGCTGCCTATCGTGTCTTCTGGTACTACGGACCTGATAGAGACCAAATTTCCGTGATCTTCATTACGCCGCATCCATGAGGATAACGAACCACAACGGACACGGCGGACACAACGAAATCCAAGAGACGAGCCATCCGACATACGAAAAGAACACAAAGACCAATTCCAGAGAGTTGAATTAGTCTTTGTGTGTTTAATGGAGCGGCTTTTGGATTTCGTTGTGTTCGCCGTGTCCGTTGTGGTTTTCTACTTGACGACGTATTTGCCCGGAACCGGGACGGGCGGCATTGGCAGACTGCTCTTCATATTGAGGTCGGTTGGCATCAGAACTTCGGTGGAGTTCAGAGCCTGTTCCCATGTCACTCGCTTGCCGGAATAGGCAGACATTCGACCCAAAATCGCAGTCAGTGTGCTTTCTGCAACCATTTTGGATTCGTTGAGCGGGGTTCCGGCGCGAATGCTATTGACCAGATCGATATGCTCCTGATCATAAGGATTGTTGCGCTTGCCCTCGTACTTAAAGGCATTTGCCCCATAGATTTCGCCGCCCGCGTTGGAGGTGCCTTTGGTTCCGACAATACGCTCGGAGACATTGGCATCGGTGCCTTCCATCTGGCGTGCCATGCTCAAAGTTTTGACACCGTTGGGATATTCGAATTCGACAGCGAAGTGATCGTAGATATGTCCATACATCGGATCGGTACGCATCTGGCGTCCGCCCATTCCATAAGCGGCAACGGGGTGCGCGTTGATTGCCCAGTTGACGACATCGAGGTTGTGGATATGCTGCTCGACATAGTGATCGCCGCACATCCATGCGAAATAGTACCAGTTACGGAGTTGCCACTCGGCATCGCTCATTTCTGGTGTGCGAGCGACGTGCCACAAGGGACCTTGATTCCAATAGCACTGTGCGGCAACGACTTCGCCGATGGCTCCGTCATGAATGCGTTTGATGATGTCGTTGTAGCCAAAATCGTGACGGCGTTGGGTTCCGGCGACAACAGCAAGTTTTTTCTGCAATGCCATTTCGCCCGCTGCCAATATTCTACGGACGCCCGGCGCATCAACAGCCACAGGCTTTTCCATGAAGATATGCTTGCCCGCTTTTACCGCAGCCTCGAAATGAATGGGACGGAAGCCGGGAGGAGTCGCCAAGATAACCAGATCGATTTTCTCTGCCAGCACTCTTTGGTAGGCATCCAAACCGACAAACATCTTTTCCGGCTTGACCTTCACTTTTCCGGGGGAATCTACGAGTTCGCCCTTGATATTGTTGAGACTGCCTTGAATTTTGTCAGGAAAGATGTCGCCCATTGCGACCAGTTCTACACCTTCACAGGACAAAAGGTTATTGACTGCCGCGCCGGTTCCGCGCCCGCCACAACCGATAAGACCAATACGAAGAGTATCGGCTGCGGCTGCATAAGCAAAGTTCGGAACCGCGAGCGTGGCAGCCGCTATTGTAGAGGCTTTGAACAGTTCGCGGCGCGAGGTATAAAGCGACCGCTTCGAATGGAAATCCTGAGTCATCGTTGATTCTCCCAATATAAAATGCTCACGCAAGGCGGTGGAATGAACTCCCCGCTCTGGAAAGCGCAACGTCCACCTGCGTGGACACCGTCGAAATGGATATGTGTCCGCGAAGGCGGACATTGTGTACTCTCAAGCGGGGAATTTATTCCACCGCGCAAATGTACCAAAGAAATTACGGCTCACAGACAACGCGCAAGCCAGCAAACGGGGCATCTGCCAGCCACCACTTGCTTTTCGGAATTTGCGGGTCGGTCTCCTGCCATTTGCGTTCCCAATAGGCACGGCGCAGGGGCGAGATATTTTCAGCAGTGTCGGTAAAGGCTCCGCCACAGACAACGGGCTTGCCCTCCAAGTCAATGCACCACTCGCCAGTGTTGCCCAAAATGTCGTAGAATCCCCACGCATTCGGTTGTTTTTTGCCGACTGGCTGTACTTTCTCGTCGCTGTTGCCTTTATACCACGCCGCCTTTTCCAAATCCTCCTTAGAAAAAACTTTCCACTCTTTTTTTCCAGCGCGTGCCGCCCATTCCCATTCGGCTTCGGTGGGAAGGCGATATTTCTTGCCGGTCTGCTTGGAGAGCCACTTGACGAAGAAATCCACCGACTGATGCGACATATGGATCGCGGGATACCCGACGTGTCCCCAGCCGTGATCGGGGGGAATGTAGGTGTAACTTGGACGCGAGGCGGCATCCACTTTGTTGGCTTTTTGATCCTCGGTCAAATCCTGCTGAAGATAATAGGCATCATAGACATCCCAAATCGTCTCGGTTTTGGCGAGATAGAACGGCTTGATAGTGACCTCTTCCACTTTTTTCGTTTTGGGGTTGAGGAGCGAGAATTTGCCGCCGGGAACTGGAAGCATCTCCAATTGTGCCGTCGAATGGGGAATTTTTTCGTCAAATGCTCTGAGCGGCTCTTTGGACACAGAGTTATTCACCGTTTTGGGAGAATTCTGTGCCAAAGACGGAACAAGGGAAACCGCCGTAAGGGTAAAAGCAAGTAGCGTCGCAGAACGACGGAACAATTTAGAAAGATGAAGACTCACGATGCAGAATTTCCTTTCTCGCAGACAACTCTTTGGAGCGTTTTCGGGCGCAATAGTGACAGCAATCTCTCCTGCCGCATTTGCCAAAACGTCTCCACTTTCACGCTATGAGTATACTCAACTTCACATGGGCGTGCAAGTCAAGATCATTTTGTATGCCGCAAGCGAACAGAAAGCACTCTCTGCCGCACGCGCCGCGTTTCGTCGCGTCGCCGAAATAGACGCCATGATGACCGATTATCGCCCCGACAGTGAACTGATGGAATTATGCGAAAAGGCAGTAGATCGTCCGATAGAGGTCAGTGATGAACTGTTCGCGGTGTTGTGGCGGGCGCAGGAAGTGGCAGAACGAAGCAATGGCGCGTTCGATGTGACGGTGGGCAATTTGGTGCAGCTCTGGCGCAGAGCGCGAAAAACCAAAGTGTTTCCCTCCGAAACGGAACTCACAGCGGCACTGGCTCTGACGGGCTGGCGCAAAATGACCTTGAACCCGGCAAAGCAAACGGTTCAATTACGATTGGCGGGAATGCGTCTCGATGTCGGCGGAATTGCCAAGGGCTACGCCTGTGATCGCGCCCTCGAAGTTTTGCAGCATCATGGCATACGCAGCGGATTGGTCTCTGCGGGCGGCGATATTGTTGCGGGTGACGCGCCTCCGAACGAAGCGGGTTGGCGAATTGAGATCGAAAATCCCGAACCGAACACACCGAAATACCTCACGGTTGCCAACAAAGCCGTTTCCACTTCCGGCGACAAATTTCAATATGTAGAGTTCGAGGGCAAGCGGTATTCGCACGTCGTCGATCCACACACTGGCTTAGGCTTGACCGAGCATTGGATGGGAACCGTGATCGCCCGTGATGGCTTGACTGCGGACAGCCTCTCGAAAACAGTGGTGATTTTGGGTGCGGAACGCGCCGCCAAACTCCTCAAACACTATCGCGGCACAACCATGTCACTCAGAAAGGTACTGCCGTAGCAAGTTTTCGGCACAACAGCGACTTATGAACACAACACCCGACCCCGCACAGCGCGTTTTTGCGCCCGGTCCTGCGGCTCTCTATAAGCACGACCACCTGCCCGTTGTCAATCCCATGGAGAAAAAAGCGCAAAGCGTGACCTTTGGGCAACGGATCGCAGATAAAGTCACCATTGTGGTAGGAAGTTGGGTTTTTATTATCACGCAGTCGTGTCTGTTGGCGATATGGATTGCAATCAATTTCTACTTGGTATTCCATCCGCAGCATCTCAAGGCGTGGGACCCCTATCCGTTTATTCTGTTGAATCTGGTGTTGAGTTTTCAGGCGGCGTATACGGGACCGATTGTCATGATGAGCCAGAACCGCCAAGGGGAAAAAGACCGCGCTGTAGTCGACAACGATTTTCACTGCAACGTCACGGCGGAAGAAGAAATCCGCGTGCTGATGGAGCATTTAGTTCACCAAGACGCGATTATGCTGGCGATTCTTGCCCGTCTTGAGAGAATAGAATACAAAGAAGCCGAGAGCGAAGGATTCCTCCCTCCGCAATAATTTTGAGTTTCCGGCAAAATCTTGTTGACTTTTGTCTGTGTGACACGGTGTCACGTAACGGTTCACCCTTGTCGGAATTTGCGCTCGAAAACACCTTGCGGCTGTATGCTCCACTCTCAAAGGAGAAGGGCAGAGGGCGGTTTACGGTATGGAACCAACGCCTCAGACAATTCTTCTGGAGGTGTTAGACCGGCTTTCATAACTTTGTTCTTCCACATTCTCGCTTTTTCCTCCAACTGTAGTATTAGGAATGCAACTGTCCAATCTACCAGACTTTGTCCCATCGTGCCATTCTCACGTGATTTTGCCGATGCATGGAAAGAAGAATCGATCTTATACTCTCTCTGTATTCCAATACCTTCGCCAAAATTTGGAATGACGTTTTTCGAGCAGTTCTGCGTCCACATTTAGTAGGCAATAACCGCTAATCCTACTCACTGTGGTACTCAGTCGAGACTTTTCGCGCCTCAAAAGGCTCGTTTTCGATTTTGGCGAAGGTATTGGTATTCATATAGCGTTTCTTAGAGATGAAGAAAGAGGAGTATCAAAAATGAAGATGTGGAAACAGGGAATTGCATGTGGCGTATTGGCTATAATGGGCGCGTCGTCTGCAAATGCAGCGACACTGTACAACAACTGGTACTATACGATTGACAATTTAAGCGATGGTTCTGGCGGAAGTGGCTACGAATATCGCGGACTTGCTTACACTTTCGCCAGTGGGCAGATGGTTATCGCAATCAGCGGAGAAATGCCCGTAGGTGGCTTGGGCGTAGGGAGCGCACAAAACGGTGCTATCAGCAACGGCGATCTCTTTTTTAACTTTACGGGCGGCAATCTGGATACTGCCGCGAAATTCGCACAGAGTCAGGTCTTCGGAGTGCGCTTCGATCCCTCCAATGACTCGTTGAACGATCCTGCGGGCAACGCTACCGATCCGACCACAGGTGTGTTCAAAGACATCACGGTACAGAATATGTCCAGTGTCAACTCGGGCTATTCCAATCTGTCAGACTATGTTGCTGCCGGGTTTGGGCGCAATACGAATGCAATGGGCGATCTTCAGTCCACGACAACAGATGTCTACAACTATCTCGGCAGTGGACAGATGTATAGCAATTTGAGGAGTGGCACACAGATTGGAAGTATCACCAATCTGTCGAATGCCCAACTGACGCCAATGGGGCTTAACTTTGGGTACTTCGGAGTCGATCCCGGTGGAGCCAATTCGATATTTGGCTTCTCCTTTAACCAATCGCTTCTTCCTGCAGGTCAATTCACAGCGCATCTGCTTGAGGAGTGCATCAATGATGGTATGGCTATTCGGGGATCAAATGTGCCAGAACCGGGAACCATCGCGATGCTTGGTGCAGGGCTGATGACAGCCAGCAGTGTTCTGATACGTCGCAGACGCCGCAAATAAGAGAACACCAGTATCGGGTTAAAAATGAGATAGAAGCGGAAAAAGCAGCAGTCGATTCGAGAGCGAGGTTGCCCTTTTAGCGAACGGGCAATTCGTGGAAATGGGCATTTTAACCCCTTTCTGCTGTTATTGACGCTTAAAATTACTCTTCAACCCGATACTGGGGTTAAGGGACCCGCGATAAATTATATCTTCCAGTCCGTCTTCTCGGACTTCGCGCCTCTGTGGCAGCGAATTTAGTCGCTTGGTGAGAGTGGAAGAATGATTTATTCGTAAAACCCTGTTAAATTCACGTTTAGACAAATTTAAGCCTCTTCGCGCTTCGGATTGTCGCCCAAGAGACTGCCAATGAGATTGAGAAGCACTTATCAATCTCATGGGACGCTTTTGAGGCTCTGATTCAAGCCTCAATTTAGTCTAAACGTCAATATTTTAAACACCCGTCAGGAAAAAACAAGCGTCTTTCAGACGCGACAATCCCAATTCGAGGAATTGTGCGTCTGAAAGACGCTTGCACTTTGTTGTCGGGTACTTTCAGTACCTGCAAACCCAAAACAAAAGAGCGGTTCGGCGTTCCCTCAAAATTCGAGGGAACGCCGAACCGCTCTTCTTTGTCGTAGAGAAAACGAGAGATGTATTCTCTTCCTCTGTACAAAATCGCGTGGGCGTGTTATTATGGAAGGGCAATCGGGGCAGAACGGCATTTGAAGACCAAGAGGCAGTGACAATGGCATCAACGAGTCGCAGTTTACAAGAGAATAGTCTGCTCAATGGACGCTATCAGATCACGCGGGTTTTGGGGCGCGGTGGGATGGGAACCGTTTACCTTGCCCGCCACAATGTCCTTAAATCCGATGTGGCGATCAAAGAGATTTCTGGCAGCAACATTGAAGATGAAGCCTATAAACTCGCACTCGAATCGTGCGAAAAAGAATCGGAAATGCTCTTCAAGTTGGATCATCCCAACCTGCCCAAAGTCACCGATGCGTTTATCGAAAATGACCGCTTCTATCTCGTCATGGAATATATTGACGGCATGACGCTGGAAGCCAAACTGCGCGAAATGCAGGGGCATGGACTCGATGCGCGTCAGGTGGCGGAATGGGGACTGCAAATCACCGATGTTCTCGGTTATCTCCATACGCTCAATCCGCCGATCATTTTCCGCGATCTCAAGCCCGCCAATATCATGGTGCAACCCGATGGGCGCGTTCGTTTGATTGATTTTGGGATCGCCCGTAAATTCCAAAACGACCCCAGCAAAACCAAAGATACGGCGTTGTTAGGCAGTGTCGGCTATTCGCCGCCGGAACAGTTTGGGCAGCACCAAACCGATCACCGCTCCGATATTTATGCCTTCGGCGCGACACTGCATCATCTGCTCACGGGGCGCGATCCCGCCGCACAGCCGTTCAAGTTTCCTCCTGCCGCGTCGCTCAATCCTCTCATTCCCGATAACTTTTCGCGCCTTGTGGATCGCTGTCTGGCGTTGGAAGCGGACAAACGCCCTGCCGATGTGCGTGATATTGCGATGGATTTGCTGGCAATACGCGACCAACTGGCGGCAAACCCTGCCCCGCTGTCGCCATCCGCACGTTCCGGAACGCAGGTTTCTCCGAACGCTGTCACACTGCCATCAGGCGCGACAACGGGATCGAGACCGCGAATCATCTCCTCGAAACTCCGTGACGCCGAACTCAGGCGTGTCAGCCCTGCCGCCGCTGTGTTTGCCATCGTCGTTGTGCTGGCGATCATCGGGGGAACGGGATACGCCCTGCGAAAGCCGCCCGCCGCCACAACCACGCCGCAAGTGACTCAACTCACAGACCCGACGCCGAATACGACCCAGCCCTCTGAGCCAAAACCGGACGAGAACAAGATTACGCCGCCTGTAATACAGAGTGCAACGGAAGCACCGCCGCCTGCCGCCAATAACGATGTGGTGATTGAGAGTGTCGGCGCAAATGTCGTTCTCGAAACTCAAGGCGCACAGTGGCTTCAAGTTCAGGTTAAAGGTGTGATCAAAGGGCAAAACAGTAAGCCCGGTATAGTCGCAGTTTTCTTCTATGACCAAAACAATATGCCCCTTCTTGTTCCGCCGGGAACGCCGTATACCAACGATCAGGGGCATCTCAGTGTGGCGCACTCGCTCGCAATTGACGATGAACTGTATATCATTGACCAAACTCTCCAAGTGCCGGTGTCCGCCTTTCCGAAGGACAAGCCCGATCCCACGATCAAATATCGGTGCGTCGTCTATGTCAATCAGGAGCGAAAAGCGGAAACCAAGATCATTCCGCTCAAGTTCGCGCTTCCGGCGGAAAACTCCGAGGGCAATGGCAATCCCGATCCGAACGCGCCCAACAATGCCCCCAATGAGAATATCAGCAATCCGTGAAGCCAATTCCATCACTCAGGGAGTGCCAAAAGATACAGTAAGGACTCTCAAGAAAATAAGTATTCCAGTCCACCAATCGAAGGCGATGAGTCCTCGTGGGAGCAAATTCTTGCATCCGCATCCGATGGAACGATTATTTCCCTGAGAGTCCCTAACTGTTCTCGTTACAGGCAGTGGACGCACCCTGCCCCTGCGCGATTGCTATGTTGGCGCACAAGGCAGTGCCTAACGTCAGCAGCACCAAATTTCCTGCAACCCGTTTGCCGTTGTCTCTTTGCATTCTGATCTTACTCCTTACTTTAGTGCCGCTTGCTCGTCTTCCTTTTTGGAAGAGAGGATGCACTCTGACAGTATAAAGAGGAAAGATGAAATCTACATGAAAGAAATCACAGGGATTTTTGTAGTAGACCTCTTGCAAGAGTCGGGTACAAGAACGTACCCGACTGAAAAACAGTCGTCCTGCGGACGAAATTCCCTGGCTCCTTGAGAGTGCGAAGCATGGCACAGCAGAACGAGACCTGCACGAGAAATTCATTGTTGATGTCCAAATCTCGTTGCTGAGAACTCTGTCCGGGAGTTGAAAACTCCCGGCAACACAGTACAAGCGTCTTTCAGACGCGCCATGTAGAGATAATCGCGTCCGAAGGACGCTTGGCGGAACGCCATACAGACGGGGGTTTAAAACCCCCGGTTAAGAGCTCTGGCAAGAGGTCTAGTTTATTCACCGCCGACAACAAACGCTTCTGCTTCGATTTCGACCAGCATTTCGGGATCGATCAACCCTTTAATTTCGATCATCGAAGTAGTAGGGCGAATCATACCGAAAAACTCGCCGTGCGCCTTGCCGATCTGCTCCCAATGCGCCATATCGGTGACATAGATTCGTGTCCTGACGACATCGGACACACTCACTCCGGCGCGGTTCAGTACCGATTCGATATTTTTCAAGGTCTGAACAGTTTGGGTATACGGATCGCCTTTGCCGAGCAGCGTTCCATCGGCGGCGGTTGCGGTTGTGCCGGAAACCCATACCTGCTCCCCGATTCGCACGGCGCGAGAATAGCCGACAATAGGTTCCCATGGTGTTCCCGAACTGAAATTCTCGCGCAGCATCTTTTGCTCCTCGTTGTGGTTTTATACCCGCAAACGCACGATTCCGTGACTGTGAGCGATCAAAAGCAAGTCGCCGACGGGCAAAAGCGCGAGAGGTTCAATGCCGTTTTCGATATAGAGCAGCTCTTCATAGCCGGACGAGAGTTTGAGGGCGGTGAGACGTCCGCGTTCGGATTCCTGCGCCAAAATCATCAAGCGCGGTTCGTTGTCGTTCGCCGCCGCCAGTGCCGAGGTAATCCAGCGTCCGGCAGGACGAGTCGACTCGTGCAGACGTTCGCCCGTTCGCGCCCGAAAGACCATCGGACGCTCGCCGATGACAACGACGGTTTCCGAGTCGGCACTGATACCGCGCAACGGACCCAATCCAGCCGGAGCCTCGACGGGAAAAAAGCCCGATTGCGGTGCGCCCAATCCGACAGACAACCGCCCTTGCGCCTCTCGAACCATCCGCACGCCGTCCCCTGCCGCCCAAATATCGCGGATGCCTTCAATGGGAGCGACGACTCGCGTAACCGTGTTTGTCTCTCCCTCCCACTGCCAGATTCCACCGTCTTGCCCGTGCCAGTATGCCCGACTGTCCCGCATCACGATTCGCCCGCGCCCAACGAGATTTCCGCCTTCCGGCACGGCTCTCTGTTGCGGAATCAATCTGTCCCATGCGGGAGCAAGAGCCGAAGTACGAAGAGTGGACACGCCGTTTTCCACGCCCCAACCGACCCAAAAATCGGGATTTGCCGCCTGTGCCAACGGTTCGCAAGCCCCAAGCAAAACGGGTTCACTGCGCCCTGCCAAACCCGCAAGCAGCCAACCGCGATCCGTCGCCAATACTACGCCTGCACTCGCAACCGCCGCTCGCTCCACAAACGGCATCCGCCCTTGAACGGCAGTCGCCGCTCCTAAAGCCGTGCGCCACATCACGGGTTCCGTACCGAACTCGGAGTTCAACGCCAGCAAATTCTGCCCTGACCACGCGAATATCAAACCGTGCGCGACAAAGGCGGCATACAGCGTTTCGGGCGCGTTCCAACTTAGGTCGTTGGGTGATTGGGTGATTGAGTGATTAGGAATTGTCTCCTTCTGTTCCCTGTTCCCTGTTCCCTGTTCCCGATAACTCCAGCCGACTGCCGACCCTCGCCCGTCCCACCGCCGCCCCGTATGTTGCGGCTTTGTCGGCAGTATGCGCCCGCCGCATTCGGGATTGGGACATCGGCGCGTTCCCGGCAAGAGCCAACGCCCGCACGTTTCGCACGCAAACAACAGCGCATTGCGCCGCGCACACCAAGCCGAACGCCCTGTGTCCAAATTTGCCAGCAGAAATCGCTCTTCGCGGCACGCCGGACACAGTGGGCGAACCTCCAGCCCACACACCACGCAGAAGTTTGCGCCGTTTCGCAGAATCTCTTTGCACGCTGGACAGCGCATCGGTTCGCTCACTGCCCCGCTCCTGTACGATAGACGATCACCTGCGCCTTCGCGACAATTCCGTATTCGGTTTGTGTGCCGGGCGTTTCGACTCGCGCTATCGTATTCTGTTCGTGTGCGTGTGCCGTGCGCCGCGCCCCGACCATCTCCATCGTTTCACTGTCGAAGGCGGCTCCGGCGAGAGGCGAAAATGCTTCGGAGTTTCCGGCGAGCGGCTCCGGCACAGGGAGAGGAATATACTCCGCTTGCTTTTGCCCGTTCGAGCGGGCGACTTGCGCCGCTAACAGCAGATTTGCCCGATGATGCAAGCCGCGCCGCACACACCGCGCTACCGTTCCTTTGGGAGCGGCAGACTCTTCCATGCCGACGACTTCACATTCCGGCGTTAATGCGGAACCCGGTTTCGGCGCGATCCACTTCAGCGACAAACGGTCATATTCCCGTTCCATCTCAGCGCGAAATAAGACAAGCAAATCGGATGCCGCCTGTTCCACAATGGTATTCGCCTCCGGCATCTGCGCGATTTTTTCAACGGAGTCGGCGAACAGGGATGGATACTGGGTCGCCCAACTCTCTAATGCCCCGTCTTGAGTTCGCAGCGATTCGAGTGCGTTCGCCAATTCCAATATCGCGTTCCAGTTCGACGACTCGGCAAGCAGCGGCTGCAAAAATCCGAATCGTGCCGCAAATGCCGCCTTATTCCAGACCTGCTCGATCACGCTTTCCATAAAAATCTCATGCTCCATCACGCCGCCGATTCGCACGATAAAACCGATACGTCACGCGCTGAACGTATTGCGCCGGACCTTGACGTTGACGCTCCCATTTCGCATCCAGCACCAAGTTCGGGCTGATCAACGCCTCCGCCTGCAAATACCACGGCTCTTCCTCGACAACGCAATGCAGGCGCGAGTCACTGGTTTCGCCCCACGACGCCAGACGATGCTCATATTGGTTGCGATTGTAGCCCTGCGGGAATAAGGTTCGCATTCGGACGGCGCGGACTTCGCCGACCAACACATCGCCGGAACGCACGAACCGACTCTGCTTCAATCGCCCATGCCAAAGTGGCAATTGGACAGTAAAGCCCTCCGGCTTGCGCGAATAATCGAAGGTCACTTTGCCCAAAGCGCGAGTGACGGAACCCGGACGAAACTGAACCATGATGCCCGTGTATTGCGCCTCATTGCGTTTATTCTCATACAACAAGCCGACAGTGAACTCGCCGATCTGCTTGCCGAGATAGACATTGCCTCCCAATTCCCCTGCCCGACCATACGGCAATTCGCGCACCTGCAATAAGCCGAGACGACTCTCGAAGTGCCAGCCTTGCCCGAAATCCGAGCGATAAAATCCGTAGCCTTCGACAAGATTGAAGCGCGGACGCCCGCCCCAGAGGGTCGCCAAAGCCCCACCATGCACGCCCCAACCACTGTTCAACGCCAATTCCGATTGGAAAAGCGCGTCGCGATAATCGGTCACTCCCAAATTTTGCAAGTCAGCGATACTTGTCGCCAGATCGAATTGTGAGATCGCATCGGGATAGGGGTATCGGAGATACCGCGAACGCCCCAATTTGAGGCTATAGCCGCCTGTAAAGGACGGAGCGCGATAGTGATTAAAAATTTCAAGATAAGCTTCATCGGCTTCGGGAACCAAGAATTGCGCTTCGCCTTCGCGCCGTCGAATCTGTCCGCGCAATCGAACGCCCGGAGCAACGTCCATTGTGCCGCTGAGATTGAGATTTCGCACAATAAAGCGATTATGCCAGAGTTTCAAGCCAACGGAGAGGTCGAAATTGCCGCGCCACGCTCCAATAAAGTGCGGGTTCCAGCCATCCTGCGGCGGCTCAGAGAGTCCCGTTCGATTGATCAACGCCTCTTGGGTCGTTGTGCGCGGAATGAGAATTTGCTCGGCGGGTTTGGGTGGTTGTCCCGGCACAAGGTCTTGTGCGCGAGTAGAACGAGCGAACAGCAAGCAGCCTCCGGCAATCAACGCGAGAATTTGGAGACGCACAATCGGGGACAGCATAACACAAACACTCCCAATAAGAAAATTTCTGGTGCGGGGTGTATTTCGCCATGAACCTTGAAAACCCCTGCATCTATCTCTCAGGGGATACTGAGTGTCAAGGACGCTCTCACGGGTGCGTTTTTTGGGGAGGGCAGGAGTACACACATCTTTCCTCACGGAAGGAGAAGCCCCCGCCGTTCACACACTCAGAAATGCTCTAAATTTGATTCGCACCCACTTTTCCATTAGACCTCTTGCAAGAGTCGGGTACAAGAACGTACCCGACTCAAAAACAGCCGTCCTGCGGACGAAATTCCCCTGCTCTTCGAGTGCGAAGCACGGCACGGCGGAACGCCCTCCGTCTGAAGAATTTATTCTGCTGGACTCAGGCAAGAGGTCTAATATATCAGAAACAGTGTTCATGTCAATATCCGTTATGGTGTGACGCCAGCAACTTCTCGAATCTCCTCTATTTCGCTTGGCGGCACGCGACGAGAAGCGTTTCCAACGCCGCGACAACCGTATTCTGCTCCGAAGGATTGAGGACGGCAAGGGTTGCGGCGAACCGTTGCAGCCATTGTTTGCACCATTGATTCATCAACTCCAAGCCGTGCGGCGTCAGGGCAAGCGAGCGAGTGCGCTTGTCTCCTTCGCCGGTACACGACTGATTGCAAGCCGCTCGACAAGCCCCAAACCCTGCCTACTGCGTTGCCATTACCACATTTCATCAACACCAATGCCTTGTTCTTGCGGCAGTTGGAGTTCTTCGCGGGTATAGCCAAAAGTGAGTTCCGGGCGGACTTTCAGTCTCAATGGCGGCGACTGCGGCGTGTCGTCCGCTGTCTCTATCGTCTTACCGCTTCCCCTCTTCGTCGCATTCTTTCTATGCTGTCGGGGTGGCAAGTTGAGTACTCCTCATCATTTTGGAGCCGTTCAACGCCGTCCTCATCGCAAAACTCAGGGAAGGGTGCGTCTGAAAGACGCTTGTTTTTTCCAGACGGGGGTTTAAAACCTCCGGTGCGAGAGGTGAGTTATAAACTCAAGGCAAGAAGACCCCCTGCGTTTACGCAGGGGATGAATTGCCTTCCGCCCAGCATTCGCGGAACAAGTCCTTTTGTGACAGACACGGGTTCGCTATTTCTTGGGCTTATTCCTGCTTTGTGGTTTCGTCTCGTCTTCGTCCAGAGCGCGAGGCGAGAACAGGCGCAAATACGGGTTGCCGTAGTGCTGATAGGCTCCCCATGACCGCGCCCCATTTGCCATCTTGAACACAGCGCGGCGAGCGTCCCGCATGGCAGCGTGCATGAAAGAGGGAGAGAAAGGGAGAGAGAGAGACGGGGAGACACTGGTTTTGTTATCTGGGAGCCTTGAAGAATTTTGATCCAAATTCTCCCTTTCTCCTCCTCTCCCTTTCTCTCCCTCTTCTATTAAGCCGAGCAGACTGCCATACAGCACTTCGGCGAATTCGAGCGATGCCAGATCGTCTACCGACCACGCCGTACAGACAAAGTTTGAGACGCCCCGCGCAAAGAACGACTCGGCAAACGACGGCGCAAGTGCCTCCGAGCGCAAATCGGGACGTTCCGGCGTGACGCCAGACTCGCACGCATTTGAGAAAACAAAGCGCGGAATCCGGTCAATGCGCGTCAATTCGTTGGCGGTCAATCGCTCGCCGCCCGTAAATATCCAACCGGAGCGAATCGGTTCTGCCGCGTCATAAATACAGTGACCGGCAAAGTGAAGCACGTCGTAGGTTCGGAGCATGAGATGCCGTAGAACAGTGGTGCGCTTTGCCTGATACGGTCCTGAAAGGCGCACAATCTCGATATGGTTGCCCGTTGTCTCCATGAACTGTGCGTTGAATTTGCGAAACAACTCTTCCAACGCGAAGCCCTCTTCCTCCGCGCCGGGCAGGTGCGCGTCTTCGGCGGGATCGGCGACGATGAGGACGCGCAGGGTTCGTGTGGGCGGTGGCGGCGGTTCGGGAGGCGGCGCGAACGCTGTCCGAAGTTGGCGCGTCAATCCCCGCGATGTACCGAGAAAATCGCTGACTCTCAGGTTTGCGTTCGCATTGGGTTCGAGGCTGATGTCGGCTTGCGCCATCATTTCCCAATGGATTCGCGCCGTCGTCGCATCGAGCATCAAGACCACGGGAGCCGGTGACTGCAAATGCGACTGAAAATCGTCGGGAATAAGAAGGCGTTCGAGGAATAAGCCTTTTTCTTTTTGCTGTTCGCGATCCATTTCGGCGGCGAGTTCGAGATTGGCGTCCATGATCAGTTTGGCGTCCACTGCAATATCGCGTTCTGGAATGGAGGCGTTGCCCGTGATGGCTCCGAAGCGATAGCCGCGAGTGTCCATCGAAACCGTAAGGCGGGCGGGCTGTAGTGTCGGATCGTCTTTGACTTCGGATTCACGCTCTCTCAGGTCTCTCGGCTCCGGCGTGAGTTTCAGGGTCTCCAGTGCAGTGCGGTCTTGAGGAGCAAGCGGTTTATACCTGACCTCAAAGAGAATATTGGGATCGGTTTCGCGGGCGACACGAGCAATTTCTGTTTGCAAGGTGGCGTCTATCTCCAAAATGCGGGCAGGATTGCACTCCACGAAGGTAATCCGCGTCAGCGCATTGCGGTTCTGTCCTTTATTCTGGGATGCGGCGGAGGTCAGTGCCTGTTTCGCGCCTTCAAGCCAACCGGCAAGGGAATCGCGCAGTGGGATATTGTTGAAGCCCGAACCGATCACGACAGTGGCGAGATGGTGCTTGCCAAGCCGTCCGAGTGTCCAGCAGAGTTCGCGCACGGTGACAATGAGTTCGGGCGTGCCGAATCGCCCGATAACGCCCATGCCGACAAACGCGAGCAGACGATCCGGAGAGTTTGGATCGGATTTGGGGCGCGGATCGGGAAGCAGAAACGGTTGGGCGAGATCGCCCCGAATGATGCCGCGCTCCGAAAGTTGAGTTACAAGCAAATCTTCACGAGCGATCACCGTGCCTCCCGGAACAGCACTGCTGATCGCTCTATCGAGGGCGAGTTCCGCCGTTTGCGGCTTGACGCCGAGATAGTGACCGACGGCGATCACATCGAGCGGAAACTTTACGTCGGGTCTGAGATGCGGCAGGGCAAGCCCGTGTTCGGCGTGGTGAACATCTTGCAGATTGGCGCGAACGATCCCGATTTCCAACGTAATTTTGCGCGGTTCGGGGCGTGTGGATTGGGCGTTATCCTGCACAGTCGTGGGATGATCGCCGAGAAAGCCGCTAAGCAGAAAATCTTCGAGTTTGCGTTCGTCCGCAGAAAGAGGCGTGGGAAGGGATAAGTTTTTCTCCCCTTCTCCCCTTCTCCCTCTCTTCTCCTCTTGTTCAAAGGAGCCGCGCACAGAACGCACCAACGCTTCGATTTCCGCAGGATTGGGGTAAGTTTCGCGAATCACGTCTGCGCCTGTCAAGCCTTTTTCGTCGCCGCGCACGCCGGAGATTCGCTGCGGCAGTGCCGAGGTTGCTCCCGTATGAATCAGATCGTTGACCGCGTCGAGAACTCTGTCATTGACGGGCAAGCGTCCGTGACTGTCTTCGACGAAGTAGACTGGTATCGTCGGTTTGCCATCTTTGTAGGGAACACCGAAGTCGTGTGGCACGCGGTTGTCGCCATTGCGGGTCGCTTGATAGGCAGTCGAATTGGTGAGCCAAAGCCCGTCATCGGGGGTGGGAATATCGGAGATCGTGATCTGGTTATATCCGGCGATATAACTCATGCGATCCGCGTCGAAAACTTTATCGAGTTTGGCATGGTGGCGCAGTGCCGCGTCGAGATGAAGTTGAGACAAGGGCAGTCTGCCATAATTGGAGGCGTCATAGAGAGGTTTGAGATGCGGCTTGAGAATGGGAGAGGGCAACATTTGATAGATGCCGGGAAAGGAGTTCATGATCGCCTGCATCTCGGCGGGCGTGTGGATCAAGTCGGCGAACGCAAGCATTCGGTTTGTCTCTTCTAATCCGGTGAGGACTTGGGTGATTGCCGGTGCGCCAAAATTGGGAGTTCCGAGCATAATCAGGCGGGCGATTTTTTGCTGCCAGTGTTCGGGATAGTTGGCGCAAAATGTCCGTGAAACCAGCCCGCCCATAGAATGCGCGACAAGGAAGACTTTTTCGTTATTGGGAAACCATTTGCGGAGTTGGAAGTCGAGGTCTGCCGCCGCGAGATCGAGAGATTTGCGCCAATCATACCAGAAAACGCGCACGGCGGCATTGCGTGCAAGCATAAGTTCGGTTTCGCCGTAAAAGCGTTTGAGATAGCCGGACGCGGTTATGGTGAGATTGGGGTCGGCATTGCTCTGTCCATTAGAGGCAAGAGCGAGTTCGCCCATTGCCCCGCGCAAAAGTCGAAAAATATGCACCCAAACGGTATGTGAGCCGCCATTTTTGGGGAGCGCGTCGAGCATACTTCCCATAATGCCGGGCAGAATTACGACGTTGGCGGGCGGGGTCAATGTGCCGCGAAGCCGATTTTGCGAAAGGGCAAGCCCGTGCAGGCGTTCATAGCGTTCGTCGCCGAAATAGGTGCGATAGATTCTTTCTTCGGCGACTGTCGGGCGCAGTAGCAAGCGGGCGAATGTCGCGGTATCGGCGTGTTCGAGCGTAGCAATCACTTCGCGGTCTTCCATGAGGGGAAATTGTCCTTATCGAATGAGTTAAGACAAGTTTCGCGAGGAGGAGAGAAGAATCCTTTATCTTGTCCAAAATCGGGTGTAAGGCAGATTGAGCGGATTCGGGTACAAGAACGTACCCGTCTAAAAAACAGTCGTCCTACGGACGGGCAAGTTGGAAGGCGGCAGACTCTTTCATAAGTGATGCCATTGAAAAGGTTTCAATGCAATCGTAAATGTCATGGTCTGTTCGTCCGTAGGACGACTGTTTTTTAGACGGGTACGTTCTTGTACCCGAATCCGCTCTTTTGGTTTGTATCCCAAAATTCAGTACAATATGTAAATCTTACCACAGCGTGGTAAGATTTCTACCACGCCCGCACAAATTCTTCAGCGTGCCGCGTCGTATTCCCGGAAGCCGCGCACCATCAAGCCGCGCTGATTCTCTTTTTTGGCTTGCTCCATTCGCTTCTCTGCATCGGAGCGGTTGTCCGTTGTCGTGCCGGAGATGATCACATAATCGTCGGCGCGGCGATAGCGGTTGATCGTCACGGGGCGCGGTTTGTCGCTGTAGTTCTCCTTCGAGCCGTGAATGGTTCGGACATGGAAGAAAATCGAATCGCCCGCCTTCCCGATGATCGGCAGGGCGTCCTCCCATGACCACTCTTGTTCATCCAAGCCCAAATGCGAAAACGTGTCCACGTGTTTGAGCGTTTCGAAGCGGTGCGAACCGGGAACGACGTACAAAGCCCCATTCTGCAAATCGGTATCTACGAGATAGTTCAAGGTTGCAACCGGTCCCTCGAACCGATGCTCGAAATAGGCGGAATCTTGATGCAGATGCTTGGGATGCCCGCCGACGGGTTCTTTATACAGGCATTGCCCGTTGAGGAATAATTCGACATTGTCGCCCAAAATTGCCGCCGCAATCTCCACAGTACGCGGGTCGAATGCGGAACGAAAAAACGCCGCTGAGTTGTAATAGTTGACTGCCAGAACCATGATCTGCTTGTCGCGGGAATAGTTGGCGGGGGCGGGCAAAAACAGGGTTCCGTTCGGCGTCTTCCAGCCTTCCGGGATTTTTTCTGCTTGGTCTATGAGAGACAAAGATTCGGCGGCGGTTCGCTCGACATCGCGCACCAAATCGGCGAGATAAGGATTGAGCAAGCCGCGCACGACGAGGCAGCCATACTCGGTATAAATCTGCTTTGCCTTGACGACAAGATCGGGATCATCGGCGAAAACTTCCAACTGTTCGACTGTCATAGTGAGTTTGGGCGTTGTTTGATGAGAGGACATATCGGTCTCTTTCGGCGCGTTCCGGGTTAGCATTGTCAGCGTTGCAGGAACGTGCGGTTGATCATGGGATGGTTCTCGTGCGTGGGTCCGAAATCGCTGTCGGGATGCCACGCGATCACATCGAGGGATTCGTCTTGCGTATGAAATGAGTGCAGTAAGCCCGTCGGAATATGCCACGCAAGACCAGATTCGAGAGAGAAAACGCCTTCGGGCGTATGGCATTCGCCTCGTCCGCGCAAAATCACGCCGAGCCGCGTAGAAGGATGAGTATGAGCGGATTGATCCGTATGCGGCGGGATATGGAGATGGTTCAGGCATGGCTCGCCCAACAGAGGCGGACAAACCAAGAGCGTATCGGAACAGCCGTCAATATAGCGCAGCCGCCCCGTGTCTTCTATTGTGCCGCCCAACTGCCACAAGCCCTGATAATTTAGCCGTGAAATTACCAAGCCTTGACTCGATTCGTCGGGGATAATTTCCGCATTGCTCGGCACAACGAAGAACATTCCGGCGCGAAGCATATAGGAAGCACCTTGCGAGGTGAGACAGGCATCTCCTGTAGTGACCATGCCATAGTGGGTCGCGCCCAATGGCAGTTTTAATATACTGTCGTTCCAGCCGAAAACCTGCGTCGGAAAAGGGTCGTCGCTGAGATCAAGCAGTAAGCCGTGCTGTATGGGAAAGGGCTGAAACATGGGAATTATATTTCTGTTCAAGAGGGCAACGTGGAGTCATCGTCAAGCCATGTAATGCCTGAGATATCCTGATGGGAAGAAAGAATACGTGAGATGGAAATCCGTTCGCCGCGAACCTGATGATAGATGATAATTCCAAATCTCCAGCAAATCGGCTTGTGACTCACGAGTATAAAACAGAGTTTTCATGATTTCGATACCTGTTTTGCTGCCATGAGTTCGCGTCCCTTTGCTTTGATTTTCTCTGCCATTTCAGTACCCGATGCGAAGAAATCGCCGTCGCCGCTTTCAATCTGTGCCGTTCCAATGGCGATTTGGGCGCGAAGGGCTTCGAGGCGAATCTGATTGAGGGCATCCTGTTCTTTCATCAGGCGCACTCCTTCGCGGATCGCTTCGTTGGCAGATGGATAGACACCTTCTGCAATTTGCTCGTTGATAGAGGCTTCCGCATCGGGCGATAGTGAGACGTTCATCGTTTGCTTCCTGTCTTAAGTTGAACCAATTATACCCGAATCGAGCGGGCGACGGCGATTGACTCCGGCGGGCATTTCAGGCGGATTCTTGGGTGCGGAGCCAGAGTTCGAGCGTGAGGACAAGCCAGAGTTTGACGCCATGACGCGGAAACAGACTGCCCTCATACTTCAGCCACTCGCGCACCATATCGGGATTGAGATAGGGGCGCGTTCGGGCGTTGCGACCCAGCAGGTGAGCGCGTGCAAAACCCTTCAAGTCGCTGCGAAACCAATGCTGCACCGGAACCAGCATTCCACTTTTCGGGCGCGTCAAAATCGCTTCGGGCAACAAATCCTCCACCGCCTTTTTGAGTATCACTTTTTCTGTCGTTCCCGTCAGTTTATAATGCGGCGGAACCGCAAAACTCATCTCGACAATACGCCGATCAAACAGCGGCGAGTGTGCCAGCAATCCTGTCGCCGTCGTTAAATTATTGACTTTGGTCAGGATGTGATCTGCGCCCTTGAACCGCACATTGAGCAGCATCAGGCGATTGAGATAATCGCGCATTTTGTCGGGCGAAAAGTACGGCGCGAACAGAGCTTCCGGTGGTTCCTCTTGGCTCAGAGCAATATGCACTTCGGGCAAGAGCAAGCGCGGCAAGTCGTCGTAACACTTTTGGAAGGAGCGCAAATAGGCGGTTTCGCAGGAATCTGCTTGTCCGTAGAGTGTATGCAAGACCATCGGCAGATTTTTGGGACCGCCGAAGCATGGATCACCGCCCTCGCCGTTGAAAACCGTTCCTGTAATTTTTGCGGATTCTCTTGCCAAGAGCAGATTCGGCGTTGTGAGTGGGTCGCCGATAGGATCATCTAAGAGTGCCAGCGTTTCCAGCAGATGATCGCGGATCGTCTTTCCCGACAACTCCACGACGTGATGGCGTGTGCCGCAATGCGCCGCGACCATCCCGGAAAATTCCAACTCGTTGCGGTGTTCTGCTCCGAAATGAACAGCGAACGTGTGGACTTCGGCGGGGGCGTATCGCATTGCCAACGCTGTCACAAGGCTGCTGTCAAGTCCGCCAGAGAGAAAAATCCCAATATCGCCCGATTGCGGCATCGCTTGCTGAACCGAAGAGTCCAGCAAGGGACGCAATCGGGCGGCGCAGGATTCCAGCGATTCGTTCGGGTTCCAAGTGCCTTCTTCGGGCTGCCAATACGTGAGATTCGTGCGCTCCGAGACAGTGCGAACGGTTCCGGGCGGCAGTTCGCGGGCATCTTTCCAAAGGGTCTGCTCACCGGGAACAAACGCACACGTCAAATAGTGTTGCATTGCGGACAGCGACAACTCCCCGGAAACGGCGGGACACGCTCGAAGGCGACTCAGGCGGGCGGCAAACCAACACGCCCGACTTTGCTTGTCCTCGGCGTAATAGAGCGTGCGGCATCCGATGCTGTCACGGAGCAGAAACAGTTCGCCGGTATGTCGGTTATAGGCGGCAATGGCAAACATTCCGTTTGCGTGATTGCCCGCGTCCGTGCCGTATTGAGCGATCAATTCCGCCAATAATTCACCTTGTTCGGCGTCGGGCAAACCGAATTGCGCTCTCAATTCCGGCGCATTATACAGAACAACGTCGCCGCAGACAACAATTTCCCCCGTCGCGTCCATCCAAACCGGCGCATCTCCAAATGCCACTCGCGCATCGTGCCAAGTCGCTTCTATGCCCCAACGTCTTAACGCTTCGGCGGGTTCCGACACGCCCCAGACGCCGCAAAATGCACGCGGCTTGACTCGTTGCGTCGGCAGAGGTTTGGCGCGAAACGGAAGCAGCCGAAGCCCCAACCCGAAGCGCAAACTATCCGAAACTGTCACTGGCATACACGTCTGCCCCTCCGTTATACATTCCATACGACGAATCCATCGGGACAATCAAGAAGCCATCGCTGCCGACAACCGCGCCATCTAACTGATTTGCCCGCGCAAACCCCTGATACACCGCACGCATCAGGCGATTGGGGCGCAGGGAGTGCAATTCGGCAGTATTGCCCTGCTCAAACCATGCGATTTCCTCTTCCTTGAGCGACGAACTCACGGTTCCCACCGGAAAATGAGCGGGCGCATTGGAAAGGGCGATCATCTCGCCCTCAATGACGTGCTGCGGGCGCAACCCCAAATCAATCAGCGGAATTGCCGTATTGGGAAACCACTCGTCGCGGCGCAGTGTCAAGCCCATTTGAGTGCCGCGAATGGTTGCGTCGTGCAGGGCAAACACTTTCAGCATCGGGTTGCGTGCTAGCATGGTTTTGATCGTTTCGGCGGTTCCAAACGGATAGCCGTCCAGACTCAGGATCGCGCAGTTGTTCTCGAAATGGAAATTGTTGGCGACGAACATGGCGGCGATCTCGGCAGTTTCGACGATCAACGCCCTATCAAAACTGTACGCGGTTACATCGGGCGCGGCGTTTTGTC
>Ga0163154_10002801_pt1 | contig 24973 bp, 21 predicted proteins | sample OliLakLV19MP9P1_FD_148649 | JGI IMG/M metagenome (GOLD analysis project Ga0163154, IMG submission 148649) | Freshwater microbial mat bacterial communities from Lake Vanda, McMurdo Dry Valleys, Antarctica - Oligotrophic Lake LV.19.MP9.P1 | ecosystem: Environmental > Aquatic > Freshwater > Lake >... | reverse complement strand
GTACTATCGCTCCCCGGTAGACGCCCGCATCATCCTCGAAAAATCGGTCGCGCTCTACCGTCAAATTGGAGACCGTCACGGCCTCAGCCTCGCGCTGATGGGCTTGGGTCAGGCGTGTTGGCGGCGTACCAGCACCGTAGACCGTGACCTATTGCGCGCCCGCCTGTGCCATACCGAAGCGATGGATGTGCAACGCGCCCTCGGAGACCGTTTCGGCACGGCCATCTCGATTATGAACCTCGGCACGGTGGCGACTCTGGCCGGTCAGGTCGGTGACGCGCTGCGGCTGCTGTCTGACGCCCGTGAGGAATACGCCGAACTGGGCAACAGTCTGGGCGTGGCGTCGGCGCAAATCAACTGGGCCGTGGCCGCGCTCCGCACCCGCCGTTATGACGAAGCCCGCGCCGCCGTCTCTGAGGCGATGACGCTCATCGAGCGCAGTGGCAGCGCTTATCGGATGTTGTGGCCGCGCACTGTTCAGACGCAGATCGAACTACGCGCTGGGAATTATCTGTTGGCGCAGCAATTGGGCAATCGCGCCCTACAGGAATCGCAAGCGCTCAACAGTGAGGACTGGGCGGCCATGAACGCCCGTTATTTGGGCGATGCGGGGCTGGCGCTGGGGCAATTCGTCGAGGCCGGAGTGCGCTATCAATTGAGCAGTCAGTCCGCCCAACGCGCTCGCCTGAGCGACCTCGCGCTGTACTGTATCTTGGGCGAGGGCTTGGCGCTCTTGTTCGCCGGTCAAACCAATGACGCCTTCCAGCGCTTTGCCACCGTCAAAGAACGCACCGCCAATATCCTCGCGCCGCAGAGCATCGCAGCCATAGCGGGGTTAGGCTTGTGTGCCAATGCACAAGGCGACCCCGAGTCGGCGGTCACGCTGCTGACACAGGCGCTGGATGCGATGGAAAGCCCGAGTCACGACATCCCCGAAGTCGAATGGCAGGATGTCCAGCTTGACCGCTGGCGCACGCTGGCGCTATTGGGCTTGTGCGATGCGCGGGCGCTGGTCGGGGATTTTTCCGGCGGGATGAGCGCCCTACGTGCCGCGATGCGGAATCTGCAAGACCTGCATCACCCGCCGCTGGCTTTGTCGGTAATCGCCGCCTATGCTGATGTGACCGCCGAAGTCGCGCCATCAGAGCGCACGGCTGAAGTCACCGCATTGGTGCTGAACGATGGCCGCGCCGCCGCGATTGACCAAGTTCGCGCCCAACGCGCCCTCGATAAAATCCGGCTGCGGATGAGCGCATGGGCGCTGGAACAGGCCGCGACCCGTGGGCGCGTCCTCGCGCTGGATGAGGCCGTCCGCCGCGTCCTGACCATCGGCAGCACTGGCACGCTCAGGGGGTAAAGCGGTCAAATCGGGCTATACTGAAGTAATCAGGCGAAAGGGAACGACTCATCATGACGATGCCAGATGTGCAACTCCAAAAGATGACCATCGAGGATTTTCTGGCGTGGGTTGAAGCCCAACCGGATGGCGTGCGCTATGAATTACACGACGGAGAACAAGTCGAGATGCCCCCTTCAAAAGCACTTCAAACAACGATTTCGGCGCGTTTAATTCGTTATCTGGGCGCATTTGCGGATGACCATAATCTTGGCTATGTCACCAGTTCTGATGGCGGCTTCTACATTTCATCAAATGATTTCTACGCGCCGGATGCGTCGTTTTATGCCAAAGACCGCCTACCCGATGGTATCCCTCAAAACGATTATTTCCGCATCGCGCCCGACCTCGCAGTAGAGGGGGTTTCGTCTAGCGATGAATATACAGCGCACAAAAAAGCCCAACGCTATATCGAGTTGGGCGTGCGGATGGTGTGGGTGGTCTATCCCAAAGCTCAGACGATTGATGTGTATACCGCGTCCGGCGACGGCGTGCATGTGCGGCAGGTCAAATCGGGCGATTCGCTCTCTGGCGGGGATGTTCTGCCGGGGTTTGAGACTCCGGCGGGGCGTATATTCGGCGCGTGATTTAGGGGTTTAGCTCATTCTAAACGCCCCCCATATCGTGAGTCGGTATGGGGGACGTTAGCGTTATAGGCGTTATTTCTTGGGTAATGCTGGGGTTTGTTTTGGTGCGATGACCGGGGATTTCAACAGCGATGAAACCGAATCGGTATCTTTTGATGTAGAGTTTTTGGGCTGTTTCTTTTTCTTGCCTGAGCGCTTGTCCATAATCATAAACTCCTGTGGATGGTGTTCTCTGGAACGACGAAGCGTTGTCTGGGAGTTTTGTTTGGTGAGCGAGGGCTATTTGAGCTTTGTTTAAGACAATCGCGAAGACTCAACGGGCATCAACAAACTTTGGGGAATTTTGGAGGAAATTTCATATTCCTATACCCATTCAGTATATAATATTTTTCGTTAGAATGACGTTGGAAGCCGACTACTTATGGAGAACTGAAACAAAAACGGCATGATTACAACCAGTGTTTGTGTCATCTCAAATAGCGGGCGGGCAAGCCTCGCCCTACGGAAATCCCCAATGATGTGCATTATGCTAGTTCTATTCAGGTTCTCCATTAACTAACATCGCGCCTTATACTCCGCGTCCAATCGGATAAGCGCTTCTAGCTCTCCATCATCATCCGTCAACGCCTCAAGACGTGCTTCCATTTCCTCTCGCAGTCGCTTACACTCAGGGTCATCATCCGGTGGTAAATTACCACTTGGCTGATACGCTACGACGGGCTTTAATCCCTGAATTTTGAGCAGGTCATCTACTAGGCGGACAAACGATGGACAATTGTCATCGTAGACATTTTGAGCGTTGATATAATTAAAAACCAATGCGCTCGAGGCTTTTGTGTAGAATTTTGGAGGATTTACGCTCCTAGTAAGGGTTTGTAGTGTTTTAGTCGGGTCGTCATCAGACTCTGGAGCATGAAGGCGTTTTAATTTTTCGTTTTTGACTCTTAAATACGGCGCAAGCCCCTGAATGTCAGCCAAAATCCATGTCTCTAATTCCATCATGGTAGGGTGAACAAAACAACGGGGCTTCAGCGCGTGATCAACCGCCTTATAAAAGTGCTGAACAATCCACTGATATTTCGCTTGATTAGGTGTTTCTGTGCGGTAGATTTCTTTTGGGAAGTATCCCTCTGGAAACCCTTTGACATCCACCAATATGAATACATACGCCGTCGAATCCTGTTTTAAGGTGAATGAAGCATCGTCAGTCACGTCTTGGATGAGGTTATCGACGCCACGGTAAGTGACTGCTTGAACACTGTTAAATTTTTTCGTGAATGGGGCGAGGAATTTAGGCAAAATCTGTTTGCCGTAGAAGTCTTCACAGAAGATATGAAGGTGCATCCAGATTACCTCAATTTGTCCATCACCCATAGACGGCCAAATTGCCCGCTATATTTTCGTAACCACATTTCTAAATAATCATCTTTTTCAACCCGTTTGAGCGTTGTTTCTCCATCATCGTTGTCTACAAGCACAATATCTTCTAATGCGATGTCCGGCGCATTGAGCAATTCTGGGTTATGGGTTGTGACGACAATTTGCGTGCGCGTTGAAGCAGCCTTCAACATGCCCGCAAGCAAGGGAATAAGGCGCGGGTGTAACCCAACTTCAGGTTCATCAATTGCAATGAGAGGTGGCATATCCGGCAAATTGAGCAAAACCGCCAACCCCAAAAAGCGTAACATCCCATCTGATAAGGCTTGTGCGGGGAATTGCCAGCGATTTTTGGTACGCCATTGCAGTTCAACCCGCCCCGTACCAGCCGTGACTAACTTTAGACTATCAAAGTCTGGGAATGCTAAACGGATGATGTCTTGTAGATGGTCATGGGCATCTGTGTATTGGGATTCATTCGCCATACTATGCAAAACTGAGGCCAAATTGCTCCCATCCGCTTTAAGTCGTAATGGATTCACAACCTCAATAGCTTGTGCTTGGTGAATATTTTCTAGCGCTTTCTCTCCAAAGCCACGGAAAACAGCCCAATCTTCTATGATATTACGTATTTCATTTAGAATAGGATAACTACCGTCATTAACTTGAGCAACAGCCAGTTCTCTAGAATTCAAATCATAACGATTTGATATTTCGGGTGTAGTTAACCAGCTTATTGTTTTATCTAATGTCTTGATCGCTATCATATTTCCTGTTGGGGAATGAATCACGACATCCTGTGTAACATTATTATCAACTATATGTTTTTCCGATATTTCCTCATTACTAACAGTAAAATACGATGATCCTAGCTGGTACAAGGCTACTTTATATTTAGTATCTGTATGTATTTTTATCGTTTTGGGATAAAGAAAATTTTGTAACCCATTAAAATCAATCTCCCAATCAACAAAACTTTTTTCGTAACTACTCAGCCCCTATTTGAGGGAAAAACAAGATTTTGACCGGTACTCAGCCCAATCATCTGAGGGAAGAATTTCCCCGAACTTCAGCCAATTTGACGCTCTAAAGCATCAAATTGAGGGGAAAAATGATGGCTGAGTAGTTACCTTTTTTCAGTATCACCACGCCAACGAATTTGGTCAAGACCGCCTGCGCCGAACACATAAGATGCCAATTGCTTGTCGGCTGCACTGGCCATCATCTTAAAAAAGCTAATCAGATTCGATTTGCCCGCCCCATTCGGCCCAATCAGGATATTGAGGGGCTTCATCTCAAAGTCAAGATGACGAAAACTCTTGAAATTAGTGAGTTGAAGTCGTTTGATACTAACCATTGGATATCTCCCTCAAAAAATCATGCGGGCGGGCAAGCCTCGCCCCTACAAAATTTATGATGATGTGCGCTCAGATTTCTGGAAATTTACATCGAAATCAGGTTGTGACTCACTTATCACTCAAACAGTATATCACCCTCTGCGTCCCCACGGGGCAAGCACGCGCTCGGCGATGATGATGGTCGCGTAAAACGTGATTCCGATGGCGGATGCGACCACAATCGCCGCCCATGCGCGGGCGAAGTCAAAGCCCGACGCCGATTGCGTGATGAACACGCCCAGAGTCGCCCTCGGTCCGCCGAAAAATTCTGCGACCACTGCCCCAATCATGCTCAGAGGGCTGGCGACCCGTAGCGCAGAAAAAATATACGGGACGGCGTTGGGAATCCGCACCGACCATAATATTTTGAATGGGCTGGCCGCATACGAGCGCATCAATTCGAGTTGGCGTGGGTCAATCAAGGTCAGTCCGCGCACGGTGTTAATCATGGTCGGGAAGAATACGATAATCGCCACAATCGCCATCTTGCTGGCCGGATTGGTCAGCCCAAACCAGTTGTTCATAATCGGCGCAAACGCGATAATCGGGACGCTGTTGGCCGCAATCGCAAACGGCATCAACGCTTGACTGACCACCGTCCAACGCGCCGTGATGAGGGCGACCAGAATCCCGCTGCCGCAGCCGAGGATGAAGCCGCCAATCGCCTCATAAAAGGTCGCGCCGCCACTTTCAAACAGAATCGAGCCTTGTCCGCTGACCCATGACGAGAATTCGCCATACAACTCGCCCCAAATCCGGGTCGGGCGCGGCAAAATGAACTGTTGAACGTTGAAGGCCGTGACCAACACCTCCCACGCGAGCAGGACGGTTGCGGCCACCAGAATCGTCGGCAGATATTCCTGAATTTTCACGCGCATCAGCCCCGCCCTATTCGTCGAAGGTGTGCGCGTCGCGCAGAAGTTCGCGGACTTGCGTCACCAATTGGAAGAAGCGCGGCAGTTCCCGCGTCTCAAAATTGCGCGGGTATGGCAAGTCGATGTCCAATACCGATGTGATGCGCCCCGGACGCGGCGACATGACCACGACGCGGCTGCTCAAAAATACCGCCTCAGCGATGCTGTGCGTGACGAATACCACCGTGGTCTGAGTTGCCTGCCAGATTCGCAGTAGCTCAAGGTTCATGCGCTCACGGGTGAACTCGTCCAGCGCCCCGAACGGCTCATCCATCAGCAAGAGTTTGGGCTGAAACGCCAGCGCCCGCGCAATCGCGACGCGCTGCTGCATCCCGCCGGAGAGTTGCCACGGATAATGTCGCCCGAATTTGCCCAACTCGACCAGTTCCAGCATTTCTTGGGCGCGTTTTTCGCGCTCGGCTTTGGGCGTCCCCATGATTTCTAGCGGAAGTTGCACATTTTGGGTGACGTTGCGCCAGTCGTAGAGCGTGGCGGCCTGAAACACCATCCCGTAATCGCGGTCTAGGCGGGCTTGGGCGGGCTTCTTGCCGTTAACGGTCAGCTCACCGCTGGTCGGTTCAGCGAGGTCGGCAATCAGGCGCAGTAGGGTTGATTTGCCGCAGCCGGACGGCCCAATCAGGCTGAGGAACTCGCCCGCGTAGATGTCGAGCGTGACATCGGTCAGCGCGACCACCGGGTCGGCGTTGCGGACGGTGAAAATCTTATTGACGCCAGCGGCGCGGATGACGGGTGGAACTGTTGATGCTGTCATGGTTGTTTCCTAAAGAGAGACCTGAGATTTGTTAGAGACCGTTTGAATGTTCAACCGTTATCCCCTCATCCCCTATCTCAGCCTTCGGCGGCTTCGCGCACAGGGTGGCGAGGGGGAATTTTTCGGCGTTTTGTCCCTTGTCCCTTGTGGGAGAGGGACGGTTCATCGATAGATGAACAGGGTGAGGGGTATTTTCAAACGGCCTCTTAGACATGCTCAGGACTTATAACGTTGATTAAATGGTTATGTCGTCTGTATGCTTTTCGAAAGACTGACGAATCAGAAACATCATATAGTCAATTTCATCATGCGATGAGAATCCCACTTCAACATCACCATTTCCCCAACCCGAAACGTCAGTAATATCCCTACACAAGCCTTTTGGGTCATCAATCTCGTCGAACCTCATGTTGATAGACAATCGTAAGCGTGATTTTTGTGGGATAATATCAACAAAATTGGTGCTTGTCTTATAGGCGATATAGAGTCGCTTAAACTCTTCGCGGACTGACGAATCAAGATTAAGAACCCGACGACGCAAGACCTCAAACAGACTCAACGATTCGCCCTGCAAATATTCAAAATGCGCCGAAGACGATTCATCGGTTTGTACTTCAAGGGATTTGGAATAGCTTTTGATAACTTCATCTGACGTGTTTGGATAGCGCCATATGTCTAATGCAAGAACTGCTAAAGATTGGGCGCGTTTTTTAATCTGCTCGGCACCCCAAACCTCTAATTCCCCCAATCCACTATTCAATTTCAATGGGCTATGAGCGAAACCACCCTCCATATCGCGCTTTTGTGCGAATGGTCTATCACTCAATTCGGGGTTATAACCAGTGAGTGTCAGGTTGCCAATGGTGTGTAAATAGCGCGTCTGGATCTCTTTCCAATTATCGCCCAATGCCTGACGCCACTCGATGGATAAGTCAGGATTTTGCGGCAAAATATGTTCGATGGTATATTCCTCGATAGTAACTTTCTCTTTGCGCTCGTGATTTTCTAATTTACTTAATAGATAATTCCGTCGCTGGAGTAGATTATAGATGTCCTTCGTTACATATTCAGTCATAAACTCGTCGTCCCGAGGAAAACGTCTGTAGCTATCCAAGGTGATAAAACCATACTTGACACTGTTCAGGTAATCGCTCTTATCCACAGAACGTTTGAATGTAGCAAAAGTTTTATTCATCGAATTAGTGGGGATACCGACAATCGTCCGCCGCATGACATAACTCTCAATAAGAGTCAATATCTCGATAAAGTCTTCATAAGTGAGTAGATTATAACGCTCAAAGTCCTCAAACACCTCTAGAAGTAACGGGTACGCTACATCCACTTTTAAGGTGTTGATATTCTCTAAGACAGTCCGAATTGATTTATCTTCATTTCGTTCTGGAAATGCTAAACGGGCGAAGTAGCGAGAGAACAATGCAATGTCTTTCACTACCTCAGTGATGTCTTTACCGCGTATATATTTTTTAAACTCACTATACACTCCGCCAATGTTTGGAATAGTCCCAGCGTCAGATTTAATCGTCAAATAATCGCGCATGAAGCGGTCAAACAATCGGGCATATTCCGTTTTGCCGAATCGTTGCTCCATTGGAAACCAATAACGGTTATAAACATCCGCTTGTTGTTCGGCAGTCATTCCCATTAAAACATAATTTCGAATAAGGTCAGCTTGAGTCAAGTCTAAGCCTGTTGAGTTTAGACTCTCGAAAATAAGCTGAGGGTTATCGTTATGGCGATCCAAGGATACATCCACTACCACTAGCTTGTTCACTCCATGATATATCTCATCAAGGGTTAACGCCGATTTTTTGATGAGATCAACAAAATAATGATAATTATCAATAACGTGATACGAGGCCATGTTATCTAATTCGCGTCCGTCCAATAGACTGACAAACGATTCTTTATCACTTTGGGTGAGGATAATTTTGTATTTCTGATCTCCTTTTCCATACGTATTGAAGAGATATAACCCACGAATCATATCTCTATTAATGTGTGTCACGGCGTCGTTTGAAATCGCGTTTGAAATCGCTAATAGTAATAATGAGACCGTTGTCAGCCGTTGTTGACCATCAATAACTAACATCTGAGGCAAGGTTGTTGCCTGATAAATCCCTTCTTGAATATACACAACCGAGCCAATGAAATGCGCGGGGATACTTTCATCTTGTGCAACGCGCTCAATGTCTTGCCAAAGTTGCAGACATTGGGTGCGTGTCCAACTATAAGTGCGTTGATAAATAGGAATGAGCAATTGCTTCGGGACGCTCAGAAATTGTAATAAATTTGCTTGGACCGCTATCATGGTTTTACTCCTCGACATTATGCTGATATTCAAAAAAACAGTCCCCTTCAGGGGCTTCCAAAGGTAGCCAGATGCTGAAGCATCTGGCTCAATGAGGTGAGACTCATCACTCGCTGTTATGGGGGATGAAGCGGCGGAGCGCCACGCGCTCGACCACGCTGACCAATAAGAAGAAGGCGATGCCCACCCCCGCCGCCACGACAATCGCCGCGAACAATTTTGGAGTCGAGATTTCGCTATAGTTGCTGCTGAAATCTAAGATGGCGCGGGCGAGTCCCTCGCGGATGCTGGACGGTAGCTCGCCGATAATCGCCCCGACCACGCTGGCCGTCGCGCTGACTTTGAGCGCGGTGAAGATATACGGCACGGCGGCCGGGAGGCGCAGCTTGACGAAAATCGACCATTTCGTTGCGGCCATCGAGCGCATCAGGTCAACTTGCAGGGGATTGGGCGAGGTCAAGCCACGCAAGGTGTTAATCGTGACCGGAAAAAACGTCAGGTAGGCGGCAATCACGCTGACCGAGACTGGCCCCGCGCCCAGCCAAATCACGACCATCGGGGCAATCGCCAGAATCGGGACGGTCTGCGAGGCGACCACATACGGCAAGAGTCCGCGCTCTAAGAGTTGAGAGTGTGCGAAGGCCGCGCCTAAGCCAAACCCCAATAACGCGCCGAACGTGAAACCGAGCGCGGCCTCCGTCCATGTATAGAGCGCGTTGCCGCCGAGGATTCGCCCCAACAAAAATTCTCCGTTGCGGCGGGCAGGCTGTAAAAACGCCTCCATAATGGTCTCAAGGTGCGGCAAATTGAGGTCGGTGAAAATCTTGAGGTCAATCAACACCCACAAGCGCGGGGTATCGAGATAATTAGTCTGCGCGAAATCGCCCGTCACAGCGCCCAGAGTCACCCCGCCTAAGCCTTCGATTCCGGTGGGTGCGGTGAGGTCATCGGCGCGGACGGCGAATCCGATGCGGGCGGGCATGGTCGGGCGAATCGGCAAGCCGAGTCGGTATTCATCGCGTCCGCCGTCTTTGGTCACGCGGATTCCCTCACGCCCGATGGCGGCGGCTTCCAAAATTTTGCTATCGCCCAGAATCACGCGCACATCGCCCGATTCCAACGCATCGAACGCCGATTCTGGCGTGTCATAAGCGACATAGGCGAACGACGGCACGGGCGCAGTGACGGCGTAATTGTTGGCCTGTGCGAATAATTTCAGCCCTTCGACCCCGCCCAATAAGGCCGCCAATGCCAACAAAAATCCGGCGGCGCGACTCAACTGTCCGCCGGTCATCGCGCCCGCGATTAACGCCGTCGCCAATCCGATCAGCACACGCGGGAGATAATCATTCGGCTCAACGGTGGGGACGAAAAATAGCGCCACCGTCCATAAGCCTACTGCGATGAGCAAGGGGGTACGCCCGCGCCCACCGGCAGCGCGCAAACCTGCTGCAACCATGCCAGAGGCCGCAATCACCCCGAACATCAGCACCAGCGGCCAGCGGGCGGCATGGACGGCCACCCCTTCTAATAGGGTTTCTTGCCCGCGTGACTCCGCCCACCGCTTGGCGACGCTCCCTAAGACCGACGGCGGCGCGGCCTCCTCTGATTGTGCGGCCATCCAGACGCCCAATTGCGCCAACGCCGACTCACTCAGCGCTGGCGAGTCGATAGGCATTTCGGCGTAGGCCGTCGCCAATCCGAACGCGACTACGGCACAGATAATCGCCAGCGCGATCCCGAAAATCCGAGGAAAACTCATCACGGCCTTTTAATTCGCTACGTCCGCCAACGCCTGCCCCAACAACTGGCAACCGGCCAACATATCCTCCGCCGAGACGTTCAGGTGTGGGGTGATGCGGACGACATTCCCATACAGGCCGCCCTTGCCGATGAGCAGGCCGTGTTTGCGTGCGGCGTTGAGGACCGCATTGGCGCGGGCGGCGTCTGGGGTCTTGGTGCCGGGGATGACCAATTCCATCCCGTGCATCAAGCCCATGCCGCGTACTTCCCCGATGAACGGGAATTCAGCTTGGAAGGCATCCAACTGCTGACGCAGGACGCCGCCCTGTTCATGGGTGTGCTGGACGAGGTTGTGTTTTTCCATGTAATTGATGGTCGCCAGCGCCGTCGCCATCGTGACCGGATTACCGCCAAACGTGCTGAAGGTCGTGCCTTTGAGCGCGTCGGCCACTTCCGGCGTCGCCACTGTGCAGCCAATCGGAGAACCGTTCGCCATGCCTTTTGCAAAGGTCATGATGTCCGGCTCGACGCCCCACTGCTCAATCCCGAACCATTTCAAGCCGGTGCGAGTCCAGCCGGTCTGCACTTCGTCGGCGATGAACACGCCGCCCGCCGCACGGACAATCTCAGCCACGCGCTTAAAGTAGCTCTTGGGCGGGACGATGAATCCGCCGACGCCTTGAATCGGCTCTGCGATAAAGGCCGCGATTTTGCCGCCATGGACTTTGGTGGCGATCAGTTCTTCGAGGTCTTGAACGCATAACTCGACCAATTGGTCTTCGGTCATCTCGAACGGGGCGCGGTAGGCATACGGGTTGCGGGCGTGGTGGATATAGGGGTCGGTCACGCCGCCCAAGCGCCATGTCGCGTGCGCGGTCAAGCTCATCGCGCCCATCGTGCGCCCGCTATAAGCATGGCGGAGCGTGATGACATCCATGCGCCCGGTATACATGCGGGCGGCCATAATCGCCGTCTCGTTGGCTTCGCTGCCGCTGTTGGTGAAGTAGCTCTTTTCGAGTTTACCCGGAGTCAATTCAGCGACTTTTTCGGCCACATCAACCATGATTGGATTCACATAGAGGGTCGTGGTGTGCTGCAATTTGTGCATCTGTTCGACGGTGGCGGCGGTCACTTCATCATTGGCGTGGCCGAGGCTAACGGTCAGGACGCCGCCGAAAAAGTCGAGATAGCGCTTGCCGTCGGTGTCCCAGACATATTGATCTTTAGCGCGGTCAACGATCAGGGGGTCGTCGCCATAGAGGGGTGCGGCGGCGGGAAAGACGTATTTCTTATAGCGTTCCATCAATGCTTGCTTATCCATTTTGGACATTCCTTGTTTTCTTAAATGCGGACGCCCAGAAGGGCGTCCCTACTTTCGAATATTAGGCGTAGGGACGGCATTCTTGCCATTCTTTTCGAGGTTTCAGAAACGGGCGGGCAAGCCCGCCCCTACAAAACCGGCGCGTGCGGCTTGCGGTGGATGAATTCACCGCCGCCGTTATGCCCCAGCCATTGGTCGCCGTCTACGATTTTCTCACCGCGCAGATAGACTTGCGAGGGTTTGCCGGTCACTTCCATGCCTTCGTAGACGATATAGTCCGTCCGCATGTGCGTGTTGCTGACGCTCAGGGTGTGCTTATGGTTGGGATCCCAAACCACGATGTCGGCATCTGCGCCAATCGTCAACGCGCCCTTCTGCGGGTACATCCCAAAAATTTTGGCCGGATTGGTGCTGGTGAGTTCGACAAACTTCTGGGGAGAGAAGCGCCCGCTGTTGACGCCATGCTCCCACATCACCATCATGCGCTCCTCAAGGCCGGGCATCCCATTGGGGATTTTGGCAAAGTTGCCCTTGCCCAATTCCTTGCCCGGACGCCGATATGACGGGTCTTGCGCCTCAAATGCGACCCAATTACCGCCGTTATATTGTGTTGCCCAGTCTTGCCACGGCCCGACTCCGCCTTCATACCAGAAATTACAGTGGTCGGTACTGACGTGTTGGAGCGTGCCGTCCTTGAGCGCTTGCCACAATACCGCGTGATCGTGGTCGGTGCGAATGGGGGGCGAACAGATGTATTTTGAGCCTTCAAAGCCCTGTTTTCCGAGGTCGCCTTCCGCGGTCAGGAAGAAATACTGCGTGCAGCTTTCGCCCATCACCGGATAGCCGATGGCGCGGGCGCGGCGGATGGCCTCAACCGCTGGTTCACAGGTCACATGCACGACATATAGCGGGCAGCCGGTCAGACCAGACATGATGGCGGCGCGATTGGTCGCCTCGCCTTCGATTTCACGCGGGCGTGAATGGCTGTGATAAATCGGGTCGGTTTTGCCTTCTGCCAAGAGTTTGGGGGTCAGACTGGCCTCGACATCCCCGTTTTCGGCGTGAACCATCACGATCATACCATTGGCCGCCGCGACTTGCATGGTCTTATACAGCGTCGCGTCGTCGATTTGGAAGACGTTCTTATACGCCATGAACAGCTTGAGGCTGGTCACGCCCTCTGCTATCAATGACGGGATTTCGTCCAATACTTCTGGGCGCAGGTCTGTCACCGCGAGGTGGAAGCCATAGTCGATTTGGGCGATGGCGGCCTTCTTGCGCCAGATATCTAACCCGTCGTGTAGGCTGCCGCCTTTGGGTTGAATCACAAAGTCGATATGGCTGGTCGTGCCGCCGAACGCCGCCGCCTTGTGGCCGGTATCGAAATCGTCATTGCTGACCGTGCCGCCGAAGGGCAATTCGAGGTGGGTATGCACATCGATTCCGCCCGGCATCAGGTATTTGCCAGCGCAATCAACCACCTCATGACCATCGGCTGGTACGTCGCGCCCGATGAGCGTAATCACCTTGCCTTCGACCAACAGGTCGGCTTGCACCATGTCGCTGGCAGTGATGATTGTGCCGTTTTTGAATAGGATTCCCATGAAAACCTCCTTCTAACTAACTGAGATGCAGTGATGGGTGATGGGTTGAAAGTGATGAGAAAAGCCCTCACCCCTAGCCCCTGTCCCTCATGGAGAGGGGCGCTATTTTAATCTCGGTTTATGTTCAGGCTGTGTGAAATGACTGTGACTGTAGGGACGCCCTTCTGGGAGTCCGCCTGTTCCGAAAACGGACGGCAAGAATGCCGTCCCTACGCCACTCGATTTGAACATGAGCCTTAATCTCATCACTATTACTGAAAGTGCGGCAGGATGTGTTCGCCGTATTCGGCCACGATACGCTCTTCTTCGCCGCACATCAGGTAAATGGTGTACTGAGTCACCCCGACGGCTTCCAACGCCTTGAGCTTGGCGATGTGTTCCTCTGGCGACCCAATCAGCGAGAAACTCTCGACAATATCATCGGTGATGAATCCGAGGTGGTCGGCGTCTTTATCGGCGTGATGCTTATAGTCGTAGCCTTTGCGACCTTCGATATAGGCGAGGAAACTGGCGGGAATCCCCTCGGCGTTGCTGCCGTATTTGCTCACGATGTCCGCGACATGATTGCCGACCATCGCCGGAAACCAGCGGGTCTGGGTGCGGCCTTTTTCGTGGTCGCCGACCCATGCGGGCGCAGCCGCTAAGACACGGAACTGGCTCATATCACGGCCAGCCGCCTTGCCCGCGCTGACGGCTTGGTCGATGAACCACTTGCTCAACCCCGGCTCGGCCAATTGGATAATCAGGCCGTCGCCGTGTTGACCGGCTGCTTGCAGCGCTTTGGGGCCATAGGCCGCAATCCAGACCGGCATCTCGTACCCGTTCGCCCACGGGAATTTGGCGGCGGCCAATTCTTCATCATATTTTACCTCGTCGCCGCGCACCATGCCCTTGATGGCGTGGCCGAATTCGACCATGCGCTCGACGGTGTTAGGCTTGCGCCCCATCACGCGCATAGAGCTATCGCCACGCCCGACGCCGACCTCGAAGCGGTTGCCACTTTGCACATTCAGCGCGGCGAAAATGCTGGCCGCCTCTGACCAGTCACGCACGCCGGGGTTGGTCACACACGGGGAAAAACGCATGTGTTGGGTGTGTTCCATACACATCGCAATGTTGACATACGGAGAGCGCCACAAGATATGGCTATCGAAAAACCACGCATACTTAAAACCGGCCACCTCCGCCTGACGCACTAATGCAACGGTGCGAGCAGGGCTGATGTCGCCCTTGAAACAGATGCCAAATTCCATCTTTCCCTCCTTCATAAAACTCTATACCGGGTCAAAAAGGCGGCTTTTAGGCCGCTGACTAAAAAGTATAACGCGCAGACCTAAAAACCGCACGTAAAAACGTTTACAGAGAGGTCTATGGTTCTATTGTGCAAAATAGTGCAAGCAAAAATAACGCAAATCTGCATCCAGTATCAGAAAAATCTCCCAATCCTATAGAGAAAAGCGTGCTTATCTATAGAATCCTACGTTTCACATTTTCCATAAACGAGTGCATGTTTTCTTTTAACAATCCGTGGAAAAGCCTTTAACGTCCGGCGTGGATACGACGGCTCATTTCCCGCGATACTGGAGTCATCCGAGAGAAAAGAAGTCTCAATCATGTTTGTGGTGTGCAATCGCGTACAGGTCAACCCGACTCACGCTGAGCAATTTGAAAAGTTATTCCTCAGCCGGTCACACATGGTCGATAAGTCGCCGGGGTTCGTCAGCTTCCAACTCTTGCGCCCGGACAAGGCCGATGAGTCGTATGTCGTGATGGTGGTCTGGGACTCAAAAGACTCGTATAAGGCATGGCTGAAGTCGGACGCCTTTAAGGGCGGTCATTCGCGCACCAGCACGCTCCCGGAGGACACCTTCATGGGGCCGCAACGGGTGGAACTCTATGAGATGTTGGAGCAGACTACCGCGCTGTCAGTCTAATATAACCCGAGTTTCGGATAGCTCTAACGCTCCTCATATTAGTAGATTTCGCCTCGTTGGACGCCAGACGCTAAAGCGTCCGTCTGCCGATTCAAGCCCCCTGAAGGGGACTGTAAGGCGAGAATGTGTAACGAGCAGCCCGCTTCAGCGGGCTTCAAAATGGGTAGCCGGAGGCTTGAGGAGGCTTGAGCCTCTGGCGGCGAATACCGGATACCTATCCAAAACTGAGGTTAATATAATATCGTCACGCCTTCGCCGGGGAGACTGATAAAAGTCTCCCCGGTTTATGAGGTCGAGTGTGGCAAAACTGGTGATATACTCAATTTACTGTGAGAGAAATAGGTTTCAATCGTGATGAGCATTAACCTGACTGTTGAATTGCCAGAAAAACTCGCTGAACAAGCGCGTGCCGCAGGTCTACTCAACAACGAGCGCATTGCCGCGTTGCTTGAGATGGAATTACGTCGAGAGGCCGCTTGGGAACGCTTGAGTGAGGCCGCTGGTTTGGTCAGAGAAGCTGCCACTGGGGAATATGGTCTCTTGTCTGATGATGAAGTGATGCAGCTGGTCGATGAAGAAATTCACATCATGCGTGCCGAAGATAGCGCCCGTAAAGCACTCGAAACCGATAAAAACACATGATTACAGCCGTTATTGATACGAATGTATTCGTATCCGCATTAATCACTGGTGGAACACCGCTACAAGCATTAGAAACCGTGCGTACTGGTTTGGTTCAGTTGTTAATAACAACTCAAATTGAGGCGGAGATAGAAAACACCTTAACAAGAGCAAAATTCGCACCCTATTTCCAACGACAAGAGACAAAACCACAAAAATTCCTCGCTAATTACACGACTATTGCTCGTTATATGTCTCCTGTTCAGGTTTTGGACTGCCCTATTGAGGATAAGAAAGACCTGATGTTGATTGAATGTGCAGTTGCAGGTCAAGCCGATTACATTGTGAGTGGCGACCATCATCTTTTGGATTTGGGATATTACAAAAACATCACTATTTTGAGACCTGCTCATGGAGAGCTGAAACAAAAACAGCATGATTACAACCAGCGTTTATGTCATCTCAAATAGCGGGCGGGCAAGCCTCGCCCCTACGAAAATCCCCAATGATGTGCATTATGCTAGTTCTATTTAGGTTCTCCATAAGCAGAAAAGATGCGATTAAAGAATCGCAGGGTATAACGATTATAAGCCCTGAAGAATTCTTTGATAGCTGGCAAGATATACCTTTAGATAACAATGGATTGACCTTTATGGAGGGATGATTTAAGATCCAAACGATCTTTGATCGGGGTTTTAGCATAAAACACACCCAAATAATCGTTTGAATTTGTTTCGATTTCCCCATTAGCATATCTGGATAATAGATATTGATGGAAGGAAGCCACATGGTCAGCATAAGTTTTCAGCTATCAGATGAACTTGTCGAGCAAGCAGAGACCAGCGGCCTCTTAACCAATGAGGGGATCACTGAATTACTGCGTGCCGAATTAGAGCGCAAGGCGGTTCGCGCCGAAACTGAACAAATGATGCAACAGTTACAAGCGGCCGCCCACGCTGAATTTGGCGACATGACCGAGGCAGAATTTCTTGCGATGGTCAATGAAGAAGTGAAATCTGTGCGTGCAGAGGTGTATGCTGAAAAACAAGCACAACAGAAGCCGAAATCTAACTCATGACTCGGGTTGTTATTGACACCAATATCATAATTTCTGCGTATCTCTGGGGTGGGAATCCTGCTCGAGTCCTCAGCATGTGTCGGGACAAAAAACTACTGCCTTTATGCACAACAGACACTATCGAAGAACTCACGCGGACATTCGCTAAAAAGAAATTTATCACAGTCTTTCAACAAATAAACTCTACTCCCGCACGCTGTATTGCCGATTTCCAAACACTAATCGAAATAGTGATACCCGCAGATAATATTCCCCCTAATGGAGGGATGATTTAAAATCCAAACGATCTTTGATCGGGGTTTTAGCATAAAAAACACCCAAATAATCGTTTGGATTTGTTTCGGTTTCCCCATAAGGTGGTTCGTGACGAAAAAGATGATATTATCCTCGCTGCCGCAGTAGGGGGTAACGCAAAATATCTCATCACAGGCGATGATGATTTGTTGACCCTGAAAATATATAGGGATATTCGAATGATTAGCCCTGTTGACTTACTACAATTACTTGAAGAGTAGCAGTCCTTTTTTACGCCTCGCGAGGTTTTGCCGGGCTGAAAACCGCGCTGATTTGGGCGCTGAACCCCGGCATGACATCATCCCCAGACAGCGTATCTTCTCGGTCAGGCTGCGATACATTGTCGTGCCGTCCGGTTGGGCGTGATAGACGGAAATAGTCCGGCGTTCGGGGTAAATCACCCAGACCAGCCGCACGCCAGACATCAGATACGAATCGACTTTCGCGCTCATTTGTGCGCCTGTATTGCTCGGCGACATCACCTCAATCGCAAGGTCTGGGGCAAATGGGAAACGCACCGGCAAATCACTTTCATCATAGCGTCCCGTTACAACCAATGACCCATCTGGGATGACCAAATCGCCGTTAGGGAGGTCATACATCGCCCCATCGATGAGCGCAAGCCCAACCGGATTGGCGTCCAAATAATCACCCAAGAATTTCAACAGGCGAGTGATAATCAAGGTGTGAAGAATCGATGCGCCTGCCGTAATACTTAATTCGCCCCAAATAAGTTCAATCGTCTTATCGCCATTTTCAGGCAGGTTTTGTAGCGCGAGGACATCCTCACGGGTATAGATCTTTTTCTCATCGGGGATGGGGTGTGCTAGGGCAACCATCGTGTGACCACCTAATCTCTAGTCATTACAGCTAATGGAGAAATGAAACAAAAACGGCATGATTACAACCAGTGTTTATGTCATCTCAAATAGCGGGCGGGCAAGCCTCGCCCCTACGAAAATTCCCAATGATGTGCATTATGCTAGTTCTATTCAGATTCTCCGTAAGTATAGGACAAATCGCCTCATTCACCAATTAGCACACCTGATTTACAGGGCGGGATTAAAACACATCTAATCCGCCGTCCATAGGATTGAAAGCGTCCAATAATGGGGCGTTACGGGTCACAAAGGTTCATATAGAATCATCTATATTATTCACGACACACTCAAAGGAATACCAAATGGGCTTTCGACGCTTGTTTCAATCTGACCGACTGCAACTCGTCGCGCAACTTCCAGAAGACCGTGAACTGATTGCCAGTTGGTCGCACGATAGCGATTATTCCCGTAATTTGGACGACGACCCCATCCGTCCGATGCCAGCCGCGTTCTATGAACCGTGGGTCGGGACGACTCCCCAGCAGAACGGCGAATCGCACAGCTTTATGATTGCTACCCGCCCAGAAGGGGTGCGAATTGGCTTCATCAGCTTATTTGACATCAAGTATCCGAATGCGGGCGCGATGTTCGCCATCGCTATCGGAGACCCCGCCTATCGCGGCAAAGGCTATGGTTCTGAGGCGCTCGGCATGATACTGGATTACGGCTTCGATGAGTTGGGCTTGTATCGCGTTTCGCTGCGCGTGATGGCCTATAACACGGCTGCGATTCACACCTATGAGAAGATCGGATTCGTGCGTGAGGGGACTCAACGCGGGGCGGTTTGGCGTGAGGGCGCACGCTACGATATTCATCACTACGGCATCCTGCGCGACGAATGGATTGCCAAGCGTGGCTAGACCTTCACGCTTATACGAGAAAAACTCGCCATACCATCGCCACACCCTCTATGCCATACTCTGGCCTACGGATAGGTTGATTTAAAGGGGCGGTATGGCGAATTTTTTCATCAGCTACAGCCGGGTCGATAGAGATTTCGCCGTGGCTTTCATCGAGCGTTTGCGGCGAAAATTCGCAAAAGATGCCATTTGGTACGACGCCAAATGGACGGGCGATTCTAAATGGTGGGCGGAAATCCTCAAGCAGATTAACGAAACCGATATTTTCATCTATCTGCTTTCCAATGAGTCCGTCACCGCGTCGTATTGCCAAGCAGAATTCGCGGAAGCACGGCGGCTGCGTAAACTCATCATCCCGGTTCAGGTGCGTGACCGGACAAAAGTTACCACCACGCTGACCCCGATTTATTATGTTGATATGACGGCGGGTGTCGGGAATATGGATGCCCAAGCCCAACTCATCCGCGCCATCAAGATGCAGTTAGACGCCATCCCGTTGCGCCGTTCGCGCCCGGTATCGAAAAACCAGACGCCCAAGCCAGACATCAAGCCAGAACCCCAGCGCCTGAAGAACTCGCTACCGGTCACGACGCCAGACATCCAAATCTCAGTCGCCAGCGCAGAAGAACGGACGCGGACAATCCCCGTCCGCGTCCTTGTCCTCGCGTTGCAGAAGCCGCCCGCGTGGATATTCAAGCCGTTCATCATCGGCGTGCTGATTCTGGTGATTTTTGCCGCCGTGATAGCGCTGGTAATCCGATTCTTTCCGACCCTGTTTCGTCTCTGAGTTCGCGTCAGAGGGTCAGCGCCCTACCCTTGCCTCTCGCGCTCTTTGGCTGGGACGAGCATCCGTTCGCCCTCAATACGGTCAATCGTCCACCCCTCACGCCCATCAGGTAGGCGGATTCTCCACCATTGGAAACCGTCTAGCAACTCCGGCGCGAGTTCCAAAATCGTCAGGCGCTGACCATCCTCGATTTGGAACAGGACTTCGTTGCCGCGCCCTGCCGCAGTCCGCACATTCAATGAGTCCGCACCGCTGGTCACGATGGCATCCTCATTGGTAATCAGCGCCATTTGCAAGGTTTGTTCGGTATCAACGCGCTCAACCGCCCAACCTTCCGTCCCGTCTTGGGTGCGAATCCGCCACCACGCCAAGCCGTCGTGCTTGCGCGGCCCTTCAATCAACGTGACAAGCGTCCCGCTGTCCAACCGATTCAAGACATCAAAACGCAGACCGGGGCCGCTACGCAGATTCAGATGGTCGCCCTCGGTGGTATAGACTTCAGCGAACGCGCCAGCGAACAACCGGAAGGTCGAGAACGACACATCGCCATCTTCAACGGCCTCTACCGTCGGCTCGGTTACATTCGGCACAGGCGTGATCTCTAGCGTGAGCGTGCCATCGGCGGCCTTGCGCTCAACGCTCAGGCGGACTTGACCGTCCACGCCCTCATAGTAATACCCGCCGGAATTGCCCACCAACAGCGTATACGTCCCGGTTTCCGTGGCGACATACTCTGCAATCACGGCGTCGATGTTCACGCCGCTGTCGTCATCCGCGATGACTGCCTCGCCGGACGGCGCAATCAATACAATCAATGGGTCAACCTTCTGGTCGCCGTCAATGGCCGCCGCCGAGATGCTGACCACATCGCCGCTATTGAACGACAACGCGACGCGCTCGAGCTTGCCGGTCAAAATGCGCGTGAGATAGGTGCGATTGGGGACGTACTGCGGCGCGGATTCATCGGTCAGCGTGCGCTCTAGCCATTCGACATAGTTAGCGGCTGCGGTTGCCGTCTCATTCTTGAGGCTGTTGAGCCATGCTTGTCTCAGATACAGGTCGGCATAGTCGGGGTTTATGGCGTGGGCGGTATCAATATCAGACTGCGCTAAATCATACTCGCCGGTTTCAATATAAATACTGGCGCGGTTGTTATAGGTGATTTCACCCGTGCCGAGGGCTAACGTCACGGCGGTGGTGTAGTATTCCAGCGCCTGCTCATAATCGCCGATATTGGCGTATAAGTTGGCGAGGTTGTTATAGGCGTACCCTGCTTGTGGGTCAAGTTCCAGCACTTTGCTATAATCGGCGTTGGCCGCTTGGTCTTGCCCAAGCCAATAATATGAACTCCCACGCCCGTTATAATAATCGGGGACATCCGGCGCGAGTTGGATGGCGCAGGTGTAATCCAACACCGCATCATCATAGAGTCGCTGGTCAAACGCGGTATCAGCGCGTGTGCTGTAATCAAAAGCATCGGTGAACTCGGTGCAGTCCGCTTGCGCGTTTGCGCTGATGAGTCCGGTCAACAATAAGGTGAGCGCCAACCCAGCACGCCCCAACCGTCGAAAGTTCATGGTTTTCCCTCTAACGTGTGATAAAAGGCCGCGCAAATCACGCGATAAGCACACTATATCAGGGTTTTTGGGGGCGTATATAAGGCGGCGCGAGGGCGTTGGATGTCAGCCCGTGACGCATGGGGTATGCGTATACCGGCAGGCGGGATAAGCCCGTCCGCGCCTTATGAAACCTGCATCGACGCGAAAAAGTCTTGCGCCGACTGGAAACGGGCTTCTGGGGTTTTGGCGAGCGCCTTCATCACAGCCTTGCCCAATGAGCGCGGCAGGTCGGGCATGATGTCGCACGGGTCTGGCGCGGGATGTTGCAAATGCGCGAATAGGATTTGGCCGGGGCCGCCTATGAACGGGCGCTCACCCGTCAGCGCCTCATATAAAATCACCCCCAAGGCATAAATGTCTGCCCGATGATCGACCTCGCGTGCGGCCATAATCTGCTCAGGAGCCATATAATCTATCGTCCCAATCGCGCCTGTGCCGGTCAGATTGGTGATGTTTTCGCCCAATTTGGCGATCCCAAAATCCATCAAAACGGCCTCGTAGGTCTCGTTATCGTCGGCGAGGCGTAGCATGATATTCGACGGTTTGAGATCGCGATGCACTAAGCCCCGGCTGTGTAGGTCACTCAGGGCCGCGCATAATCCATCGAAAATCTCACGGGTCGAGTCAAGCGAGAGGTGCGTCTGACGCCGGATGACGGTTGCCAATTCTTCGCCGTCGATAAATTCCATCACCATATAATGCAGCCCGTCCACCTCGCCCGCCGCGTATAATTTGACGATATGCGGGTGGTCAAGCAACCCCATCACATGACTTTCGCGTTCAAATCGGGCGAGGTATTCATGAGTCACACCAAATTCTGACGGCAATATTTTGACCGCGACGGTGCGCCCGTCGGCATAGGCTTTATAGACCTCGCCCATGCCGCCTTTGCCTATCACATCCAACAACTCATAGCCGCCCAAGACGCGCCCGGTATATGCCCCGTGGCGTTTGACTTCTGGCTTGGCTTTTGCCACCAATTGATTGAGGTCGAAGCGGAAACCATATAATCGGCGGTCAATCAGGCTGCGGATAAGTTTCCGGCTGGGATTGAATAACGCACCCACCGCGACGGCGGCCAATAGCATCGGGATAGGGCTTTGCTGTTCGCCCAAAAGCGACTGGGTGAGCAGTAGGATACCGAGGAACACGATCCCCAAGACCGCCGTCACGCTCACGCCGACCAGCGAACGATTGATGGTCAGGTCGATGTCCCACAGGCGATAGCGCAAGATGGCGACCCCAACCGCCGCCGCTAAGACAAAAATCAGCACGAGGCTCACGAGATGGAATGAGAGCGCGACCAGCGATTGCCCGTTTTGGTCGCCCACTATGGTAAACGCGATTGCGCTAATGATTGCAGTGAGTATTACCAACCCAAACGCGAATAGAATCCATTTCATCTGTTGGCGTTGTAAGGGCGAGCCATTCCGGTAACGAGAGATGCCGGCCGACAACGCACCTACCATGAGGATGGTCAGTAAAATATTGCTAATCTCTAAAAAGGGAGAGGTGGAGATATTGACCAGAACCATAAAAAACGGGATCAGCGTTAAATACAGGATGCGTTGCCAACGGTTGAGGAACTTACCTTCTGGAAACCAGTAGAAGAATAACAGCAGCATGACGAGTGTCATCGTCAGAAAGGTGTTCCGTAAGGCGTGATACCACACCTCTGTCGAGGTGCTTGGGCTGGAAAACGAGCTACCCGCCACAAACAAGAAAGCCAGCGATACGACAATCGCCATGAGGTCATCGGGCCGACGCCAGAAAATCAAAAAAGACACCGATAGGGTCGCGATAAACGTCAGGGTGTTGGTGATGGTCAACACATCACGCGCTGGCTGTGCAATGCCCATCGACTCCCATCCAGCGACGACGTTGACCGGACAGCCACAATCTTGGAGATAGGCGGGGATGGAAATTACGGTAAGGAAGAAGGACAGCACCGCAATCGCGACCCACACAATACGGAATGGCACTCTCAAGCGTGGATTGAGGACAATACTGGTGTCGCGTTTAGGAATCGTCGATTGTGGCATCAGGCAGACCCGTCGGTTAAAATATCATGACATTCTCAGATTTTGATTATACGGCTCACACCCCCACATGTTGCACCCCAGTCGTCAAAAATGTGGGGGTTTTCCAAGTATTAACATCCCCTGAATCGGTGAGCATTTTGCAGCGCGAGGCGCGTATAGTAAAAAGACGGACACCGTAAGACTGGGGACTATCCCAACCCTACGCAAATATATACACAACTCTAATGGGTTGCAGTGTATTTTTCTGAGAGATGAAATCGTCTAGAATCAATGAAGATTCTACATCACCACTCCCCTTCAAACAAACAATCTCACATGCAGTGAGTTATGGAGTACCAGTCAGATGACGATACGCTTAGCCAAACGCTACGAACTAGACGCAACCATCGGGCAAGGCGGGATGGGGACGGTTTTTAAGGCACGCGATACCGAAACCGGTGAGTGGGTGGCCGCCAAACGCCTCAAGCCAGAGGCGGTCTTACACGACCCACAGCTATTAGAACGATTCGAGCGTGAGGGCGACGCGCTGCGCCGTCTGAACCACCCCAACATCGTCAAGGTCTTGGCGACGGTGGAACAAGGCAACGACCATTACATCATCTTGGAATATGTCGGCGGCGGCGACCTCGGCGATATGCTCAAGGCGCGTGGACGCTTGTCGATTGAGCGCACGCTGCAAATCGGCATTGAATTGTCCGACGCGCTGACTCGCGCCCATTATCTGAACATCGTCCACCGCGACATCAAGCCAGCTAACGTCTTGATGGGCGAAGATGGCGTCCCCAAGCTGACCGATTTCGGCGTGGCGCACATCGGCGGCGCGGGCGATATGACCGGCGTGGGCTTGTCAATGGGGACGCCAGATTATATGGCTCCCGAATCGGTCAATGGTGAGGAAATTGACGAGCGCACCGATATTTGGTCGCTAGGCGTGATGCTATATGAGATGTTGACCGGCCATCACCCGTTCCGTGGCGATGTCTTGACCGCGACTCTGGTCAATGTGCTGACTCAACCCGTCCCAGACCTAGAGGTCGCACGGCCTGAAATCCCGGTGGCGCTGGTTGACTTGATTGGCCGGATGTTGCAAAAAGACCGTACCACGCGCATCTCATCCGTCCGCTTGGTTGGTGCGGAACTCGAAGCGATTATGCGCGGGCGGCACGATGTCCGCCGCACCACCGTGACCACCCCCATCAGGATTCCGACACTAGATGAATCGCGCTTCGAGACGCCGACGCCGGCCACGTCTGCGCCCAAGCACAACCTCCCCGCCCGCACAACAACCTTTGTCGGGCGTGAACCAGAAGTCAGCGAGATTTTGCAGCTGTTGGGGCGGCACGATACCCGCCTCGTCACGCTATTGGGTCAGGGTGGGATGGGTAAAACCCGCCTCGCCGTCCACGCCGCCGAAATC
>Ga0163154_10002800_pt1 | contig 24973 bp, 8 predicted proteins | sample OliLakLV19MP9P1_FD_148649 | JGI IMG/M metagenome (GOLD analysis project Ga0163154, IMG submission 148649) | Freshwater microbial mat bacterial communities from Lake Vanda, McMurdo Dry Valleys, Antarctica - Oligotrophic Lake LV.19.MP9.P1 | ecosystem: Environmental > Aquatic > Freshwater > Lake >... | reverse complement strand
ATTCATAAGGCAAAGGTACAAAAAATTCTTAAATTGAGTCCCTTGAGGTATCCTCATCGGGCATAATTGTGTGCCCACCCATGTCAGTCATTGCCATTTTTTATTCTGTTTTATTATTGGGGATAACGTTTGCACTGCTGACGTAGCCGCGTTTAGTCGGCTATGAGAAGTAGTGCATTGTTGGCACCATTATTATTTATTCGATGCCGCGAACGGTTGCGCTAAGTTATTGATTATGTTGCAGGTAAGGCACATTTCGCCGTTTGCTTTTTGGCTGGCCAACCCTTTCCGGTATCCGACTCCGCAGCGTGACATCATCTATCAAAACCTGCTGAAAATCAATATTTTATATTCGACATCGCGCTTGGATATTTCTAAGATCGAAGAACGGTCTTTCGGGCGGCTGCCCCAAACCCAAACTCGCCAAGCCTGTCAGCTGTCGCCAAAATCCGCTGACAATCAATATTTTATATTTGACATCGCGCACGGATATTTGCCAAGATCGAAAAACGGTCTTTCGGGCGGCTGCCCCAAATCAAAAACCGCCAAGCCCGTTCTCTGTCGCTAAAATCCGCTGACAAGCAATATTTATCGCACTCGTTGCGGTCGGATGCCCCGCTATCCGTGCCGCGCTCGGCTACCCCCTCTTGTTGGTACCAACGGTCGGGTATTGCTGCAGGCAGGGAATTCATTGCTGTGTCTGCCGCCAACCGCTGCTGAATAAAGATATAAAAGTAAAAGATAACAAACAAAAGCTCAATGATGCTTGTCCTGCTGGAACTGAAGCTAATAGCTAGCTGCAGCCGAAGATAACAACGTCATGCCATGCTTGCAGCAATACCTTTGTTGTATGTTCGCCCTTCGTCTTGTTACTTCAATTAAAAAGTCTGTGTCCACCGTGGCAGGGTGTGTCCCAGAAGCGTAGGAACAAGGCAGGCTCTTTTGCAAGGTTAGGTTTTGTGTGTCGGCATTGTGAGCCTTGCAAATGTGCCTGACTTGGAGCGTTGGTTTTGCTGTTCATTATGCCACAACTTTATTTTCTCTTTTTTCCAAGTCTGTCAAGCTAGGCATTAACTTTAAAATAATCGATTGGGACTTGTTTTGTCAGAATAGAAATTGAAGTTTTTACATTCACAGTTTAAAAGATTGTTTACATTTTTATCGGTTCATTTAATTAAAAATCTACCCAGGCAGCCGCCAATGTAACAATACCCAAAAGTAAAATAACATCTTTATAGCCGGAATCTTGCTTTATCGGGCCTTGGTGTTTTTGATTCTGAATAGTTTAATTCTTCTTCAAATATCTTATCTATCTGATCCCGAACATGTTTTTCAAATAGTAAGTTCTCCTGTATCCATGCCCGTGCATATACGGTTACAATAATGATGATGGCCGATACCAATACACGGCCTGTATCCGTTATATGAAAATCTTTTGATGCAGCAGCAGCAATAAGGCCAGCGGTAATACTTATTAAAATACTGCTGCACCAACTAAACACCCGCCATAGTTTTTCGAGGCGATGGGAGAGTTGTGTTTCTAAATATTCAAAATGTTTCAACTGAATCTATTTATAAGGATGTTTTAGGCGGAATAGGTTTTCTCATATAAATTCTATCATCTGTTCCAACAATAAAAGGAATTCCTTCTTTACCAACACAAACTTTTTTTGCCAACCCTTCAATCGGACTAAATTTATCAGATTTTTTCACTAACAGTTTACCAATTTTCTTAGAGTCTCCTATAATTAAAACATTGTCCTCGTTTATTACAGCAATTTCATTTGCTTTAGTGTTATGCACTTCCCACTTATTTTCGCCATCTTTTACTGGATTCCACTCCAAAACATTTTTTGAACTGGCTAAATTAATAATCCAAGGGTTACCATATTTGTCTACTGAAATTTTAATTGCTCCACCTTCAATCTTTGTCCAGGTGTCTCCATCAAGCCTAAAAATGGGATGCCCATCAGTTACATCAGCATCACCTAAAGCATAGATGGTACCATTTGAACTTGCTGCAATTTCTATTGCTTTACCTGAAGTCGAATCTGCAGGAAGTTGATTTGGTAAACTTGTCCAACCACCTCCATCAAATATGGACATCTCGCCATTCGTATCAATTATTAATAGTTCTTTACCTGGTAAGCCAGCAATTTTAAGTGCTTTAATATCAAGGTGTAGCAGATTCCAAGTATAATTCTCATACTTAAATATTTGGTGACCTCCATCTACTGTATCAGATCCTAAAACATAAATAGAACCATCACCACCGACAGTGATTTCTGAACCTTTTCCGTCCCCGGCTATTTCATACCAAAAGGAGTTTTTGCGTAGGGCAGAAATATAATCATTTGACTTTGCACCGATTTCATTATTATTAATTAAACCATTAAGTCTTTCAGCACCCCAACACCAATAAGAAAAAGAAAAAGAATCATCAACTGAAGTTGGATTAATTGTACTGGTTAATAATACCCAATGGTTAGTTCCATCCCAAAAATCTAATCCTTGCTTTTCCAATAAGGCTGAATCAATTGCAAAAATAAACTCCATTGAATTTCCATGCACTCGCAAAATTGAATTTATGACATCGAGAGTTAACTCATCAAAGTCCATATCTAAAAAACTAAGTATAGTGTTTATAGGACCTAGGTCTAGACCAAAATTAGAGACCTCAAATAATTCTGTAGCTTTTAAATAACCGATAACATCTTCTACAACCGTACCTAACTCTTTACTTAATTTACCATTAGAATCTGTTCTCAAATTTGAGAATATTGATGACATTATGACCCATTCTGCTTCTGATATCAAACCGGGAGTAGAGTTTATAACTTTTGTATAACTGGTATTTAGCAAACTTGTATGAGGCTGAAAAATTTTTTTTCCGATTTTAGCGATGCCGTTTTCGACCATTTTGCAGGCAAAATATACAAATGATAGCGGATCAACTTCAATCCATATCCTAAAAAAAACAGCTTCTCCACAAAACCCGAATTGAGCCTGATCAACGAGTGCCGGGTTTAAAATTAACTCTTCAAGTCGGTCATAAAATGCTATTTTATTTGTTAACTGCCATTTTAAGGTTAATGAAGATGTTTTAAAGTAACTAAGCATTGTTAATGCATCCTTAGCAATACCACTTTTTCTTGTTTGTGGTATTGCAAGTTTTCGTGACCATTTAGTTTGTGTTTGAGTAGAGCCCTCCCCCAAAATTGCATCTTTAAAATGCACTATTTGTGTCATTAATGCACCAGGATTGTCAGATGCCATTTGTCCATATTTTCCATCAAATTCCGCAAAAACTTCTGTTTGCTCACCACTTTTTGCAGGGTCTAAAAATACCAACTCGCTATTTTGTTCAGTACCGTCTCCGTTGTAACCAATTAGTATTATTGCATGAGGGCTTATCTGGTCGGTTGATGTATTGCTGTCAACAGTAATCCATAGAGGGCCATATTGCTTTAACCAATCAATATAGTGATCAAAAGTGTAGCTTGCCGGAGGTTCGCTTACCATGGAAATCGCTGCTATAAAATCATCTTTTTCTGCAACTAAAAGCAATTGATTATTGGTATACTTTTCCAGGTATTCAGGCGGAGTTAATGCAAGCACATTTTCAATAGAATATTTTCTATGGTCTTTCCAACTCTTCATCATCGTAGCTGCCGCAGCCCAACAGGCATTTGTTTTAGTTCCCTGTGGTACCCAATAGGTTGTTCCGGTTACCCTAAACTTTTGAGCAGATGAACTTGTCCCAACTTCTACAGCCTCTGTTCTTCCTGTCGCATCTGTATTGGTTGCCTTTACTGGTTTGTTTTGGTCAATGGCTTTTACGGCAGCATCTGTTAAGGTAGGCTTATTATTTTGCTCTGCTTCCTTTGCTGCCTTATCACTCTGCCCTCCATCAATCTTCTGATTAAAATGCTTTTTAAGCAAGTCTGCTTTTTCCTCATTGCTGAGCTCAGGTGAGTTTCTAATTGAGTCGGCAATGGCATCAGAGTTCTTAGTATTATTGTCCATCGTGTAAATGTCCTTTGCCATTTGCGCAAACTCTTTTGCATTTTGCTGGTTGCTCAAGTACGTTTGCATGGCATTCTTCTGGTTGGCATCCAAGCCTGTCACATCTCTAAATACATCATTCTTGCCAAGCAATTCTGATAAACCTGCAAGCCCAGCACCGGGGACAGGTGCAGCAGGTGCATTTTGTATGTTAACTATGGGTGTTGCAAAATCTTTAAATGCTGCTTTCCAATCAGTAACAACCGGCACTGGCGTAGTAACAGGATTGATAGCTGTTGGCTCATCGGTTTTAAATTTATCCCAATCCTGCGAAGTATTATCTTTTACTTTTTCGCAGGCATCACATGCCCCTTGCACAGCTTCAGCAAAAACACCTTTACTTGGAACACTAATGCGGTAAGGAGGTGCAGGTGTTAAAGGCTTATAAAGTTCAAAAAGATTTATTTCTTCCGCTGGCCCTTCAATAGGTTGCTCAACAATGTAGGACCTGTCAATTTTATACCCCGGTGCTACAGGCATTATTAATGAGTTTCCTGAAATGCCAATCAATTCATTTTTTATAACAGAAGCCAAACTTCTGAACCCGGCTGTTTGCCCAAAATCGTCATAAGTTTCTATTCTAAATCCGTCTAACAACATGTAGCGCCTGTCGGGGTCAAGGTTGCGCCATAACACTTTATTGTAATGCTCTAAATTGCTGTTAAGGTGTTCAATAAGTTTTAAGGCTAAATATTTATCCTCTTTCCTGGGATTGCGTTTTTCATTTGCGTTTTCAGGAGTAAATATTTCTGTGCCATCAATTAAATCATCGTTTCCTAGTCCGCCACTATAAAGTATCCCATTGTAATGAGAAGTGGAATATCTTATAGTAAGACGGTTAACATTCAGCGTAATCAGGTCATTTGTTAACCTGTAAAAGTTAGGTATAATTAAACCGAAAAGGCCAATATTTACATTGGATATAGTATTTAACTCAACTCGGATACTTTCAATTTCATTTCTTTTTTTATTAGAGCCATTTCCACGCAGATTAATCCGCATCAAAGCATTCCCACCCTTGTATTTTCTTTCACTTGAAAAATCTAAAGCAGAGAAAGTTCCTATCTTTATTTTTTCGACTATTCTTTCAAACAGTACCGGGGCTATATCATTATAAAATATATTATCCCATTCAGATATCAGTCTGTCTTTGAAATAATATTCAAGCATATCCATAAGTGGCTTACCTAATAAATCAGAATATGCAAGCCACTGTTTTTTGTCATTTCCCCCCTCTTCAAAAAAGTAGCCGTCAAATTTTATGACCCTGATAGCTTTTGAAGGAGGCAATGATCTGAAATTGGCATCAATGGTAATGTACTCATTTATGATTTTTTGAGCATCCATTGTAATTGTCACTCCATCAGCAGCAAGAAATCCAACGGCTAATGCTTTTAAAGGTCCGCCTAAAATGGCACCGGCAATGGCACCCTTCCACGACCAATTGGAACCTTCTTCTTTTTCAATTATTGGCCATGATTTGATTCTGTCATATACAGTTTTGGGCCTTGGTAAATTGGTTTGAATGTACATTTCACCGGTGATGAAATTAATAATCTCATCATCGTAAGCACCCTCAGGAAAATCCACATTTTCATACGCTGTTTTTCTTCTTTCAATAGCATCGAATGCTCTGAGCAAAGGATGCTGTCGTCCTGATTTTACAACTGTAAATGGTTGTAAATACGTTTCTGATGGCATGGGCAATAAATGGCTTGCCAACACATCACGCCATTTATAAATATTATTCTTGCTAAATTCTGTCATTAGCAAAGGGACAAACAAACATTCTTCCACTTGTGATAATTCCTGGTAAATGGCATAGTGCCTGAGTACTTCAAAATACATCATGGTTAAAGAATGGCAATGGTTATGGTTAGCAACCACTTCAGCAGTTACACCATATTCTTGTCCTTCCTGTACCGTAGTAATAACAGATGCATTCTGTTCACGATAGCTTTGTGCATTTTGTGTAATACCATTTCGCATTTGCTCCTGAAAATGTTGTGCTACTTGTCTGGAACTGCTTTGTGAAGCTGATGAATTAGCATTAGCAATTCCACCCGCAACCCCAAGGGTAGCTGCAATTCCTTGAATAATACCTGCCAGACCCAGACCTCCGCTTATTCCGGAAGTATTTGCAGAGCTTGATCCTCTGGTATTTTCATTGATGCTGCCACCAAGTGTATCTGCAATGTCAATATCGTTTACAAGAGCGGCAGCTAAATTTTCACGTTGTGCAAGTCTTTGAGTTTCGCTTCCACGTAATGTATGTGTTTGATCAAACATTACAATTTGCTTTTTCTGACCGGGAGCAAGTGGCAGTGAGTATAATAACTCTCCCATGGAATAACCATCGGCTTTCATTGCCACTTTATAATGCAGAATATGCCCAGTTGCCACTGTTACGGCTTGATAAAAGGATAAATTATCTTTATTGTCAGGTGCATCCTGCCAGCGTATAACATTGTTAAGGTTAACTTTCCTGCGCTTAATTTCTCTATTCCCACCTTTTAACCGGAAAACACCATTTTCATATTTGACTAACGTGTAATTAGCAACTTCAGGGTCTGATGTTCTTACAACCGCTTTGTGAGAATATTCATTAAGGGTTCTGTTGGGGGTGGAAAGATTTATACAGGAACCTCCAATATCCTGAGAATATTCATCAGAATTTATCAGTTGGTACTGGTCAGGTAACCTGTTTGATTTTTGGGGTTCATGACAATCGCAATCATCCTCATTGGCTTTAGCTTCACATACAACATCCTCTAATAAAAGATATAGAAAATCATCTGCAATGGTTTCATTTAGCGATGCATGTTGTGTGTCTGTAAGAATAGTAATATCAGCAGGACTGTTTGGAGTTAAAGAAACCAACGCCTGAGCAGCAGAATAAATTCCGTAAGGGTAAGGCATAGAAAAATTGCCAGAACCATCAGTGGTAGCTACCCCGACAACCTTCCAGGTAGAATCATTCGTTTTTTTTGTTTGAACTAAAACAGTAGCGCCCTTTAATTCGCATTTGCCCGTCATTTCAACCAGTTTCCCCTGCAGTTTTTTAATACCTGATACTGACTGAGACCCGCCCGAAGAAGTTACCACGAGAGGTTTTGATAATGGGACTTCAATTCTCAGTTTCTGCAGATCTGGATTAGTTACTGCAAATTCTTCTTCCCAAAGCAGCGAGCCATCATATCCTTTAACTCTTACCTGAATATGGCTATCCAATGCGTTAGTTATTACGGGAGCAAAAGAAAATGGAAGAGTGTTATTGTTTAATTCTGCTGCCGAAACATTGCTCCAGTTAAAATTAACCGAAACGGGTTGGCTTTCATTTTCGTTAACTCTTGTTGAGTATTCAACCGTCAGGTCATAAAAATTAAAATCGCTTAATCCAATAGATGCGTTATCTGAAGTTATAATTTTAAAAGTCCCTTTAATTTCAACAGTTTTAATTTCTGGAACGGTTACAGGAAAATCAAAAAATCTGTCAAAGTTTTCCTTAACTAATCGTGCAATAGCTTTGACCATCGCCGCTTTATCAATATCAAAGTGTGTCTTTAAAAACACTTTAATTTCTTCTGCGTCGATTTCAAAAACAGGGTTTCCAGTTGATAAATCGGTAAGATGAGAAACCACGAAAAGAAATGCATATTCATTGAGTGCAGGTGCAATAGTTCTGAATTCTGTAGCAACTTCCTTAAATACATTTTTATTTAGTAAAAAAATATTCCCCTTTATGTAATCTGTCAATTCAAGTTCAAGTTTTTTTTCATCTTCGTCATCCAATATTTCCCGACTTGTAAGCCGATCAATTAATTCCCAGTACTTAGAAGAAGAAGTTGCAATAGAATAAATAGCATTTTGAGTCAGGGTTCCAAATAAATTCTCATGGTCATCACTTATTTTCACAGAATAACCGATGGATATTGAACTGAGGATACCGGATGCCTTATTCTTAAATCCTATCTGGGATAAATACTTCCAAAAGTTTATACAAGAAATTTCAGTAGTCCCAATCAGTAATTGATTAGGAATATTCAAAGAATATTTACTTTTTACTAAACTTTGAAAAATGGCTATTGATTGTACGTCAATCTTATTCCTCTCAACAAAAGGCTTATTATCTATTAAAGATGTTATGAATTCGAAAGCTGGCATTTCAAAATTCAGGATAACTGTTTTAAAAGGGGCAATCGCAATGTTGCCTTCATATTTAAAAGTTTGCTGTAAGGTTGCCATAATTATTTTTTAGTATTAGTAAACAATTTTCTTGTCACAAACCAGATAATAAAAAGTGTAAGTTTCTGTGGAGGAAATAAAAGCGACTGCAATATATAAAAGTAATCTGCAATTACAAATACCCCAATGAGGTATATTAATTGTCGATCTATGTAATGTCAAATCAGGTTGGTTTGATCCATATTGAAAGTGCGGATCATCGAAGAATTCCGCCGGATGGGTGGTGGGTGGGCTTGGATGCTCAATAAAGATTTATTGCAAAGGTGTTGAATAAATGATGATAGATATTCGTCAGCTTGGGTGGGCAGGTTGAGTATTGGCATTTTTAGCTCTTTGCAAGGTTAGGTTTGTGTTTGGGTTTTGTGTGCCTTGCAATGTGCTAAAAATTGCGTTGGGCAGCATGGCAAAGTCTTGGGTTGTTTAAATATGCACGGAATGTTCAATAGGGTGACATACAACGTGATAATATGCGAACCTCGCACATCTAACGCACAAAGGTAAAAAAAGCATCAGAACACTGAAAATATTTCAAAAAATATTTTTCAAATATCACTAAATAAAAACCTTACGAATCATCAAATGAAAACTTTCATTCCAGAAACAATACAAAATGCGCACTTCCTTCACCCCTCTTTTTTATCGAGCATTATGATTTCCTCCCCTACCACTTCCGTCACATAACGCTTTAAGCCTTGTTTGTCCTCGTAGGAGCGGGTTCGGTTTTTCCCTTCTACGTGTACCATGCTTCCCTTCTTCAGGTATTTCTCAGCCAACTCGGCCAAGCCACGCCAAAGTACGATATTATGCCATTCGGTTTGCGAATGGACCTGACCGTTCTCGTCCTTGTAGCCCACTAATTTTTTGACCCTTGCAATCAATGCAGCGTCGTAATCGAAACGGATGAAAATGACCGCTTCGCCCTTATGCGTTGTCGGTTCGAATATGGCTTTTGATGTCAAGACGGCTTTATTGTTTGGGAGTATGTTTTATTTTCTTATTGATGCTAACTACAGCACTGCTTGCGTGGCCGCGCTTAGTCGGCCGTGAAAAGTAGTGCATTGTTCGGTGCTTTTTATTATTTGGATTATCAATTAGTTGCTCGATCTCCGGCTTAGATTGCGCCTTTCAAAAGTATAAAAAATGCGGATTCGTTGTCTGCTGCCGAACGGGGGAGGTTCGTTGCCCATCGGTTGCAGGTGGAACCAGCCGTTGTTGTTAACACGAATTCGTAGCGGAGAAACTTGTTGGCGCATGCTATTCAACTTCCTTAACCTTAACCAACAAGCGGGGCACCCCTTCCAAGAGCTCTACTGCGAGTTGGCCGGAATGAGAAATGCTTACCTCATTAATTGAATCCACAAAAGCCTTAGTATCAAAAACCCTGAGGCTGTTATTTTCTTTTGGCCTCCAAATGATTCCTTTCGTTACATTTTTATCATTGGCGTCCATTATTTCTGAGCCATCTTCCAGGCTTTTCAATTCTTTGAAATAGGCTTCATCATCATGCATAGGGCGACTAAAGCCAAAGTGGAGGGATTCGGCAGGCAGGTGAATCGTTAATTGGCTAAGGACTCCCTCAAATAGCACCAGCAAGACATTAGGTCCTAAGCGTTCAAATCGTTTTATGGTTAATTTGTCCTCTTTCTTTATTTCGTTCTCATCTCCTTTATAACCCTCTACCATCAAAGATGGCCAACCTGACACCAGGTCAGAGCGCAAAAGTATACCCGTCATAGCTGGCCGGTCATTCTCCTGTGGTCCGGTTCCTTTTTCTTCTCTTTTAACATCCAATTTAGTGGTTCGGCCAATGCTGAAGGCACCGTCCAGCAATGCTTCGACCCAGTGTTCGTCGAGATGGAAAAAACGAAGTGACTCATGGGGCAGCAGCTTTTCATGCGGCACCAGGTAGTGAAAAGGGACACTTTTAAGCAGGCTTAAATCTTCGAAATAATTTTGCAGGTTTTGGTCGAGTTGCCCATCCTTTTCATGGACAAACGCAGCATCCGTAAAAGGGATGTGCCCGAATGTCAGATTCTGCCGGGCCAAACCTGCTTCACGGGCATGGGAAGTCTTCCATTGGGCGATCTGCTGGCTGATGCGTGGCTGGCCGATGGCGAGCAGTCTGCCCAATTCCCAGGCGGCGGCATACGAGGTATCGAGCATATTGCTTGCATTTTCATACAACAGCAATTGGTCTGCATTGCGGGCAGGTAGATCCAGAGAGAACCCATTACTCAGGTTCTGGCTTGTTACGAATGGCCCCCGGTACCAGGAAGCCGTTTTCTCTCTAGAATTCCGTAAGCCATGTGCCATGGGAATGCTGCCAGCTTGAAAAAGGGGATGGTTATCTTTTTCTGGTTGTATGCTAAACCAGCCTATATTCAAGGCATCCATCAGGCCTTTAAAGGTCTCGGTTTGAATATGGCAGGCGGAAAGAAGTTGGGAGAGCTTTTTATTGTCATCATCACTCTTATCAAGGGTTACTATCCCCTTTTCATTTAAAACATTTTTGAATGTTTCTTTGCCACGATAGAGCATGTCCTTATCTTCAACGGTAGGGAAATTCGTTTGGACTACTGCCTTTAAGACTTCCGGTAAACGGTCCATAGCCTTATCACTCACTTTGAACTCATCCGTATCCGGGCAGGTAAACTGCCACGAGAGCAGGCTTAATAACAGCGTTTTATCGTTCTCTTTTCCTTTATCAAAATCAAATCCATTAGACCCAAACCTGTCCTCCAGCGAAATTAAATGCACCTCTGCCTTGCTACCCGCCCTTGGCATCCGGTTACAGACCAGGATGGCACGTTCAAATTTTTCACCATGTTGGTCGTGGCCAACCCGTACATGGGTAAGCCAATTAAGGTCTTCTGCGGTTGGAAGAATATCTTCTAGGAAATCGTTTAGTATTTTTATCACCTTAACGGGAGGGAACGGCTTCTTTTCATCATCAGGGTCATCGGAGATTTCTGGTTGAAGACCTAATAAATCCCGTAACCCAGTATCCTTGGCGGCCCAGTCCATCGTTTGAATTTCTACTTTTTCTTTATCATTCAGTTCATCATCCTGTAGCAGGATAAGGCAGAGCCAGGGACTGCCTTCCTTACCAGCCGGCCGCTCCCAGGGCAGCGTACTCCGGTTGATTTCAATATGTGGCAGTACATTGTCAAACTCGCCAAGGCTGTCACGGGGCGGGAACACGGCATGTACTTCCGAAGGGGAAAGAATGAAACGTGGGCCGCTTACTTCGAATTCCAGCGTATTGGCCTGGAAATTTTCGTTGATAGACGTAGATGACGCTATCGAAAAATCCAAATTCGCTTGTAAGGTATATTTGCCTGCGCCAATCCCCGGTTTGTGATAGGCTTCAAAGCTAATTTTGTTGGTTTCTACAGGTTCGCTTTCCGTTGAGGTGCTATTTTCCATGGCATTAATTGTTTAAGCTTACGATAATGGGATCATGAAGTAGTTTTGTCCTATCTATCGCTGTAGCTTCCGTTAATCCTGTGAATTCAGGGAAACTATTGTGAAGACCCCCCGCACGGAATTCGCCACTTTCCACTTTCGAATAATGAGTCAAGGCAGCTTTGGCGAGTTCAATCTCATCCGTATTGTAAGCTAGCTGCTCCTTATCCATTTCATGGGTTTCTCCGGACTCCGTGTCCGTAGCAGGCGTGATGAGCACGCCAGTCAAGGCATTCTTTAAAAGTGATTTGTCAGAACTGGATAAGTCTGCACTTACCAAGCCATCTGTTCCCCAAATGGCTGCCGGCACACTGCTGAATAGAGAACTATTTTTAAAGAAATTACGAGGTAGAATTTCTTTAAAAGTTGTTGTTTTTTCAATAATTTTATCTTCAACAATATCTATAGTTCGACGTTCAGTAACATTTTTTGTTTGTATAGTAATCTCCGTATGGGTTAAAGAATGATTCTCCGTGTGCGCAACACTTTCCACGTCCTTAGTAATCGTTGTGGTGAAATGTGCTTTATATCGCTTAATTCCCATTGGTGTAATACCAAATCGCCCAATATTCTCTGTATTCTCTGCACCTTCAATTTTTTCTGTAATAGGTACTATCGTTTTAGCCTCTATTTCCAGTTCTTTTGGATTGACCACATAAATCTCGGAGTTATCCGCTTTTTTTACCTTCCGAATCATTCCTTTCGTTATTACGGCACTGCAAACATTATCTTTTGGGTTTCCGTCCTTGTCTTTGATTTGCAGGAATTTCCCCTTGAATACATCCCACCCAACGGGCAAGGCTTTTGTGCTGCTTTCTGTGCCAAATGGGACAGAGAAGGTCTTTACGCCTACATCCAAATAAGCAATACCAGAGAATTCTGGGCCCCAGATATGCACATCCAAGTGTAAATGCAGGTTGATATGGATGGTAAATAAGGCAGCCGGGATATCTACTTTGACCCCGGCATCCACGCTTATCAATGCATCGTAATGGAAGGGCTGGTACCAAATCATGGCATCAAGAGTCATGTTCAGGTAGCCTTCCAGATTGTCCCGTTTCAGGGTCGCATTCAGAAACCCGCCCATCATAATGGCTTGGGGGGTCACGGCGAAATACATACCGCCTTTAATGGTGAGTATGCTCCCCAACTTGAAACTGATGCCCAGCCGGGAGATATGGTCCGGATAATGCTCTGGCTTCTTATATTGTGGATGGTAGCCACCCACGCTCACCACAAAATCGCCTTTATGTGTACCATTCGTCCAAAATGCCACCGCAAAACCCCCGGTAAGCTGGGCCATTGGCGCCAGAATAAAAGAGCGGTTGGTCAATTCCCCCCCAATAAAAAACTCCCCTTTGTCTGGAATGAACCGGGCCATCCAGCCCAACTCAATAAAACCTCCCGGAAGCAATATGCTGCTCACGCCAATCAGGTCTACCTCGAATTCCCGGCCAAATTTCACCGCCAACAGGGCCAGGGTGTCCACGAGGCCAAATGCCTTGAACTTGATACCTGCCACCACAAAATACTGGCCCACGGTCGGTGGGAAATAATGGTGCAAACTTTCCACCATCTTGTCAATATCCATCGGCGGTGGTGGCGTGACGGAAGCTTGTATGAGTGGGAAGGAAAGGATGTCCTTCATTTCCGGGGCGATAAAATCCCGGTGGATGCCAAAGCCCAGGGACATACCTTCGATGATGAGGGATGGGTCCACGGTAATCGGGAACCCTATCGCCACAAAAAGGAACAACGAAGGGTGGCCATCATACAGGGCATAGGAGCCCATGCCCGTGAGGGAGAAAGGTGGGAAAGCCACTTGAACAATACCATTGAATTCGTCGTAGGCGGCAATGGTATGACCATCAGTTATGGATGTTGACTCCGGATAATGTAAGCGTAGGAAGGTAGCGGCGATGGACAGCGTGCCTTTTTGGATATCAATCCCCATACCCGTAAGCGAGACATCAATTTTATCTACACTGAAATCCTTTATCGGCGCACCAATACCCAATCCGTCCAAACTGACCGCAAAACTGGCCAAACTGAAAGACCCTGACAGGAAAAACCACAGTTTTCCATCCTTGTAAGCAGCCCCCACCCGGGCGATAGTGACTGGCCCGATACTTTTTTCGATACTCATCCAACTGGCCTGGCCGTCTGCTGCGGTTGATGTTTTTCGGGCTGGAAGTGTTGATCCACCAGTTGAACCATTGCTGCCCCCAGCCGAACCGTTGTTTCCGCCAGTAGGAATGACAGCGCTTGTGAAAGCTGGGGGTGGCAGTATATTTCTTGGCGGGGGCGGTATGGTCTTTTGCATACTGCCCAAATTCAATATTGCCCGAAAATTGGCTCCTTTGGTCAAAACGGTCACCCGTTGCGGCACGGTGGGCTGTACGTTTACCGCTACAGGTTGGGCAGGCAGATTGCCCATGATGAATGCCTGGTCTACGGCGGGGAAAAACAAGACTTCCTCTTCATAGAATGGCTGGGAGGCCAGAAAAAATTTAAAACTTTGGATGCCAAATTTGCCCTGACTGCTGAGCATGCTGCCCACTGCGGGCAGTTTGCCAAAGTCAAAATCAATGGGCACTTCCAGTTCGATACCGAACAGATATTTATTGGTATCGCCCTCTTTGAGCACGGCAAACAGCACTTCGTCCAGCTTGACACTTACGTCGGGAAGTGCATCGGTAATGTCAGAGTCATCCGTGATATCGGCGAGTAATTCTGTCAGGTTTATTTTATCACCATCGGAAACGTATTTCAATTCCAGCAGGGAGGCGTTGGCGAGTGGGCCAGTGGCTTGTGAGTCGCTTTTTTTCTTGAATTCTATGGTGAACTGCCGCCCGGCGATACTGGCGGTGCCTTTTAGGTCGAGTTCATAACCAGGGCCTTTTTTTGAATAATCTGCATTGATTTCCAATTGCAGATTATTGCCTTGCACAGGGATGCTCAAACCTATGGCAAAATGGTAGTCCTTTTCATTGCCCCCACCGGCCGAGGTTGCACCCTCAAATGATAATTCTAGTTTTTCAATTATTGTATTGCTTATTACATCTGGCAAATGGAAAGGATTGTTTTGGCCAAATAGCTGGCACAAATCGGTAATCATGGCCTCGAAAGTAATGGGACGCGCCAAGCTGCCCGAAAACAACCACTTTTTATCGCCAACCACACTTTCATAGCGAGCTATCAAAGTAATTTCCAACGGGTCATTTTCAAATCCTATTTCTATACCTGTATACGCCATTATGGAATAGCCGCCCGTCGTGCCGCCCCTGTAGTCAATATCCGCTTGAAACCGTTTGACTGTGAATTTATCGTGGACATCCAGCACATTGTTGACAGAGAGATGAAGGGAGTAATTATGCATCCGAAGGGCCGCTAAAAACCTTATTTCCTCCACCTCGATGCTGGCGCCTTCTTTTTTCAAATCCCCTAAATATTTTTCTGCCTGATTTTTGTGTTCCTGCTCGTTTCCTTCGCTGTTGAAATCTAATTCTGCCGCAAATATCCATGATGGGATTTTTGCAGTAAGCCGTAGGTTCAAAGGTTTAGGAGCAGCCTCATCTCCCACTTTAAAATGGATGTTTCCACTTGAGATAGTGGCCGACACATTGCCATTCGTGATAGTGAATGCTATATAAAAGTCACTTATATTGATAGCATCATTAAACTCCACCTCTCCCGCATATTGCAGTGCAAAATCCAACTGATAGCCTTCAGATAATTTCAACAAAGTCAATCCCCTGCTTTCGTCGATTTCGTTAATGGCATCCTCGCTGGTGACTTCAAGGTCATTCAGGATTTCTATTATACTATCCGGGATATAGTCTTTTATATCAATTCCGACCACTTCATCAAAGAAGGTGGCTATCATGCCCAATTTAAAAGGCGTAACCGTCACTCCCTTGATGCCATCGAAGTTGTAGACAGATAATTTGGGAAATATTTTCGCTGTCTGCCCACCCTTGTATCCTTCCAAGGTTGACATTAGGGTGTCGTAGGTATATTCTTTCATATGCCAAGTTAATTTTGCAGGTTAGAGGTGAAGTAAAACGACGGGAGGCACGGACTCTTCCTGTGCTTGGAGAGCATATTGCGGCTGGTTAAATTTCGGCACTCTATAATATTGGGTGTAATAATCGAACATTGCTTCGTGGCCTGCACCCCGCACATTGGAGAAGTCTATATTTATTTTAAATACCTTGACAGATAGGCCCAACTTAAATAGCGGCTCTACGCTACTATTCATATCCGCTATGCGAAACCTGAGCCTGATGGCATCCAATTGCAGTGCCGATAAATCACTGGTTTCAGAGTCATTAAAGCCGTCTATTGGGTCGTAATAATTCACCCCATTGCTCCTAACCGTTTTATTTCCCAACGTGCAAAAAGTATTTTCTGGAAATGCCCAATTAGATTCAATAAAAACATAATCAGGGAAGCCGTCTTGCGCGGGGTCTATAGTACTTATTTGAGAATCACTGATAAATTTTTTTATAGTTTCAACAGGCAAGATTAGTTGTTTCGCAATATTATTGATGAGTTTGGTGCCATTTGGACTATTGGGTGCTTTAGCGCACTGTACGAGCCTGTTCAGCGACACGGACATACCATAAGAGATGCCGCTTCCTTGCCGTTGTTTCACCCTGGCACTATTGGCTCTTGAGCTTTTAATAAACCTGTACGGATAATACATCCAATATACGGCCCGTGATTTGTAACTAATGGAATAATGCGACAGCGACTTTTCTACAGCCTTTCCTAACTCCTTAGTAATCTCAATTGCACTAAATTCTAAAGCAGTGGCAGCAACTGCATCTGTGCCATAACGACGATAAGTCATCCATGTATCTTGAGTGTGTACCATTGGGACACCGCCCGCCATATTGGAAGATTGGAAACGGTAGGAAATAAACTGGGCATCTACGTTCGCAGGCGCAGATCCCTCTCCCTTGACAGTGATGCTTGCTCCGCTCCCTGGCAATAAACCTTCTGGAGCCGCCAATCCCACGCTTGCAATTGCCTCGGCATTCGCCCCTGCCCCTGCCGCAAAAGCAAATAGATTGAAATAGGTCAAATAATTGTGGGGAGCAGGAGTGGCAGAATAGACTTCGTCAGGATTTAACTGTCTGTTACACCTGTTCAGCAGGTCAATATAATTGTAAATCTGGTTCAATGCTGCTCTTTTTTCTACTGGGGTGGCAACTTGGTCATGAATGATATATGCTTGAAGGTTTGTCAGTTTAATCAAAAGGGTAGAAGTACTTGCTGTAGGATCTTCTGACCATTTTTTCAACCAAGTATTAATAACAGGCAAGCGGATTTCTTGATTAATTTTTGACAAAAACCAATCATTAAATAATCTTTCCATTCTAGTATATACTCGGCTTGTTTGGGCTATGGCTTTGCGGACAAGTATTGATTTAAAAACTTGTTTGAGCCTTGACTGTCTTTCTTTGAAACCTTCAGGCACTGGGTTAACTGTGAGCCAATTGGTGACCATCTCATTAATCCAGGCATCAATATCCCGTTTGACTATTTTTTTATCGGGAATTGTCAATAAACCATAAATGGTTCTTTGCAGGGCATCGTCTTTTTGGATATTCGTATCGCTTGGTCTAGGGAATGACTTAGGGTAATAGTCATTCAGCCGAATGAACTTGCCGCTGATTTTACCATTGACAGATGCACTTGCAGATAACTCAATTCCCAACTCATCAATTGAAACTAAGCTGGGCAGGCCAAATTTCGCTTCTGCCGTCAATTCAAACTCCAAATCTCCCGACTTGCCATACATGACAAGAAGGTTGATTGGGTTTCGGGTGCACCAAATATTGGGAAAAAATGGTTCAGTTGGCATTTGTCCCGTGCCAAGAATGGTCCCTTGAGTAGGTATTGGCGAATTGACATAGCTGGGAAATCTTTCCAATAATACGAGTGCCTCGCTTTTTAAAGAACCCCCGACTCTGCTTCCCAACTTTACGCTCAAGCCCGGGAGAACAGGAATGCCCACCACTAACATCATCAACAAATCAAGCACATCCACTTTGACACCCCCCTCTACTAAAAATCCCCGCTCCCCATAAGCACTTGACACCTGCCCCTTATAGTCTATCCCTGACACATTAAATAGCTGGAATATATTCACTACATCCGCATCAGGGGAAAGGTCAATACCCCCTAAGGTTTGCTTTTTATCTGTGAACAGCTGGACAAGCGGTTTTAAGGCTTTGGCAGATGAAGGAGCTTTTGCCATGTTTATTAATTTTAATAGAGTTTATTAAGCTAAATTTTTACGTGAGTGCGCATAGAGGGAGTTAAAGCAATGATTTTAATAACCTCTAGGGCGTTTACCTCGTCGACAGAGAGAGGTGGAGGGTGAGCATGGTTTTAGTATTTGATGATGTAGGTCAGGGCGTAATAGGGAGGGATGTTATTGTGGGGTTGGTTTCCGCCGTTATTATCCGAATTCTTTGAATATACATTCACATCAGAAACCAAATTCTTCCAACCCCAATCTGCATGACCCGTAACTATAGGAGTATTATATAATTCGGGAGCTACATTATTAACAAAGTTTATTGAATGATTATGTTCCGGCATTTCATTCAAAGTGAGCCTATGATTCTCTTCTCCTCCATTGGAAAATCGATTATAATTTTTTAATCCGTTACCTTGCCCCGCCCCCACAATAAAGCGGCTGCGGAGATCGGGGGTTGCCGCGCCAATAATTGCTTTCAGATCAGAATATTTTGACTCAATTGGTATTGATAAGCCATCACATAATAACCAACCCTCTGGCGCAGTACTTCCTCCATACGCTATGATAGAACCAACCGGCATTATGAATCCGGTTTGGTCTTTGATGCGCCCATTGACGTGTAGCTTAGTGGAAGGATTATCCGTTCCAATGCCCACATTTCCATCCTTTTTGATAGAAAGCCTGACTTTGGCTTTATTGTCTTCTTGTTTATTGTCTATGCCAGTATGGAAAATAACTTCATTCGGGGATTGAAGCCGTAGATTCATAGCGGATTTATTTACTCCAATTGTTTCATAGGGAAAAGGATATTTTATCTCTTCCGTAGAGTGTCCTATAGTCACCCCGTTTATAATACCTCCATTGTTGACGTGTAAATTGCTTTTGGGGTCATTCGTCCCAATGCCGACATTATTTTTTCGAATAACAATTGGCCCCATCTCCACCGGCAGCACCCAGGCACCATCCCAGTAGCCGGGAATGTTCTCATAGCGAAGTAGCAGATTGTGGATGCCAGCTTCAGCGTTGGTGACCCAGTTGCTGATATTAATAACAAACTTGTTACCCTTGTCCAAAGAAATGGCTTTCTGCACTTCAAATGTAAAGACTTTATGTCCCTGGCCATCGCCACTGGGTTGTGCATTAAATCCATCTGTTGTGGTAGCAGCGCTCAGGCTATCGCTCACCATCAGGTCTTCCGCTACGATCAGTTCAAATCTGGCAGGTTTGCTCCTGTCTGCACTTAGCACCACCGAACCATTGGGTTTGGTATAAAGGACTTCAATGGTCAGTTCATTGGCAGAGGTGCCGTTGTTCAGGATGGTACCCGATCCTTTTACCTGGGCAATGAGCGGTACGGTTTTTAGTCCGAGGTGGCTTTGTATTTCCAAATGCCGAATAATAGAGCCAGTAGGCAGATATTGGATTTGGTAGCGGACTTCCACCCGGGTATTGCGGGCGCCCCCCTGGGCGGCAGCACTGAAAGTGGGCAGTTGGAGGGCGGTGGATTCCCCTTTGGGCAGCGTAAAGTCGGCGCCACCTTGGCGCACAAAGGATATCCAATCTTCCTTGCCGCCTTCCGCAGCCCCAATCAGGCTGTATTTCCAATCCCCGAGCGTCTTATCAGTTGCATTGCGGAGCGAATCCAGCACATTGGGGGCGACGACATTTTTGCGGAAACGTAGCTGGAAATGGAAGTTTTTTTCATCCGGAGTGGTGATTCCTGCAAAGATTATAGGCTTGTCGGTAGGATTGGTGACGCTCAGCTCCAGGGGTTCGCTTTTATTGTCAGACTCGATAAAGATAACCGGCAAATGGTTGTCGTCCCGAATGGAGTAGAGTTCCATCTTTAGGGGGGCAGTTTCGCGGTACACGGCCATATTGCTTTTGTCCTGTTTCATCAGGTCGGCAACCTCTTTTTCTTCCAAGGGGTAGTCATACAATCGGAAGTCGGCCATGGCGCCTTTGAAAAGTTTATCATGGTCCCACGAGCTTTTACCGATGGAAAACATAGTCCAGCCGGTTTTCATATTTGGGAAAAACGTCTTGATTTCTTCCTTCAATTTTTGCCCATCCACCAGCAATTTAGTCGTCCCGTTTGGTGAAACGGTAATAGCGAAATGCTGCCAGGCATTTACTTTAATTACATTGTTTGTCCTGAAACGTTGTCCCTGAATAGTAAATTCCAGGGTGTTGGAAGCTGCTGTATTGGTAAAATAGATAATATTATCATTGCTGTTTTTCTTATTGTTGATGTCCAAAATTCTTGAAAATGATTGCAGTGCATCGAAACGCACCCAAACGGCTATGGTCATGCCTTCTTTCAAGTCCAGCCCTTCCAGTCCCTGAATGTCCAGATAATCCTTAACGCCATCAAACAGCATACAACTACCCAGTTCGGGGTCATGAATGATAGTAGGGTTGCCCATCACCTTGGCATCGCCCCCCATATTGCCTGCATTTACAGCAACTCCGTTTCGGATTTCATCCAGGGGTAGGTGTAAAAAAGTATTATCTGCCTTGCTCATGTATAGTTGATTTTAGATTTTGTTTAGTTGGATTGATTTTGTGGGATTTCTTCGGTGTCCGTTTCCAATTTTTGACGCAGTACCAGCTTCCCCTCCCTCAATACATTCCGGTCAGGGAAATTGGCAATCGTACGGAAAGGAGTCAAGTCCTTTTCCGCAACGATGGTTTTTTCATCGGCAGTAATACCATTGCTTTGCTTCGGCCAAATACTGTCCTCTTCCCAGTGCCAGGTATAATCCTGCTCTTTGGGCAGGGAAAGCTCTATGGCTGCTTCCGGCCCCAGGACGGGGGCAGTCAGGAAAGAAACTTCCATGTTCTTAAGGGCTTCCTTTACGAATTGTTCCGGCAATTGGATGGACTTCACCGGCTGAATGCCGCTGCTGAGGTGCACTACGCCAAATGGGTCCAGGAGGCAGACAAATTGCTGCATCGTATCGGCCGGGGCAATGCTTAGTTTTTCCGCTTCGGCATAATGGGAGATTTTGCCATATTTTTCCTCCGGTATCAGCCATCCCTTTTTCACCAAGGTCTCCCAAACCTTGCTGCCCTCCCTGATATAGGGTTGGATAAGGTCTTGTTTCTTGAGTTCACCTTCAGCCTTCAAATAATCAATCAGGCTTCTGCCTTCGGTGTCCTGTATTTTCCAATCTTCATTTTTTTGCCTTAGCCAATCGTCCATGTCGGCGCCTATCTTTTCCAGGGCAATGCTCGCTGAAATGGAGTCATTCACCTTGAAATCTTCGGAAAGCCCTCCACCGTTATTAATCGTCCAGTAGCCAATCAAACCGTCATTTTGCTGGCGGTATTCCCCGATGCGGTAAGGGAATTTCACCTTTTCAAAGCCGTCGGTTTCCCGTTCATTCCGCTGTACATCTTTTCGGAATGCATCCCAGCCCATATTGACGGCCGGCAAACCTTTCAGTTCCAATTCCACCCCAAGGCGGACAACAGCCATCGGCCGGCCCATCAATACGGAAAAGGCACTCTGGCCTTCCCGGTCGTTGGGGTGGATATTGTCCATGGCTTCTTCTATGTCTTCCAGAAAAGCCTTTAGGAGATCTTTATCCTGTGTCAGCCAATCCTTTACTTCGGCCAGGTAGCCTGATGGTTCGATCCCATGCTTTGATTCCCATTCCCCATTTTGATTTAATTCTCCGATATTTTTTCCATCGTCCTGAAAAAAGACCAGGCTATAGTCCAGCAGGTTGGGCACTATCCACCCGCAGACCGGGGAGGTAGCCTTCGCGCTTAGACTTTCATCGGATGTCAGGGGTTCTGATTGCAGAAATCGGAAATTGAAGCGGGCAGCTTGAGAAAGCCGTGGTGGAAGACGAACCCAATCGGGATGGTCGGGTATGGTAAAGGACAATGGGGTGCTGATGCTATTGGGTGTAAATTCGATAAAACGGCCAAAAGTATCCACCATCCGCAAATTCAGCAGCCGCAGTCCACCGGACCGGATGGGCATAAAAACAGCATGGGGGTCGGGAGAGTAGCCTTTGCTGCTTGGCAGCGCTTCGGCCATTTTTTTGGCAAAGTCCTGATAATCTTCAAAGCCGAGCGGGTCGGCCGGGTTGAGCTGAACCGACTGGTGCATTTGCAAAAGAGAAGCGTTGAAACCATTGAGGGTCACCACCAGAAGATCGTGCGTATTTAAAAATTCTTTTGCTTTTTCTATTTCATCCAAAAATGCGGTATCCTGCTCTTGTTGATTGGCCTTTTGCAGGTCTATAAAGGTTTGCAAAAGTTCACGATACCGGTCGTCCAGATTTTGATTGATATAAGCCGATCCGGTATAAATACTCGCCGTTTTAACCATGGCTAAAGAACCGGTAAGGCTCACATCGTCACCAAAGTCGGGCTCATTTTCTCCCAAAAAATAATTGTTCAGCACAAACAATGGGTCATACGCCCCACTTGAGCGGGTGCTGGGATGCATAGAGGCTACTGGAAACACCTCCACCTCCCATTCTGCTTTGAATAGGTCGTTCTCCTCATCCTGGACATGAATAGCCTCTTTAAGCAGGTCCTTAACGTCAAATGTAGCAGGCTCCAGATTTAGGGTTTCATCAAAGAATTGGCAGGAAAGCCCTGAAATCCCCCCTTCTTTTAAAGATATTCCTTCGGCCTTCGGCTTTGGAATGGCCACGACTACCGCAGGAGGTGTCGGTTCCCAAAAACGGGGCGCTGGGTTATGATGAATTTCCCAGTGATAGCTATTGGGCAGTTTGGCTTCGTTTGCTATTTTTTTGTTTTCCTCGCCGAGGCTTTTATTAAGTGCTTGCCACGCTTCCCTTAGTTGTTGAGAATAGCCAGGGTTGGATTGCGTTGTTTTGCTTAGGTCATCTTCTTCGTAATTCAGTTCATCACCCAGGTTGTCTTTTTTCATGTTATATCTCCTAAGCGACCCATTTTCAATCATTGATTTGATTTCGCTCACTTCGAGATACTCCTCTGTTTCACCAGGAGGAGGGTAGGCACAGTGCATATACCGATACCAATCAGCGTAAAGTTCTGTTCGAAGGCTTTCCAGTTCCTGATGGGTTTTATCGTAAACTCGCTGCGCTTCGTTTAATGTTTTTAAGAAGGGAATATAGCTTTCAGGAAGGGTAGGAATCATCACTTTCTCTGCATGAGGGTCTCCGTGCAGGTCTTTGTTCGGGTTGTCATCCACCAGCTGAATGGCCCAGCTTACCCCACCGTCGGTTCCATAAAATTCATCGGCATGGCGGTATTCCCTGAACTTCGGGCCAATATCTGCTTTCAGGCTTTTTAGTCGGTCGCCCATTAAGATTGCCTCAAAAGTATCTTCCAATTTTTCCCTTTCCAGGTCTTTCAACTCTTTGAATTGTTCCGCCACAATCATCGCAGACAAAGCTTCCGTGGGTGTGTTGCCGATGGCAAAAAGTGGGCTGCTAATTTTTGAGAAGGGGTCTTCCATTTCGGTTGCCAGCGAGATTTCCCCGAGGCAAGCCATTCCAGCAGAGGGAATTGTGATTTTTCCTTCTGCAATGCTGATATAGGGTGAAATGTCCAATTCCATCCCTAAGTCATCAGCAATCAATTTTTCAATCGCTTCTTTAGCATGGGCTTTCTTAGCCTCGCCGTCAAGTTGAGATAGTTCGTTGAGATGATTCACCACGGAACTTATCTGTACTTCCTTTTTAGTCAAATAATAATTCCAATAATCATCCCCGTCCTCGCCGTACCAGCCTATTACTTTATATTTTAGGTTTGGATTTACAGCTGATATTTCAGGGTCATGAAAGCCAAACACGCCCCGGCAGTTGGGATAAAAGATATCGAAAGAAGGAGAGCCCCAGCCCATTGCTGTCAGGGGTTCGTTTTGCGCCGCTTTCCAGTTTGTGTATCTGCCGTCGGAATTTTTATTTCTTTCTTTCCAATCCTGTAGTTCCTCCACCCGGCCCAGGTAAGAATAAGGTCTTTCGCCGCTATGAATGTCCACTTTAAGACTGGTTTGCGCCATGTCCATAAATTTCGCCCCTTTTAAGTCTTGTAACAAGGCGTCGCTTTCGATAATCCATTGCTTTTCTATCGCATCATCATTATAACGTGTAATGAGCCACCGGGTAGGCACGGGTGGGAATTCAGTAGGACTAGCTGCACCGATTTTGCTTCTTTTCAGGAAATCGGGAAAATCCCAATTGAGATGGACACCTTTTCTTAGCAGGAAATCGCAATCTTCAAATGGCTGGGGAATTATGGATTCAGCCAGATAGGGCAAATCAGGGTTCATGTCCAGTTTAAGCCCTTGGTCAAAATAAGGCAGCGATTCAAAATCCATTTCCGGTCCGACGACGGCACGGTCTTCTGATTGGAATACAGCCTGGACTTTAATGGGGACGAGTAGTGTGTTCTTTTCCAAGTTTGCAATGTTTTTCAAGACAAGTCGTGAAGGGTTCTTCGATAGTAACTGTGGATGCGAATCGAGGGCATTTTGCAAGCCGGACATGGACAGGACGTAGGAACTGCCTTCACGTCCAAAACAACCCCATCATTTTTGATGCATACCGACGACCCCTTTATTTGCGCGGTGTCAAGGGCTAGGTCGACTGGAATAGGTATCATGAGAAGGCGGATTTAAGCCTTCAAGATACCCGGTCAAATTGGCCGACACCACCAAAATTGCGGAAGAACCAGTTTGGTCCGGTATATTCACGAGCCTTCCCAATGCCAAGCAAAGGCTGGGAGTGCCAGGAGCAGGGCCGAATTCCGTATTATTTTTTTCTCTATTGTTGCACCGAACTATAGTTAAACGCAACTCCTCCTATATAGAGCCTATTGCGTCAAAACCCGCTTTGTATTCAGCGGTAGAGAAACTTTCAGTTGCGTCAATCCAGCCAATTTGGTTGGCTTTACGCAGCTGCTGTACCAATA
>Ga0163154_10002797_pt1 | contig 24983 bp, 18 predicted proteins | sample OliLakLV19MP9P1_FD_148649 | JGI IMG/M metagenome (GOLD analysis project Ga0163154, IMG submission 148649) | Freshwater microbial mat bacterial communities from Lake Vanda, McMurdo Dry Valleys, Antarctica - Oligotrophic Lake LV.19.MP9.P1 | ecosystem: Environmental > Aquatic > Freshwater > Lake >... | reverse complement strand
GGATAAGGGGGCTGGGGGGATAGGGGTGATTTAAGCTGATAATTGACTTGAAAATGCTTATCCATTGAAATTTGAAAATCATTTGAATTCAAAATAGTTGTTCCATTAGGAACACCTATCGGTTACTATGATTTGTTGATAGCATCTATTGCATTGGCAAATAATTTGATATTGGTTATACACAATGTCCGTGAATTTAGTCGTGTGTCTGGGTTGAAAATTGAAGATTGGGAAATTGAATAGAATCCATGCGCCATTTGGGATATATTGCGATAGTTGGGATATGTATCAGTTTGCTGGTGCTGATTTTTTTGCCATTGGCTACGGCACAATCCATTATCACCCCACCCGCAGAAACCACCCCATCCACCGATTTAGGTGTGTTGCCAACCCCCACCATGCCATATCCACAGACCCTAAACAGTGTACCAATTGAGCAGATTATCGTCATAGATGAAGATACCAAGACCACTATCCGCGCCACGTATGCCGTTGGACAGGTATTTGGGCGTAACCCATTCGCATTTTCTAAATTGGGTGATAGTACGATTGAAAATCCGCATTTTTTGGCGCGGTTTGATGATGCCCGTTTGGGTGCTGTCACGTATAATTTGGGTGAGTATGCGTATTTATCGGGTGTCATTGCCAATTATGCGGGGTCGTTTAATCGGCAAGGCGAGGCGGTGCTACGCGGACTTCATGCGTGGTCGGTATTTGATCCGCTATGGGCAGGTGGCAATTGTGCGCGTGGGGAAGGTGTGCTGGCGTGCGAAATTCGGGTGCATAACCCCAGCATTATTTTTATCCGATTGGGGACAAATGATATTGGTGTTCCAGAGGGATTTGAGGCGGATATGCGCCAAATTGTGGCATATTGCCTCGCACAAGGGGTTATCCCCATACTTGGCACAAAAGCCGATGTGCGTGATGGCAATCCTAGCCCCAACAATGAGGCGATTCGCCGTTTGGCAGAAGAATTTCATGTGCCATTATGGGATTTTGAGCAACTCGCCATCACCCTACCGAATCGGGGGTTAGACGTGGATAATCATCATCTGACTAGTTTTTATGCCCACGACTGGACATCGCCAGTGGCATGGCAACGCGGACACGCCGCCCATAGCCTATCGGCATTAATGATGTTAGATGCCGTATGGCGGGTGCTATTGGGAATGTGAATGAGCGGAGAATGCTATGACGACAGATAAACAAATACAACAACCACCAGCGTATATCGTGGCATTTCGGTGGGCATGTATCATCCTTGCTATGCTTATTTTGCTGGTGCAACATGCCACCCATCGGTCTATGTGGCTAGATGAATCGAGCCTCGCGCTGAATTTTCAGGAACGGTCTTTTGGCGAATTGACCCAACCACTAGACTATCAACAAACTGCCCCGATTGGCTTTTTGCTCACGGTAAAAGCCATTACCACGGTTTTTGGCATTACCGATTATAGTCTGCGCTTATTTCCCCTTCTGGCGGGATTTGCCAGTATTTTCTTGGTCTATTGGGTGGTCAAGCAGATGTATCCATCCGCAATTCCCATAGCGATGGCGATGATAGCCACATCCCCATTTCATATTATCTACGCCACTGAATTTAAGCAATATAACCTCGATGCCACAGTCACATTGCTGTATATTCTGCTGACCATGCGTTATTTGCAATCACCCACACCGCGCCATCTCATTTTTTTGATAGGTTTTGGGGTAGTTGGGGTGTGGTTTTCGCACCCGATTATTTTTGTCTTGGCGGGAATTGGGATGGTACTATGGCTCAATGCCGTTTTGAGGCGCGATTGGCGTGCCACATTGGGCTTGACCAGCATGGGTGTGATGCAAGTGATTTCGTTTGGGCTGGTATATTGGGTTTCATATCGCTCGATGAGCGATTCTGCACTCGGTGATTTTATGACGATGGCTTGGAGTGATTATTTTTTTCGCTTCACAGCCGAATCGGTAGTCAAGATATTTTTTGAATTTTTTACCCTCATCGGCGGGTTATATAACTTTCCGTTGTTGGTGTTGGGGCTGTATGGGTTTGTCATTGGTATCATACAGATGCGTAAGCTGTATGTGGCGTTATTGCTATCACCTATCCCGTTTATGTTGCTAGCATCGTATTTGGATTTTTATCCCATTGTGCATCGGTTTTTGCTATTTATCCTCGCGCCCATCATGATTATCATCGCGTGTGGGTGGTGGGATACCATCGAAAAAATTGGGCGGGCACAAAAATGGGTGGGCATGGGTATTTTGGTCATTTTAAGTGTGTTGCTGATTATTCGTATTGAAGTGCCATTTTACAAATCTGAAGTGCGGTCTGCGTTGGCATTTGTAGATGAATTCCGCACAGCCGATGAAGCCCTCTATACCACATTTCGCATGAGCCGTACCGCCCAATTTTATGGCTATGCCTATCAGATGTTCCCCACAGAATTGCCCACCGATGAACGTGTGTGGGTGATTGCAGAAACGCCATTAGTACGGGAAGATTTTCCGAGTACCTATACCGCCTATGAATTTACAGGGGTGTGGGTGGTGTGTGTGCCAACACCCACTGTATCTTGTCCAACTGATGTTTTATCACCTTGATAGGGTATTTATTTCATCCCTATTAGGGTTCTACTTGGGTAATCGTGCCATTACCAGAGATAGAACGGGTCACAAGCGGACTGCCCATATAGCTAATTTCGCTATTGCCCGAAATATCCACAGCTAAGGTATCGGCTACATTCACAAAAATCTGTCCATTGCCACCCACATTGATGCTGGTGGTCTCGCTCACCAATTCAAAATTATTGATGACCCCGTTGCCACTGATTTCAATGGTCTGTGAGGCGACAATCCCACTGAGTTGCACCTGACTAGAACCAGAGGACTCTATCGTCAATGTGTCTAATCTGACATCAGTGGCGACAATATTGGTGCTTCCAGAGGTATCTATGGTGAGTGTTTCTAGGTTAAGACCATCGGCGGTGATAGTCGTGCTTCCAGAGGTGTTGATGTTGTTGAGTGTTATAAACGACAGCGTTATTTTGATTGGCTGGCTGGGGGTAATTGTTGTATTGGGTGTTGTGCTAATGTTCAGTACACCATTTTGCATCGTCGTCTGAATGTATGACATGATATTATCATCGGCTTCGATGGATAGGCTTTCATCGTCCCCTTGTATAAGAATAATCTCTGCCGATAGTGATACATCAATTCCAGAAAAATCGTTTACATCCCGATTTTCGCTGATGATGTTTTTTGACCCAGAAATAGGGAATATCCCATTGCACGCCGCGATAAAAATCATGATTACCAGCATAAAAATAGAGTAGAGTGTGTGTTTCATCATATAGAATAAAATCCCTTTGCATAAAAGCTATCTGACATACACCCATTACGCGCTGGGGTGTGAAAAGTTGCAATAGGACTAGCGCACATACGGATAATCCAAGAACATCACCTCCAGGCGCAGGCGTAAATTAATATTTGCGCCCAATTGCGAGAGGGTGGTCTGAGTGGTTTTGATGGCTTTTAGCGCATCCTCTGTGGACATGCCACTGGCGGAAAAATGATGTAGGGCATCGTGGCGGTCAATATTGCAAATACTGGTCATATTGCCTTCGATGGTGTGCAAAATATCGCGCCAATAGGTGAGCCATAATTCTAATAACGGAAATACGGCTTGCTTGTCTTTATCTTTGCTGAGTGCTTCTGCCATCCCAAAGCGCACCATGCGATTGCCTGTGAGTGCTTGCTCAAATAGGTCTAAGGCTTTGGCACGTTGTTCTAATACATCGGGATTTTGTAATGCAGAAATTGCCCAGCCAATGCGCCCCCCGCTAAAATGTGCCAATTTGGTGGCGTGGTCTGTGGATGCCCCGTATTGGTTGACGAGTACCGTCTGTAATGTCTCGGTAGAGACGGGGCGCAGGTGGATGATTTGGCTACGGCTGAGAATCGTGGGCAAAAGTGCCTCTAGCGATGTCGCCAATAATATCAACACCGCATGGGGTGGGGGTTCTTCGAGTGTTTTGAGCATGGCATCTTGGGTGCGGGCGGCGGCGTGGTCAAAATCTTCAAAAATTGCCACCCGATACCGCGCATCATACGGTTTCATCGCCAATTTGCTAATGACGGCGCGAATGGCATCAATTTTGAGCGCACCCGTGTTGGGGTCTAATTCGCCATAGAGCATATCGGGATGATTGCCACTCGCCATAAGTTTGCAACTCCGACACACCCCACAGGGACGCATGGCAATATCTGGCGCGGTGCAATTGAGGGCGCTGGCGAATGTGTGTGATAGCAGGTGCTTGCCGATATTGGGCGTTCCGATGATTAAATAGGCATGACGAATCCTATCATTTTCAAGCCCTTGTTGCAGATAATTCACCGCCCAATCGTGACCAAAAATTCCCCAAGTATTCATATCGTTATCCTATTCGCGGGCAGGTCATGACCTGCCCCTACACTGTTTATGGGGTATAATAGAAAATAATTCATTCTCTACAACAACCCAAAGGCACACACTCATTATGACACAATATGCTTTTCCTGAGAACTTTTTATGGGGTGCGGCAACGGCTTCCTATCAAATTGAAGGCGCGGTATTTGAAGGCGGACGTGGCACAACCGTCTGGGATGTTTTCTCAGACACCCCTGGCAAAGTGAAAAATGGTGATTCTGGTGAGGTCGCGTGTGACCACTATCACCGCTATCCCGATGATATTGCCCTCATGAAACAATTAGGGCTACATGCCTATCGGTTTTCGGTGGCGTGGGCGCGGATTCTGCCCGAAGGCACAGGCGCGATTAACCCCGCAGGACTCGATTTTTATGACAAATTGGTAGATACCCTGCTCGCCAATGGGATTCGCCCTTATGCGACACTATATCATTGGGATTTGCCCCAAGCACTTGAAGATAAGGGTGGCTGGACAAATAAGGATATTGTGAACTGGTTTGGCGACTATACCGATGCCATCACCAAACGGCTCGGAGACCGTGTTCAAAATTGGATGACGCTCAATGAGCCATGGGTATTCACCTTTTTGGGTTATGGTATCGGTATTCATGCCCCTGGTCATCGGGATATGGAACTGTATTTGCGGGCATCGCATCATAGCCTCATGGCACATGCCCGTGCGATGAGCCTCATCCGCGCCAATGTCCCTAATTCACATGCGGGGATTGTCCTCAATCCGACATGGGTAGACCCACACACCGACAGCCTTCAAGACCATCTCGCCGCCCAAAGGTCATTGAGTTTTCAGAATCGTTGGTGGTTAGACCCACTCTATCGGGGCGAATATCCCGCCGATATGATGGCGATTTATGGCGACAGAATGAATTTTGTTTTGCCCACCGATTTCGATGAACTCAAAGCCAACCCATCCGACTTTTTGGGGGTAAATTTTTATACCCGCAATGTGGTCAGATCTGCCCCCTATAGTGAGAATCCCCTCAAATTAGAGGAGATACGCCAAGATGCCGAACATACCGAGATGGGCTGGGAAGTGAGTCCTACTGCCATTTATGATATGCTCAAGCACATCCACGATGAATATGCGCCACCCGCTATTTATATCACCGAAAACGGTGCGGCATTTGATGATGTGGTCACCGGTGATGCGGTGCACGATGACCGCCGTGTGGCGTTTTATCAACACTATTTGGCAAATTGCCACCGTGCCATCCAAGATGGTATTCCACTAAAAGGCTATTTTGCATGGTCACTGCTCGATAATTTTGAATGGGCAGAAGGGTATAGCAAGCGGTTTGGGCTTATTTATGTGGATTATGCCACCCAGAAGCGCATTATCAAAGATACCGCCAAGTGGTATGCTCAGACCATCCGCGATAACGGATTTGTGTTACCCTAAATATGTGCTTTGGTGTAGTCGTTTTGGACGGCATATAAGGCTTGTCCGTAGTTGTTTTGATGATTTTGCGTAGATATGGCAGGCGGTGAACCACCTGCCTATGTGACTAAAACCCCATAAATGGGGTTGGTCTGCCGATTTTTAGGGTCAGATAGGCATGATGTACGGGTTTGCCATGGCAAACCATCCGCAACCAACCGTAAAAATCGGGCTTGCCATGGCAAGCCCCTACGCCATACCCGTTTTTTGTGATGAAAATAGGCAAAGCAACCCCGTTCACGGGGGTTTAGCAGGTCAGACGGGTGGTTCACCGCCCGTCGGCAGGTAACATACACGCTATTTTTATCATATTTTGCCTTTTTAACTACGGACACGCCTTATATGCCGTCCCTACAATCATATAACTGTGTTTGAGGTCATAGGGACGCGATATAGCGCGTCCACAATGTTATGATTCTTATGAATGTCAACACAAGTTGTTAGGGCGTATGTCAGCCACCCATCTTACGAAAAAATATCTTTTATAGGAGAAAAAATAATGCCCATTATCCGTACACCAGATGACCGCTTTGCCAATTTAGACCATTACCCGTTTGCACCCAATTATGCCGATATAAATGGTGTGCGGGTGCATTATGTAGATGAAGGCAAGGGTAGCAATACAATTTTTTGCCTGCATGGTGAACCCACATGGTCTTATCTCTATCGCCACATGATTCCCCCGCTTGCCAAGCAACATCGCGTGATTGCGCCAGACCTCATCGGATTTGGCAAGAGTGATAAATTCACCGAGATGAGCGAGTATAGTCTCGAATTGCAAGTCACTGCCATGACCAAACTCATCGAATACCTCAATTTGACCAATATCACGCTGGTGTGTCAGGATTGGGGCGGGATTGTCGGCTTGCCATTGGCGACCCAATTAGACAGTCGTTTTTCGCGGTTGGTGATACTCAATACTGCTTTGCCCACAGGCGATAGACCGATGACCGATGGCTTTAGGCAGTGGCGCGAATTTGTAGAACGGACAGGGCGCGATTTAATCGCTAGTCAGGTGATTGAGTTTAGCACCATCAACAAAGAACTGCTCACGCCAGAAGTGCTACGGGCGTATGATGCACCGTTCCCCAGCCCAGATTATGCCACCGCCATCGCTGTTTACCCGTTGCTTGTCCCAACCAAAGACGATGATGCGGGTGTGCCGATTTTGCGTGAAGCACGCGACAGACTTGCCAATTGGCATAAACCCGCGTTGGTGATGTTTTCTGATATGGATGTGGTGCTTGGCGGGGGAGACCGTTTTTTCCGTAAGCATATCCCATCTGCAAAAGACCAGCCTGTTATCACTATTGAAGGGGCAGGGCACTTTTTGCAAGAGGAAAAAGGCGCAGAAATTGCGGGGCATATCCTCGACTTTTTGGCGCGGACATAATTCTCGCCATACAACCCATGCGGGCATAGCCACGTAATAAATAATAGTGGAGGATTTAAAACATGAAATATTTCACACGCGGTTTGAAAGAAATATTGATTATCTCAATGGCAGTTCTTGCGGCGGTGGCGTTGATGTTGCCCTCGTTCATCCCAGATTTTATCCCGTTTATCGGGTTTGCCGATGAATCTTTCTGGACACTCATCCTCATCAATACGGCGGGATATTATGGACTCAATTTGTCGGCGCTTTATGGCGATAATAAGACGCGCAAGGTGGTGCGTCGCATCAAAAAGCGCAAGCCTAGTGATGAGGCAGTAACAGATGAAAACGGGCGGATGGTCATCCGCGATAATACCAGTACCACCCCTGTGATTGAAGAGAAATAGGGGTTAATCGGTAATCCCTAAATAATAATATTCCAGAATACGGCGGGTGATGGGGGCGGCAACGGCAGACCCATCACCACTGTTTTCGACCATCACACCCACCGCAATTTGAGGATTGTCTTGTGGCGCATACGCCATAAACCATGCATGGGGCAATCCTTGTGTATTTTGTGCTGTGCCAGTTTTGCCACAAGCACTACCCGCATCCAAAAGGGGAGAGTTTCTAAAGATATGCGATGCCGTCCCAAAATCACGCGAAATGACATCGCATAGCCCTGTGCGGATATACATCAACACCTCTGGCGTGATATTGGTCTCTGCCAATATTTCTGGCGTAAATTCATAATAGATGTCGTCTAAAAGTGCCGTGTGATGCACCAAGAATGGGCGATAGCGTGTGCCACCATTGGCAATTAACGCATAGACCTCGACCATCTGCAACGGCGACACCTCGACCATCCCCTGACCAATAGCAATATCCACAGCATCGGAAAATGTCCATGGCTCTGGGAATAAATTAATTTTCGTGTCTGGTGTGCCAATAAATCCATCTGATGACGGAATATCGGTTAAGCCTGTGGGTACGCCCAACCCCACCAAATTGGAATATCTGGGGAGCAAATAGGGGTCTATGCCATCGAGCCTCCAGCCGACCTCATAAAAACACGAATTGCAACTGTGCATCAATGCTCCTGCAATATTTTGGCTACCATGCCCACTGCGTAACCAATCTGTCCGCACAATATCTCTGTTCCAGGTGCCAATCGAAAAATAACGTTCTTCAAAGGTAAACTTACCACTATCGAGCGCGGCAATGGCGCTAATCACCTTAAAAACCGACCCCGATGGATAGCGTCCTTGTGCCGCCCGATTGAGCTGTGGTTTGCGCGGGTCTAATGACACTTGGGCGATATAGGCATTGGCTTCGGTTTTGCCCATGAGGGGAAAAGCCGTGAACGCATTGGGGTTAAACGATGGATAGCTGACCATCGCCAAAATTTCGCCTGTGTGAATATCGAGAATGACCGCCGAGGCACCTGCCGAATCACGTCCCCACGATTCGTTGGCGTTGGCGTATGCCTCGCTAATGGCACGATAGACAAAACGCTGTAGCTCTATATCTATTGTCAAATACACACTGTGGCTGGGTTCTGCGCGCCGTTCTACGAGGGTTTGCAACACAACCCCTTCTGGCGATACAACCGATAAGCGCCCACCAGGGACACCGCGCAGGGTGGTATCCCAACTGGCTTCAATGCCACTTTTGCCGATAATCGAATCTTGCCGAAAACCTGCGGCTTGTAATGCGGGGATTTGGGCTTCATCGGGATAACCTACTGTGCCGATGATATGGGCGGTGAGGTCTCCTTGCAGATAACGGCGCGTATATTGATAATCAAATTGAGCGCCACAATCGGCTAGGAGCGAGGTTTCCCATGTCAAATAGGTATTGGCTTCAATCAGTCCCATGTCGGTGAGCCACGAGGGATTGCTCCGTGCGAGGGTGGCATTCACTTGGTCGGTGGTCTGATTTAAGGCACTCGCCAATGTGTTGATACACACTTCGCGGTTGGGAATTTGCTCTGGAATCACACGGGCAACCACGATGCGTCCATTCATATCTGCCAGAATTTCGCCATTGCGGTCATAAATATTGGCACGGAGTGGCGGGTAACTCTCTAGCCGAACAGACCCCCCCCGCCCCATCGCCACAAATATATCGGCAGGCGACCACGCCACCCGCCATGCTTGCAGGTCGTTGTCTAATATCAGGCGCATCTCGCGCCCAGCATCACTAAAACTGCCCATGATGTCACTGGTGAAGGTCATATCGTATAAAAATACCATCACGCGGTTGCTCTCTCGTGCTTGGATGGTGAGGCTAAAAGTCTGCGCGGATAGGCGAATTTCTGTGGTGGTATTTTCGTAAAATCGTTGAAAATTTTCGTATGGAAACGCCTCTTGACTCGATTGACTGATGAGAGTATACATCTGAGCATAATCGCGCCGTGACCACAAGTCTAAAAAGGTGACAATCACCCGCTCTGCCTCGACAACATTATTATATTCTGGGGTAGTGGTCGGGATGCGCGTGGGGAGGTCTTGAATCATCTCTGTTTGTTGGGCAGGAGCGCACCCCGTCATGATGAATAAGATGATAAAAACGCATAATAATGGTTTCAAGATGGCGCATCCTTACATAATCACAATAGATACACCTCTCATTATAGGGATATGTGTGCTTTTGCGAAAGTAGCAGAGGATGAGAATATGTTATAATTGGGATAGCTTTGATAAACACTTAAAAAGGAGAAACCCCAATGCCAACCAATTTTGTTGCTGTGGATAGTTTGGTCGCCAACGAATTTGAAATTCAAATTGATAATAATCCAATGCTCGGTGTGTTTCGTGTGGATGGATTGACCACCTTCAAACTGAATGATAAGGGAGAACGGGTCTATGAGCCGTTCCGCATTATCAAGATGGTGCAACGCGATGCCAATAATTCGTTTAATACATGGTTGCGTGAGACCACTGCCCCAAATTCGCAACGTCCACGCCGTACAGTCAGTATTTTGGCGGTGGATGATGACGTAGAAACCCGCCGTTGGACGGTGAAAGGTGCATGGATTCAGGAATTGACCTATTCTGCATTTGATACCGCCTCGCATGATATGGTCGAAGAAATTATCACTATCCATTATGATTCGATAGAAGAATCGTTCCCCGCCACCCCCGATTTAGGGATTCAATAAACGGTCTATGGGGCAACGTAAATAATATATCGGTTGGGGTGTGGCGGGGATTACCCGATGTGTCATAAACCCCAACCGTTCATATAATCGTCTGGCAGAGGGGTTATTTTCACCCACGCCAATCTCTGCGATTTGACACGCATGATTTTTTGCGATACCCACCAAATGCCGAATGAGCGCCGTCCCAATGCCCCTATTGCGATGGGTGGGCGCAATGAACAAGTCGCTTATTTCTGCGACATCGCGCCAAATGGTGAGCCACCCCCACCCAATTTCTGTATTATCCAACCAAACCGCCACGCCTATCATCCGTGCCGATGGGGTGGGGGGTGGGGTAGTGATGAGATGAAAGGAAATTTTGCTCATAACGCCTATCAAACGGTGTTTGTTTTTTGTGGCTAAATCGCCTATAGTGTAGATAAATTTTTCTGCTATGCCTAGTTCTTGAGGATAATAAACGCATGTTAAATCGTATCAAAGTGCTACTATTCGGTTTGCTCGTCTGCTTATTTCTCCCTGTCCTTTCAATAACCGCACAAGAGGATTGTGGCGGTCTTGGTTCTGATGATTGTGCGTTGCTCACAAATGCACAACGCGCCACTAGCGAATTATCATCTGCCACGTTTGAACTGGAAATGAATGCCTCTATGGGAATTGAATTTTTTCCAGATTTAATCACCATGCGCCTTGTGGCAGATGGGGCATATCAGTTTGTAGAGCCTGATGTGGATAGCGCCTATGGCTGGTTATCGGGCTTTAATGCCGATATGAGCGTGTTTTTAGATGTGGAACTGTCTGAATTGATGGGCGCAAATAACAGCCTCACCACCGCATTCGATTTGCGCTATGTGGGTGGCATTGGCTATGCTGAATTGACCAAATTTTTGCCCATGCTGAATCCCTTATTAGGTGACGATGCTGGCGGGTGGTATTCGCTGGATATACCCGATATGCTTGGCGAATTGAGCAATGATGCCATCGTGCCAGAGGACTTGCTAGAGTCGCTCACTTTTTTGACCCCTTTTGAGTATTTAAGCGCATTTTCTAACTATGGCACAATCTCCCGCCTAGATAATATCAGCATCAATGACCAAAATTATGCCCAATTTGAGATTGCTTTCACCATGAGCGAATTGATAGAGGCAAATTCCATTGTATCCAATTCGCTACAAGACCAATTATTAGAGTTGCTTCGCACACAATATGGCAGTCTGTATGATGAGGATGTTTTGCAAGAAAGCGCGACATTTTATTTGGAGTTGTTTGAGCAAATCGAGATGAGCATCATCCAAGTGGTTGGCTTGACCGATGGCTATGTGCATGGGATCTCTTTTAATGTCACATTCGCCCCAGATGATACTTTTGTCGCACCCCTCATTGACCCGTTTACGTTAGGTGTATTGGCGACAGCTAATTTTCAACTTTCGCTCAATCTTCGGTATACTCAATTTGGTGATGTTTCCGCCATTGTCGCGCCAGAGGACGCAAAGCCAGTGCGCTATCGGGATTTATTTGGCAACGGGAATAATTTTTCGTTTTAATCTGAATAGGATACAACATGCACATCGCTTTTAACGCATGGTTTTGGTCACAACCACATACAGGCAGTGGGCAATATATTCGCAGTCTCGTTTTGGCACTCAGCAAACTCGCGCCAGAGCTAAAAATGAGCCTGATTTTGCCACCCAATACCGTACTCACCGAATCGCTACCGCCCAATGTGACCGCCATCGCCACCACAGGGCGCGGTGGGGCAGTAGGCAAAGTATGGTTTGAACAACGCATTTTTCCGCGTATGGTCAAAGCCTGTGGCGCAGATTTGGCGCATGTCCCCTATTGGGGTGCGCCATTATCATCGCCTGTGCTACTGATTACCAGTGTATTAGACGTGGCATCGCTCATTTTGCCCGAATATTATGCCACTGGGTTTAAGGGACGGGCATATAACGCGCTCATCAGTTCATCGGCAAGCGGGTCTGCTCATATCATCACCATCAGCGACACCGCCAAAGCCGATATTGTGGAATATCTGCATATCCCACCCGAAAAAATCACCACCACCTATTTGGCGGTGGATGAGATGTTCCATCCCAAACTCGGCGCAGAAAATGACCATCTCATCCGCAAAAAATATAACCTGCCGATGAGCTATGTGTTGTATTTGGGCGGGTTTGATTATCGCAAGCAGGTGAATCAGCTCCTCTATGCCTATAGTTATGTCGCACAAGCAGAAGGGGATAATTATCCGTTGGTGATGGCGGGCAAAGAACCCGATTGGGGCAAACCTGTTTTTCCTGATATGCGGAAATATGCCGAACAACTCGACATTTCGGAATATGTCGAGTGGATTGGGTATGTGGATGAAGCCGATAAACCCGCGTTATATCGGCTAGCCGATGTATTTGTGTATCCAAGCATGTACGAGGGGTTTGGATTGCCACCCCTAGAAGCGATGGCGTGCGGTGTGCCAGTGGTCGCCAATGCGTTGGATGTTTTTAAGGAGACATTGGGCGATGGCGCATATTTGGTGGAAAATGCGCGTAGCATGGGTGGGGCGATGATTGCCTTGCTCATCCAAAAACCACTGCGCGAGACGATGATAAATCAGGGATTGGCACAAGCCACCCGTTATACATGGCGCAAAACTGCACAAGCCACATTGAAAGTATATGAGAGCCTCTTATGAGCCAAAAACGCCAATATTTATTTGATGACACCGTAGACGATACCACCAAAAAAGCCTCTGCCGCGCCGCCACCACCAAAAAAGCGTAAACGCGGATTCCGTTGGGTGGTGTGGATGCTACTGGCTATTTTGACATTGGGACTCGGCACAGGGACAGCCGTTTTGGTCGCCCGTCCCGATGTGTATGGCTTGGAATTTCGGGGTAATCTGACCCTCACGGCGGGCGCGATTGCCAATACAGAATCGGCTCTGGTGGGGACTGCGCGTGCCAATGCCCAAACCGCGCGGGATAACGCCGCCACATCCACCCTACTTGCAGACCAGTTAGGCGGGTTGGTGGCACAACAGACCAGCATCGCCCAAGACCAATTGAATACGCAAACGGCGGTGGCGGTCATCAATGCCCAAAATGCCACCCAAGCGGCAATTAATTTTCAAAATACCCAAGTGGCGGCAAATCAACAAGCCACCCAAGTCGCGCTGGATTTTGCCCAGACACAATCTGCCCTCAACGAAATTGCCACGCAAAACGCGCTGGCTTTTTCCACACAAATTGCGGGTATCCCCACACCCATCACGCCAACCATGACCCCATCGTTGCAAGATAGCTTCATCGGCGGGGTAGATGCCAGCCAATGGCGATTTGCCAGTGTGGGCGATTGGGGATTCGGCGCGGGTGGCGGATTAATTGCGACACGAAACGGCTCATGGCTCATCACCCAACAATCCGATTATAGCCAATATCGGCTGGATGCGGTCATTCAACCACTCCCACAGGTGGGCGATTATTGGATGGTGCTAAATATCGGCGCAAATGGCGATAATGTGGCGGTGCGCTTTTCGTTTGATGGCTCGCAGATGGTCGGTGTGAGCCTTGTGACGTATGCCATAGACGACTTTTTGGGGGATAGTGGCTTATTGGGGCGTGCCTTGCCAGAAATCATCACTCTGCCCCTGACCATTCCGCAAACACGGCAAAATATCGCCCTGAGCGTGGCGGTGAATATGCAGACCATCACCATCACCATAGACGCATCTACCGCGCTCACCTATACGCTCACTGAGCCGATTTCACCAGGGGCAGTCGGGATTCAATTGCCACAAGGGACGGTATTAGAGACAATTTTGGTGTTGCGATAATAAGAGAGGAAGTATTACCATGAAGCGATTGCTCATCTATCCCGCACTGGCATTGATGCTCATCATTTTGGTGGGGTCTACCACCATTTTGCTCCTCACACCAGAAACACTCGGATTTGTGCGTGGTGGCGATGCGCGTGCCACCCAATCGGTTATCAGTAGCACATCCCAAGCGATTAATAGCACCGCTCAATTTTTGGCAGATTTACAGGCGCGTGAATTTGAACTGGCGATTACCCGCACCGCCGTTTTGACCATGACAGATGAAACCGCTATGACCAATGAAGCGCAATTTTTAGCCACACGGGTGGGCAATGTCAACCAAACACAACGCACCCAACAAGCGCAATCCACCGAATTTGGCGCGATACAAAGCACGCAACAGGCACAAGTTACCCAACTGAATGAGGCACAAAATATCCTCATGGCACAACAAACCGTGTTGGCATCTACCGTCACTATGAGCAGTTTGGTCAATCTGGTGACAATGACGGCGGGGGCAGAATTTTCTGCGGGGAATTTTGCGACACAACAGGCATTGATAGGCGCACAAGCCAATATCCAAAATACCGCACTGGCGTTGCAAGCCACAGGTGAGGTGTTATTGGGGCAGATAAATAACCTTGCTGGCACACAAAGCGCCATCATCAGCACCCAAAATGCCCTTGTTGGCACACAAGACGCGATTATTGGCACACAAACGGCAATCGCGGGGCAAAATATCGCTACCGCGACCCAAAACGCTGTGAATTTTGCCATGACACAAAGTGCTGTGAATCAACAGGCAACCCAAAACGCGCTGGATTTTTTCATGACGCAATCTGCGATTAATCAGAATGCGACGCAAGTCTCGTTGGGATTTGCGACTCCGTTACCAAGCCCTATGCCGACCCTATCACCCACACCCACCGCATTTGTAGATACATTTGGGGGGAATCGTCCCTAGCCTTTGTGCTGTGCAGAGACGACATTCACCATATTCGTAGGCACTTCTATATCATCTGGCACATCAACTTGTATGGTGGGCAAGGTGACGATGAACCGACTGCCTTTGGGGGTGTTATCTTCCATCCAAATATCGCCACCATGTGCCACCGCCACCAATTTACAAAACGAGAGTCCAAGCCCAACGCCACGCCTCACGGCTTTGCGTCCTTCGACCTGTGTGAAACTGTCAAATAGGCTCATACGGTATTCGGGTGGAATACCTTCCCCCTCATCGCTCACTTCAAGGCGGAGTAGGGTGGTCACTTTGCCATTGATTTTGACCTCATGCGGGGTGGTCATATAGGCTTTGATGCGAATAGTGCTGTTTTCTGGGCTATATTTGAGCGCATTATCCACCAAATTGAGCAGGAGTCGCTCCACTTTATCGGTATCAATATCTGCGAGTGGCAAAGTGAGGGCGATTTCGGTTGTGAGCGAAATTTTTGCTTCTTGTGCCATCGGCGCGAGTTCTTTTTGCACATTATGGATGATACCGTCTACCGCGACAGATTCTGTGACAATTTTGAATTTGCCATCTTCTAATTTGGCAATGTCCAGCAGGGTATCCACCCGCCCCAATAATTTTTGCATGGCGCGTTTGCTGGTATCTAAAATATCATTGATGAGTTCTTTGCGCGGGGCATCGGCGGGTACAATATCGTGAATAATCTTAAAACTGGTCATGACCGATGTGAGTGGACTCCGCAGGTCATGGACAATCATCTGGGTGAGTTGCTCACGCGCATGATGCAGTTCTTGTTGTTGGGTTTGGTCATGAAATGCCAGTAAAATACCAATCACCCGCCCTAATTCATCACGCACAGGCAATATCTGGCGCGAAAAATGACGTACTTGCCCACCAATCATGAGGGTATAGGTATGTTGTGGATAATCTTCCCATTGGGTGGGTGTTTTGAGACGGGCAACAAGGGCGCGAAATTCCCAATTATTGGCAAATCCGAGAGACTTATATACGGTACTACTTTCTTTTTCGAGTAATTCGGTAACCGGCTTGCCAATCAGTTCTAATGGCGAAACATCCATCATGGTCATACGCGGGTTGGCAAGGGCGACAGCCCCTTCGTGATTGATGAGGATAAGACCTTCCTCAATGGCATCGAGTACCGCCAATAATTGCTCGATGGTGCGTTGATAGAGCGCATCGGCACTCGCCTGAACACGGGCATTTTCGATGGCTTGCTCATAATGGTGCGAAAATTGGCTGATGAGCGTTTGGTTTTGGATGGTTTGCTTGGCGAGGTGATTACGGGCGCGTCGCAGGGAATATAATCCCAAAATCATGGCGATGGCAAAGAGCAACACCGTGATTTGATAAATCACGTTAAATTCTTGGGGTGGTAGGTAGAGAACCAAAACCAATCCCACAAAAATACCAAATACCCATGCGAGTATAGTAAATAACCGAGATGTTAGATGCCCTTTTAGGACAGGCGAAGTGGTTTTTGTTGTCATATCGCAAGTATTCCCGTCAACATTGCAAATCTTGTTTTTATCGTACCTTATAAATATCGCAAAGAGAATTTTGAGTTTGTACCAGATTTCAAACGTTTACGGATGTAATTTCGGCGGTTTGTGTTTTTGCCTCTTGCCGTAATAGTGGCAAGGTGAAGATAAAGCACGCGCCAGAGAGAGGGCTTTGTGGTGAAATATGAATCGTACCTCGATGTGCCTCTACTGCCAATTTGCAAAATGTTAGCCCCAAGCCACTGCCTTTGCTCCCACGTTTGGGAGCATTATCTTTTGCCTGATGAAATTCATCAAAAATACGGTCTTGTTCACTGATAGGGATGCCTTGCCCACTATCTGCGATTTGAATCTCCAGATTATTATGCTTTTGTTTGGCGACCAGCCACACTTCTCCCCCTGCGGGGCTATAGCGTACGGCGTTGTCGAGCAAATTGACCAATACACGCCTGACGATATTGGCATCCACATACACATGAGGCAAATCGGGTGGGATATGTTGCTTAAACTGAATATCGGCTTCTTGCATGGATGCTGTGAGGGTGGTATAAGCCGAATTGATAATTTGCGGAAAATCAACTTCGACCAAATTGAGAGGCATTTGTCCCGCTTGGAGCTTATAAATATCCAACAGGCTCTCGACTAATTCCAGCAAATCTTGGGCATTATTGAGCGAGATACTCAGTACCTCATTGAGGCTTGGGTCTGAATCGTCTGTGACGAGTGAGGTGGCAAACGATACCCCACTGATGACAGAACTCAACGGACCGCGCAAGTCGTGTACCATCATGCGGGTGATATTTTGGCGATATTTTGCCAATAGGCGCTCTTCTGTGATGTCGTGTAGGGTGAGTAAGCGTCCAATGATATGATTTTGGCTATCTTGGACAGGTGAGCCGACCATACGAATATGGCGCACTTGCCCATCTTTATGCACCTCAAATGGGGCGATGGTGAGCATATCGGGTTCTGAACGCAAAATACGGAGCATCTCAGTGAGGGTCTCTGCGAGATTACGATTTTCAATGTCACTATCTAGCGCGTATGCCTGCCACAGGGTATCGGTGAAATGACTTGCCCCTTGTTGCGAAAATTGCACCTTGAGCATCTCTTCTGCGCTGTGGTTGGCTTTGATGAGCATGGCATCACGATTGAGCAATATCACACCGTCACGGGTCGAATCTAAAATGGCTTGCAATTGGTTATTATTGGCACTCATCTGCTCAATGCGTTCTTGGCGTTCTGCTAATAAATTGGTATTTTGGATGCTGATAACAGCATGTCCCGCCAAACTCTTAAAAAATTCCAGATGTTCTTCGTTAAAAAAGTCTATGGACACGCTTTCGACATTTAAGACACCAATCACGATTTGGTCTTGAATCAGTGGCACGAGTACCGATGACAAAAAGGGTTGTTCTGAAGTGTCCTCATTGAAAGTGGGTGATACATACCCTTTTTCACGTAGATTATTCGAGGCAATAAGCGGTTTTCCCGTCATAATCACTTTGCCGACCAAGCCGACACTCATCTCTGTAGTCACTTCATAATCGTTCCAATCATCTTCATTCACTTCCATGTGGATGATATGTAGGGTATTTTGTGGGGTGACAAGCGCCAAAGCCGCTAAATCTGCGCCAGAGGCATTGATAGCGGCTTTGAGGACATTGCGAATGAGTTGCTCACGATTGAGCGCTCCAGAAATTTGCTCCGCGATGGTTTCGATGAGGTTGAGTTGTTTCATCCGCCGATTAAGCGCCTGTTGGGTGCGCTGATAGAGGATGGCATTATGAATTTGCGTGGCAATTTGGTTGGATGCCATCTCAAATAGGCGTTGTTTGCTCTCTGTTAGGTGCTTTTCTTGATAATTCCCCGCCATTAGCAACCCAATCACACGGTTATTGGCAATCAATGGAGTGGCAAACAAAATACGCAACAAATTATCTTGCATAAAATGGCTTAGGCTTTGCGATAATTTGGATTTTTCATAAGTAAAGACCGACATCACGGTGCCTTTGCGGGTCTGAAGCGCGGCAAATTCTGGGATGCCAGAAATATCTTGTGCGGTTCTTGTGGGCGCAAGGCTGGTAAATGTCACCTCTTTTTGATATTGCGGCATGAGTACAAGGTCTGCCCAGTCACATTCTGTCGAATATTGCAAAATGCGCGTCACATTGATGATGATGGTCTCTACATCCAACGTGGCGGTTGAAATGTCAGACAAATATACCAATTGTGCTTGTTCCCACCCATACGACTCCAATGCCCTCAACAATTCAGAATTGTCATAGGCGACTGCCAATTGGTTGGCGAGGGTTTGCAGTAATTCAATCTCGGTTTGATGATAATAATGCACCTGATGATGATAGACTGCCAGCATCCCCATGACCATATTCGATGATTTGAGTGGAATTTTGGCTATCGCCCGATACCCGCCTACCAACGCCATTTTTGCCTCTTGCGAGGTGGCATCCAATTGAGCTGTATCGTGAATATGAACGGGTTCATCAACCAAGAGGGTGGTGTTTTCTTGCTCCGATTGTTTTAGGATAGCTATTAATGGCGGATTTAAGCCCCGATAGCACGCTAACCTTGCTTTTCTTTTATCGTCATCCAGCAAAAAGATTGCCACCTTATCGGCTTTGGCAATTCTGAGTGTGACGGCACAGGCTTCTTCTAATGCCTCTTGTTGCTCTGGGGCAAGTGAGACGGTTTGTGTGAGCAGATTAATCTGCTCCAAATCGGTGGCAAGTTTGGTGGTACGGGCATATAGCGTGGTATTGCGGATAGCCAGCGCCAACTGGCGCGAGATGGTATTGAGGATGGGCGCGCTGATTTTTTCTAATAGGCGGATATGATGCTCATCGGCAATGCCCAAAATGCCCAATGTCTTATCGCCAACGGTGAGAGGTAATCCCAAATATGCCTGATAGGTTTGTGCTAATTGAGGGTGTCCGAGTGTATGCACACTTTCTGGCGCGGTGATATGGATGGGTACTTTATATTGGATGATATAGTCAAATGCAGGGTGTTGGGCTTGTAATACCGTCCCCCAGAATTGTTTTTTGCCGTGTTCTATCACCAACGGAAAACTAAATACACCATGTTCTTCTTGATAGAGGGCGACATAAAAAACAGGTATGTGGCTTAATTTTTTGAGTGTCTCATAGAAGTTATTGAGCATTTCGTTAAGGTCTAACGATGATGAAATACTCTGTGCCGTATCATTGAGGATAGACAGTTCTTGTAGGCGTTGGATAAGGCTATTTTGCGTACGATGAATTTGCCAATGGCGAATGGCTTGTGAGGCAATTAAGCCCATCAACAGGACAAAAACCATCACCCCCTGAGATTGATATATCAGCACCATCGGGATAACCGCCATGAGCAACAAAGACTCATTAAATAAGCGTCCGCGTTGGCTTTTTGCCCATAGTACGGGTGGTTTTGGGTCAATCTCGCTCAATATCACGCCCAAAATTTGGGTGATGACCAGCCCAACAAACAACGCCATGAGCGTGGCGATGGGTGAAAGATTATTTTCGGTCACAGGGGTAATACCACCCAAGAGGGCATAAACTGCCCATGCACCAATCAACGACACCCCGCATAAGGCGATACGTTGCAATGCCAGTCTTGTGGTGCTGGCGCGTGAGAGACGTATTCCGCCCAACAACATGCCACCCTGCAAGCGAATCATCATGGCGATGAAGCTACCCATGAGGATAAGCAGGATACTGGCAAATAATGTCGTGGAAAACAGCATCACCATGACCACCAAATTGAGATAACCTGCCCAAAGACCCGTTTCGATGCGCCCTGCCAATAAATCTGCAAAGACAAAAATCGTGATACAGGTGACAAGTATAATCACACGCCCTTGGGCGATGATGATGGGGTATGGCTGAAAAATCGCTAGAAACAGAAATACCACGCCAACAAGTGACGCTAGAATATTGGGCAATTGTTTGCCCACATGAGGAGAGTTAAAGATTGATGATTGTCGCATATCACTAACACAACACTAACTTATCATCAAATTATAAACCCCTTTTGATAATTTCACAAATTCATTAAAGAAACTTTACTTTATGGTGTTTTTCGTAGATGATATTGCGCCATCCCCACGCCCACCAACAGCCAAAATAAGAAATGGAATCTGTCCCAAATGGGGATGGAATCGCCAATGCTATACCCGCCATGCGCCAAAATTCCCGCCCCAACCGCCACCGCCACTATCTGGCTGGGGCGTGTTCCCTGCCGATACCCTATCCACAAATAGCGCCCCAATGCGAGATGTAACCCCACAAAAATGATGATGCCCCCAATGCCCATATCGCTCCCTATTTGTAATATCTCATTATGGACATGGGGTGGATTGAGATTGGGATAGCCTTCTATAGGATATGTTCGTCTCACTGTTCCTAGCCGAAAATTATTTAATCCTACCCCTGTAAGCGGATAATCAGTGATAATGGCAATACCACTATTCCACAGCGCAAATCGTTGATTGGTGCTGGTCTCGTCGCGGTCAGATAACCCGACATCGGCATTATCTGAAAACACATTGAGCAATACCCCCAACTGAAATACCCCGACCAGCATCACAATCCCCACCGTGATAAGGCGCAGGCGGGGGGTTGGCATGAGCAAAATGAGCGCCACCACCAATGCCCCCAATACGCCAATTAACGAAAATCGGCTTTGCCCCAATAACAGCGCCCCCATGCTACCTACAAATAAAGCCACTGTCACTACACGCCATCCCCACTTGTTGACGCGCCATGGATATAAAATCAATACCGCACAAAATGGCGCTATCCATGCCAATACCCCGCCAATTTCGTTGGGATTGATGCTATTCCGCCGAAAAAATGGGGCGCTATTGGGCAAAAAGTTGAGACCCCGAATCACCTCAATAAACACCTCAGATTTGACCGTCCATTGGGTGGCAGTGAGTCCGATGAGGGTCACGATTGCCCCCACACCGAGCATGAGTTGTAATATGCCGTCCAATGTATTTTGTCGGCGGGCGGTTTCTGCCAGATACCCCATGAGCAAAATACCCAATAATGGGCGCATAATCATCCCTAGCCCAACCCATCCCTCCCCGCGAATGGGATAGGGCGCGGTGGCGATATTGAGAATGCACAAGCCAATGAGCGCCACACAAAATCCATCTACCCATGACACCACCCAATACCGCCCATACGCCACCCACCGCACCAGCACCCATATCATCAATAATCCCACCAGCCAAAACCAATCGGCGCGGTCTATTGCATAACTCGGTGTGGGGATAAACGGCAGATTCAGATAAATGCCGATATACCCTACTATCGTCCCTATCGCCAGCATCCATTTGGCAAATTGGGGTAATTCCCGCCAAAAGTGTGTCTTTGTCACCCAATAGGCGATATAAAACGGCAATAGCCCTGTGACAATCCATAGCCATTCATCGGTGATGATGCCACTCGCGCCTTGTGCAGGGGCGGGGAAATTGCTGGCAAACCAAAAGAATATTACCGCCCCAATGAGTAGAAATGGTTCAAATGAGGCAAAAAAGCGAGCAACTGACTTCATAAGGCGTTTCCCTTGCGATATAACGCTACATAACAGCGCCCAATCATAGCGCCCCGTTTGGTTATTTGACAACCCATAGCCACATCTTATACAATAACGGTATTATCGGCTAATAGTCCTGTAGCCGTTGTTTTAATAAAACAATTAGCGGAGAAAAATCCACATGATGTATCAAGATGTGACTCGTGTATCGTTAGACGAATTTCGTAAAAAGACAGCAGGCAAGCGCCTTGTGTTGCTCTATCCATGGACACACTATCGCAACTTGTTCCTAAGCCACTTTTTAGAAGATGGCAAAAGTGGCTTGGTGTATTATTGTGTGCCACACCCTGTTAAGAATGTGCGCGACTGGTTGGCAGATTTGGTCGCTACCCTCAATACTACTTTTCCGGGTTTTGGCGAAAAATTGACCGAGGCGCTCAAGAAAAAAAGCCCCTCTGCGGAATTATTAGCCGAATCGCTGTCTGCGGATTTGACTGCGCTCAAGCAAAAACAGATGATTTTATATATAGACCAACTCGACTATGTGCCATTTGATGAAAAATTCAACGATTTCATCATCAACTTTATAGATAACCTGCCCGATGGCATTCAGTGGGTGGTGAGTAGCCGTGTGCTGGTATATCAGACATGGCGTGAATATGTCGCCAATGGCATGGCGGTGGTACTTGGCACAGAACGGCGTGCCAATGATGTGATTTTTACCATTGAGGAACAGATTAAGCCTCAACTAGAGGTCTATGCCTTTGGACGCGGACATGCGGTGGTCAATGGTCAAGAAATTACCTCATGGGACGGCGCATTGCCCCGCAATTTGTTCTTCTATTTTGTAGATAACCCCTTGCTCACCCGTGACGATATTTTTAACACCTTCTGGAATAATTTGCCCGTCAAAGAAGCCACCAATGTGTTTCATGTGACCAAGCGCAAAATCAGTGAGCGCATCACTTTGTGGGATGGTGAAAAAGAAAATACGTATGAACTCACCACCTATGCCAGTGGCTTTTATACCCCCAGCCCGTTGGTTGTCCGTCATTATGATGTGGCAGAATTTCAGACGGCTGTGGATACTGCCATGTTGTCTGATGATGTTTATCTGAAAGAACAACTCTATCGCTATGCCATTGATTTGTATAAATCGCCATTTTTAGACAAAATGGAAAATCGGCTGGAGCAAAAAGACGAAAATCACCGTGTAGCACAATGGATTCGGGCGCGGCGGTTGGAATTGCAACAACTCTATGCCCAAGCTCTGATTGGTATGGGGCGCATTTGCAAAGACCGCAACGACTTGCAAGCGGCTTTGGGGTACTTTAACCGTGCCGTGCGTGAATTGCCAGAACGCGAAGATATTCACCGCGAAGTGTTGCAACTGTATTATCAATTGGGGATGCAGGCTGATGTAGAACAGCAATTTGCCTTCTTAAAAGACACGTTATCGTTACGCTTGGGCATTGCACCATCGCCCATCACAACAGATTTGTATCAACTGCTCACACACGGTTGATGATGACCGACAAAATTTCTCCAGAACAAGCGGATATTGACCCCAATACCCGTCCCGCCTCGCGTGAGCGCCCCCCGCGCTCACGCCGTCCCAACACCGCTAGTCGTTTGCCCGCAGACCATGCGGGGGTGTTGTTGGCAGGTTTGGCGATGATGGGGGTGGGCGGCATTGGCATCGCCACCCTCATTAGCATCGGACAACCGCGCATTGGGGCAGAATTGTGGCTGTATTTTTTGTGTATTCACCTCATCATAACGGGGGGAAGCCTGCCGATTGTGCGTTTTATCAATATGCGATTCATCCCACTCACCGCAGAACCGCCATCGGGCGGGGTATTGGTGCGCCAGAGTGTATGGTTGGGGTTATTTGCGGTGATTGTGGTGTGGTTACAAATTTTACGGGTGCTGTCGGTGGTGATCTTATTTCTGCTGGCATTGGTATTTATTGTGCTAGAAGTGTTTTTGCAACTAAGAGAACGTAATGCCAACTACTAACCCGCAATTACGCCAATTGCCATCGGTGGATGCCTTATTGCAAGGAGCAAGTCCGCTTATTGCCAGCTTTGGCAAAGAAAAAACCACCCATGCTCTGCGTGATGCGCTCAAAACTGCCCGTGAATGTCTTTTGGATGGCAAAGACACACCAATTGACCCCGAATCACTCATCCAAATCGCCCACAATCGCCTGATAATTCAATTTTTACCGAGTTTGCGCGGGGTGATTAACGCCACTGGGGTGATTATTCACACCAATTTGGGACGTGCGCCCCTATCTAAATCGGCACAAAAAGCCATATTAGATGTGGTAAATGGCTATAGCACCCTCGAATTTGACCTGCAAACGGGCAAACGTGGTTCACGTCATAGCCATGCCGAAGCGCTCATCTGTGATATTACGGGCGCAGAGGCGGCGATGGTGGTCAATAATAATGCGGCGGCGGTGTTGCTCATGCTATCGGCAGTGGCACACGGACGCGAGGTTATCTTATCACGCGGGCAATTGGTCGAAATTGGTGGTGGATTCCGTGTGCCAGATGTTATGGCGCAAAGTGGCGCGACCCTTGTGGAGGTGGGGACGACCAACCGCACGCGCATCAGCGATTATGAACGTGCTATTACTCCACAGACTGCCGCGCTATTGCGT
>Ga0163154_10002793_pt1 | contig 25006 bp, 21 predicted proteins | sample OliLakLV19MP9P1_FD_148649 | JGI IMG/M metagenome (GOLD analysis project Ga0163154, IMG submission 148649) | Freshwater microbial mat bacterial communities from Lake Vanda, McMurdo Dry Valleys, Antarctica - Oligotrophic Lake LV.19.MP9.P1 | ecosystem: Environmental > Aquatic > Freshwater > Lake >... | reverse complement strand
TGCTACTGTGATTCTTTTGTCCCTGTATGCCTGGAACTTGTTGGTGCTGTTCAATTTCGTCAATCATCGTCCGTTGGGCGAGGTCAAGCCGATCTTGGACTTACTCTGATCGGATGCCCCACCCTCAAATATGAATAATGTGTGTTGCACGAAAACTGACCCAAGCAACGCTATTCTCCTGTAATCGACTCTGGAAATGCGCGTTGATCCCACGATATTGGTTGTGCTGCGCCCGTATCATTGGCATGGTCACATTCGATCCTGTTGAGCATCCCTACCCATCGATTATAATGCACCCTAGCGCATTCCGTTCGTCTGTCTGGAGCATCCTCAACATGGCAAAACAATACGATGTGGTCGTCGTCGGGGCGGGTCCCGGTGGGTACGTCGCTGCAATTCGCGCCGCACAGCTCGGCAAAAAAGTGGCGATTATCGAGAAGCAGTATTGGGGCGGCGTCTGCCTGAATGTCGGCTGCATCCCGTCGAAAGCCCTGCTGCGTAACGCTGAACTGGCGCACATCCTGACGCAAGAAGCGGATAAATTCGGCATCGTGGTCAAGGGCGAAATCACGCTCGACTATGGCGCAGCATTCAAGCGCAGCCGCACGGTGGCTGACGGGCGTGTGAAGGGCGTTCACTTCCTCATGCGCAAGAACAAAATCGATGAATTCGATGGTTGGGGGACGTTCACCGATGCCACGCACATCGACGTAACGCTGAACGACGGCAAAACTGAGACGCTAGAATTTGCGTCGTGCGTTCTGGCGACGGGCGCGACCACGCGGTTGCTCCCCAATACCAAACTGAGCGAACGGGTCGTCACCTACGAAGAACAGATCATGCAGGATGCGCTGCCCAAGTCGATCATCATCGCGGGTGGCGGCGCGATTGGCGTTGAGTTCAGCTACATCATGCGCAATTACGGTGTGGACGTGACGATTGTCGAATTTTTGGATCGGCTCGTACCGCTGGAAGATGAAGAAGTCTCGGCTGAACTCGAAAAGCAGTACAAGCGCCTTGGTATCAAGGTCATGACCAAGACGCGCGTCGATGCCATCGAGGACACGGGGACGGGCGTGCGCGTGACCGTAACGGCGGGCGACGGCAAACAGCAGACGCTCGAAGCCGACAAATGTATGCAGTCGATTGGCTTCAAGCCGCGCACCGAGGGCTTCGGGCTGGAGAAAACCGGCGTCACGTTAACAGATCGTGGTGCAATCGCCATCGATGGCAACATGCGCACCAACGTCCCGCACATTTACGCCATTGGCGATGTAACGGCGAAATTGATGCTGGCACACGTCGCGGAGGCGATGGGTGTGATCGCCGCAGAGAACATTGCGGGCGCGCACAGCATCCAACTCGACTTCGACATGATGCCGCGTGCCACCTACTGCCAGCCGCAAATCGCCAGCTTCGGCTATACCGAGAAACAAGCACGCGAGAAGGGCTACGACATCAACGTGGCGAAGTTCCCGTTCCAAGCCAATGGCAAGGCGCACGGTTTGGGCGATGCGGTCGGATTCGTCAAACTGATCAGCGACAAGAAATACGGCGAAATACTTGGCGCGCACTTGATCGGGCCCGACGTGACCGAACTGCTGCCGGAACTGACGTTGGCGCGCTACGCTGAACTGACGGCAGAGGAAATCGCGCGCAATGTCCATGCCCATCCAACGTTGAGCGAAGCGATCAAAGAGGCGGCACATGGACTTGAAGGGCATATGATCAATTTCTAGTTTCAATGCCTCAAGCGGCTTGTATAATGGGCGTCTTTGTTGGACGCCCATTCTTTAGCGTCAAATCAATAATATTACTTGCATATAGATTTTAATATGATAATGAAAAACACCAAAATATTGTATAATCAGAACCCTTCTAAAGATGATTTTTCGCTATAATCAACTTATCGTACCGCATGGGGAGTGGGGAATGTGGATGTTGGGAACCTCGGTCGTCAGGCGAAAATTGCTGCCACTGCCTTGTCGAAAGCCACAACGGATCAGAAAAACACGGCGCTGTCTGCCATTGCGGATGCGTTAGAGTCGAACGCCGAGTCGCTTTTGGCGGCGAATCGCTCGGATTTGGACGCGGCGCGCGCTGATGGCATGAGTGACGCGCTGATCGACCGCTTGAATCTACAAAATCGATTGACCGGGATCGCCGCTGATGTGCGCGCTGTTGCCGCGCTGCCCGATCCGGTTGGCAAGACCTACGACGAGCGCACACTCGACAATCGACTGCGCGTCTCCAAACGGCGAACGCCGCTCGGCGTGATCGGCATCATCTACGAATCACGCCCAAACGTGACTATCGATTGCGCGGTGCTGGCGATCAAAAGCGGCAACGCGGCGATCTTGCGCGGCGGTAAAGAGACGCTGCACAGCAACCGCGCCCTGGTCGCGCTCGTCCGTGCGGCGTTGACAAGCGCGGGACTGCCCGCCGACGTGATTCAGTTCATCGACAGCCCAGATCGTGCGCATGTCCTGACGATGCTCAAGCTTCACGACTTCATCGACATGATCATCCCGCGCGGCGGGGCGGCGCTGCATCAATTCTGCCGCGAGAACAGCACCATTCCTGTCATGATCGGTGGGATGGGCGTCTGTCATATCTACGTCGATAGCAGTGCCGATATCGATGATGCGCTGGCGATCATCGACAACGCCAAGACTCAGCGCCCCTCCGTATGTAATTCCGTCGATACCGTTTTGGTACACCAACGGGTCGCCAACGGGATTTTTGCGAGCCTGATCGGGCGACTTGCACCGCAGGGCGTCACATTCCGTGCCGATCCGCGCGTGATGGACAACCTTCATCATCTCGATCCACGCTTCAAAACACTGATTCCGCCGGACAGCGTGCAGCCTGCCGGCGAGGGCGACTTCGATACCGAATGGATGGCGTTGATTTTGGGCTTGAAAGTCGTGGACGATCTCGACGCGGCAATCGCACACATCCAGCAGCATGGGACGGGTCACAGCGAAGCGATCCTGACGCAGACCGACGCGCACGCCGCACGCTTCATCAATGAAGTGGATGCCGCTGCGGTGTTCGTCAACGCCAGCACGCGCTTCAACGACGGCGGTCAGTTGGGTCTGGGGGCTGAAATCGCCGTTAGCACGCAAAAGCTGCACGCGCGTGGGCCCATGGGACTGGAAGAACTAACCACGTACAAATGGGTCGTGATCGGTGACGGTCATGTGCGCCCGGATTGATGGCGGATGATGGCTGACATTCTCTTGATTGACGACACCAAAGATTTGGTCGATGTATTGAGTCAATTGCTCGAAATCGAAGGACATTCCGTGCGCGGTGCCACCAGCGTGAGCGCGGCGCTGAGCTTGCTGAACAGTGGCTACCACCCGCATTTGATCGTGTGCGATTACAAACTGCCTGAGTCGAACGGGATCGAGCTGCTTAAACAAGTTCGCAAAACACCTGCGCTCAACGATGTGTTGTTCGTGATGGGCAGCGGCAACTCTGATTACCGCGCCGAGGCGCTGGAGGCAGGTGCCAATGGCTTCGTGTCAAAGCCGTACACGCACAAAGACCTGTACCCCTTTCTAAAGCGGTTTTCATGATACACAGCGCGCCCCAAACGACACTTGTCATTCTCAACCCGCACGCGGCGGGCGGACGCGCTGGACAGGTTTGGCAGCAGATCGAGCCGCTGTTGTGGGAACGGCTTGGCGAACTGGTGGTCGCCGTCACACAGCGTCCAGAGGATGTTGCCGCGCACTTGGACGACGCCCACCGCGTTGGGATTCGGCGTGTGATCGCTATCGGCGGCGACGGCACGAATCACACGCTCGTCAATGCGCTGGCGCGCGCCAACGAACAGCACAGCGCCGACCCCATGATTTACGGCAATCTGCCGATTGGCACAGGGCGCGATTGGGCGCGTGGCGTCGGGATGCCATTTCGAGATGTGCGCGCCGCCGCCGATTGGATTGCGCGTGCGACCCCGACGCCGACCGATCTGGGCATGATCACCCGTTCCGACGCGGAACCGTCCGCTGACGGTGGGCGCGATTACTTCCTGAACATCGCCAGCGCGGGCTTAGGCGGCGACGTGGTGCGGCGGGTCAACGCCGCGAAGTATCGGACTGCATGGACGTTTCTCGGCGCGACGATTGGCGCGATCTTGAATGGGCATCCGTCTGTGATGCGCATCCGCCTTGATGGGCGTGATTGGTATGAGGGACGCGCCTATGCCGTCGCCGTCGCTAACGGCACGACCTTTGGACATGGGATGCGCATCGCGCCGCACGCGCGTACAGACGATGGCTTGTTTGAGATCGTCTTGGTCGAGGCGGTCTCACGCGCGCGTATCTTGAGCGCGCTGAGCCGCGTCTACGATGGCAGCCATCTAAAACATCCCGCCGTCCGCAGCGGGCGTGCGGCGCGTGTCGAATTGGACTCGCCGGACGGACAAATCGAAATTGAAGCGGACGGTGAATATGCCGCCGCCCGCGCGTTTACGATTCAGATGCGTCCGGCGCTGATTCAAATGCTCTTGCAGCCGACGCCTTCGTAGGAGCGCGCCGCCCGCAGCCTGATCAGGGGCGGCGCGGTGTATCGGTCGTCGGCAGCGTCAGGGTCAACGCTGTGCGTCCATCCTCCAAGCGCCGGAACGCCATCCGCCCGCGATGATGCAGCAGGATCGTCCGCGCGCCCGCCAACAAACTGCGACGCGGCGCGCCCTGATCGAAGTGGAGTAGATAACGATCCAGCGCATTGGTCGTGCCGTCGGATGCCGAATCGTCCTCCGCTTTGAATACGATTTGCACCTGCACACCGTTAATATTTGCCCCCATATCCACCCTTACAACGCTGCCGGGCGCGGACAGATGGATCGCGCTGAGGATTGCCCCTTGCAGCGCCGCCGTCAGCAATTCGCTGTCGCCAATCGCGCTCACATTCGCTGCCATCAACCCCGCTTGCACCGTGACGCCGCGTTCTGCGGCGGGCGCTGTCGCCTCGCTCAAAATCGCATCGAGCGCCGCACCCACGTCATGAAAGCGCCGTCCGATGGTCTCGCGTCCGGCAATCAGCCCAATTTCACTCAAAATATCGATCACGGTGTTCATCTCGCTAATCAGCGGATCGATCTGGCGACTGGTGGCGTCGTTCGCCTTCAAGCGCGCAATCCGTTCGCGCAGCCGCGTGACGAACAGCCGCAGATCGCGCACGAAAGAGCCGGGTGGCAATCCATCGTCGGCTGTGACCTCGTTGATCGCAGAATATTCGGCGTATTCGCGGGCGGTGCGCATCAAGTCTAAGGTTCGCTGTGCCTCGATGAGTACGGTGCGTTCGGCGGAGATCGCCTCGCTCAAATGGGCGTTTTCGCCGTTAAGCTGTGCGATCCAGTCGTCCAGTTCGGCGCGCGTTTGTTGGATGTGGTTCAAACGCGCTTCCGACTCGGCGCGAAACTCCGGTTCCAATGTGATCTGATGCTCGATTTCGCTACGCGCGCTTTGTATCTCAGCCAGGCGCGTTTCCGCGTCAGCATATGCCGCATCTTCGCGCGCGCGGGCGTCTGCAATTTCGGACAGCGCACGCCGCGCCTCTTCAAGCGCCGTTTGCAGATCACGCCACTGATTTTGTGCGTCCATCCATTCCGCTTGGGCTTGATTCAGACCAGCGACGATCTGTTCGCGCTGTGATTCGATGCTGAACAACTGGCGCTGAATCTCGCGGCTGGTTTCCTGCTCGTTCGTCAACGCTTGCCGCAGTTCTTGCGCGACCGTCTCTTCAGCACTGCGCTCGTGTTCCAGTTGTTGGGCGCGTTCTTCGCGCCGCGCGCGCGCTTGCAACAGCAGCCGATCCAAGTCGGCAATCGTCGTCTGTTCCAGCGCGATGCGTGCTTTGCGCTCTGCGATCAACTGTCCTTCGATCCATGAACGCAGTTCCTGCTCTTTCAGCAGTTCTTCTTCGAGTTGGACAATGGCGGCGCGTTCTGCGTCGAGTTGAACGCGCATCGACTCGACATACTCTGGATCGACGGGGGGCAGATCGTCAGGCAATGACTCCGCGTGTGTTTCGGCTGTCGGAGCCTCCATCGCTGTTCCATCCATGAACGGTGGCATCAGCGCGGCAACATCGGGGGCGAACGCTGCCATCAATCGGCTGACACGGTTCAACGTCGCGGTATCCTGGATCGTCGCCGCTTGAAAGCCCCTGCCGTTAGGGATGCCGATAAGCAGTTCCGCCCACGATTCGGCACGCGCAAACATGAACCGTTCCGTACTGAGCGGGGCATCGTCTGGAACTTCGATGCAGAGGAAATTGGCATAGCCGGGCAGCGCTACGTCGGATGCGCCCACGACTACGATTTGACCGGGATAGCGCGCCAGCGGCGTGATCAGCGTGCCAATATCGCTGTAGCGACCAATCCCGACGAACAACGCGGGCGCGCGCTGCTTGGCGGCGGTTTGCAGCAGCGTCTCGCACATCCGCGCGAACGCATCCACGCCGACGGCGACGCGCCCCGTCGCTCCGACTTGCTCTACAATCGAGGTACGCGCAATATCTGGAGCGCCATCCTGCATCATATTTACCCATTCAACGGTCAAATGCGCTGTCATTTACGATTTTCGTTTATGATAACGCGCAATCGACCAACGTAACATAAGCCGGACCATATCCAGCGCGGTTGTCTTTCATCATACGCTGATCTGTGTGTATCCGATCCGAAAAGTTGCAGATTCAAATAGTCATACGGTACGGTTGCGCGATGAAATACAGATGAGCGGATGCGATGGCAACTCAACGAACGATCCAACGGATACTCGGCGTTGCGGCGGCAGCGTGGCTTCTGAGCGCGTGCGCGCTGCTCGATTCCGATGTCGGCACGCAACTGGAGACGCTCACGCCCGCTAATGTCTCGATTGATGTCACGACTCCAGCCGAGACCACGCCGACGCTCATCCCAATTATTGATGCGTCGTCCACCCCGCCAGAGGCGACCGCCGAGCTAACGCTCCCGCCGCTCATTCGGCTGCGAATTTGGCTGCCCGAACCGCTCGCACCGGTCGATAACGTCGTCGCCGCTGAAATGCTGTACGGACAGATCGCCGCCTTCGCCGCTGCGAATCGTGATATCGAGATTGAAACGCGCGTGAAGCGTCCCACAGACGCGGGTGGGATTATGGCGACGCTGCGCACTGCCAGCGCCGTTGCGCCGAGCGCGCTGCCCGATCTCACGTTGATGCGCCGCTCTGATCTGCTGATGGCAGGCGAAGAACGTTTGATCCAGCCGTTGATCGATGAGGGTGACGCAGTTGATGTGGCATATGCGGTGCTGTTGGACGATATGCCGCCCACAGTCGTTTCGTTGGGGCGAATCGACGACACCCTGATGGGCGCGCCATATCTGGTTGACGTGCAGCACATGGCATACTACCCTGATTTCGTCTCGTTGGAAGCGTGGACGTTCGACGCGGTGATCGAAAATGGTGTCCCGTTCACGTTTCCGGCTGGGCGCGGCGTTGGACGCAGTGACACGTTGACCGCGCAAATTCTTGCGGCGGGCGCGGACATTGACGCCGATGCGTTCGTGCGGCTGCTGCGTTTCTATGAGCGTGCCGCCGAAGCAGGGCTGATCGATCCATTGTCTTTGGATATCAGCGCGCCGTCTGAATACCGCGCACGGCTGGCGAACGGCGAAATCCGCGCCGGCATCGTCTCGTCGGGGGATGCGCTGGCACTGTTGGCGGGCGGCGCGGATATTGCGGTCGCGCCGCTGCCTACAGAAGAAGGTCGCGCGGTCGCGCCGCTGGACGGATGGATATGGGTCACAACCACAACCGACAGCGCCCGCGCAACTGTGGTACGGCAGTTAATCGAATGGCTGTTCAACGTCGAACGTCACGCGGATTACAGTCGCGCGGTTGCGCTGCTCCCATCGACACGGACGGCGCTCCGCACATGGGAGGGGGAGTATGCCACCTTTGCCGAGGCGCTGTTGAACAATGCGGTCTTACCCGAAAATCTGCCCGCTGCGACGACGCGCGCCATGCACACTGCTTTGATCGCCGTCCTAACGGGCGAATCTACCGCTGAACAAGCAGCGCAAGAGGTGTTCGCGCAGATCGGCGTGTCGTAGGGGGTATCATCGATACGTTTGAAAAGAAGAAATACGCACCGTAGAGAATGCACAGCAATGCAGAGAAAAGAAGGAAGATCATCTCTTAAATCTCCGCGTGCTTTGCGGTGAAATGCTTTTCTCATTGATACACCTGTGCTTACTTCCTGTAACATTTTCCCCTCTACGTTGAATAGACTGTGTTCATGAACGCAATCGGCGGCTGCCGATGAGGAAACGTTCGATGCACCGGAATGCTCGTCTACCAATGCTGACGCGCGATATCGTCAACACGCCTTTACGCCGCTATATCGAGCTGGATGCAGCAGAGCTGGTTGGCACGCTGCGCATGTACCTTGTGCGCGCGGGCTTGAGCGGGCGCGATCAAAGTTTGGATGCCGCCGCCAGCGAACTGCTTAACGAGGTCGTTCTCGAAGCGTTGCAGCACGAGGATCGCTTTCGCGCAACTGGACAGCCGCGCGCGTGGCTGCTGGGGATCGCTGCGAATCTGATCCGACGCAAGCAAGCCGACGCCGCCAAACGCGCCCGCCGCGAACCGCTCATCCGCGATTTGCTGGCGGACGACGAGACGTTGAGCGACGACGAATTGTTCGATTGGTTGTCGAGCCTGACAGGCGCGGGCGTCAATGAAGCCGCTGACGATCCATCGTCGAGCATCAGCGCGCTGTTGGTACTGCTGTCGCCCGATGATCAGCGCGTGATTCGGTTGGCAGTGTTGGCTGAGGTGGATGGCGAGGCGTTGGCGGCGGCGTTGGGCATCACGGCGGGCGCGGCGCGCGTGCGGTTGCATCGCGCGATCAAGCGGCTGCGCGCACGTTATCAGGCGGCGAATGACGATTCGCCTGCTGGCACGGGGACGAAAGGGGCAGACGATGTTTGGAGATAAGCGCCCTTTGTCCGCGCGGATGCGACGAACGGAACGCGCGCGCCAACGTGAACGCCTCGCTTTCCGATACATCGGCGCACTTGAGCGCGGCGATTTCGAGATTGCAGCGGCGGTGCTGCGCATCGCTGAGGGCGATCCCGAACTCGAATGGATGCTGCGCGATGTTGACGCGGCATATACGGCGGAACTCGATCACACAACCAGCACACAGGAGCATAAAAACATGATTGCGATGAACGATAAGCGGATGTTGAAAAAGGAACGCGGCGCGGGTTTGCGCCTGACGCCCCTCTGGTTCGCGGCGGCTGCCGCGCTGATCTTCGCGTTCGCAGCGGTCTGGATGAGCGGGCGCGGGCTGCTGCCGGGCGGCGATAACGGATCGCCCAACAGAGTCGGCGCGCCCAGTGGCGCCAACGCGCAAGCGGCGACAGCGACACCTGTCCCCACCGCTACACCATCGATACCACTGGATGTCACGCTGGACACTTGGAGCATGACTGAAGGGACGTTCGTTCCCTACACGCAGTTTGGTGATGTCACGATGGCACAGCCGGGTACCTACGTCATCGATTCGAGCTTGAGCGGGTTGTGCGTCCAATCGCGTGCCTCGATGGATATACGTTCACGTCCGGCAGCGGATGCCGCAATTGTGTCACAAATTGCGGCGGAGACCGAATTTCGGGTTCAAAGTTACATGCTTGATGAGTCTGAGGCACTGTGGCTGAATATCGCTGTCACCATCGAAACGGCGTCGATTCAGGGCTGGATCAGCGCGGACAATGAGTTTCGGTTCGTCGTCTGCACCGAGGGGATGGTCACGTTTGGCATGTTCGAGATGGTTGCACCGCTGAGTCCCGAACTGCTGCCAACGGTTGTTCCGCCGGAAGGCGTCGGTGACTTCGCACAGACGGCGACGGCGATCATTGCGGGTGCGACTGCGACTGCGAATGCTGCAACCGCGACGCCAGTCGGCAGCTAAAACGTCTTGGCTGATGTTCAGAATGGGTGATTGTGCGCAGCGGCTTGCCCGCGAGGTGGTGGGCGTCCGCTGAGGACGCTCCTCGCCTACTCGTTTTGAACAGAAGCCAACTTCCTTCGTCTTAAAAATAAGGTCGCTTGCTTACACCCGCACAACCGTCACGCCCGCGTTATGGCGCGTGATCAATGGACGTACCAGCGCGTTCAGCGCCCCACGCGCTACGGGTCGGCTCAAATGTCCGGCAAACAGCTTTTGATGGTGGCGCGATAAGCGGGCGTAGTCGGCGTCGCTGCTAACAACAATCACCGGAATGAATGCTGTGGTGCTGTCCATGCGTAGTGCTTCCGCAATCGCCAGCGGATCGCCCTGGGGCAAATCCAAATCAATCAGAATGATCTGTGGGCGCGGATTCATCGCGCGCACTTGCTCGATCACTCGTGCGCCAGATGTGTTGCGCTTACAACGTACTCCGAGCGCATCGAGCGCGCTGCTCATCGCCAAGAGACAGATGGCATCGCTCTCGACCACCAATACGAACATTTTTTCGGTCATGGCGTCCCCCCGACCCCGTCTGAGAACGTTAAAGATTGTATTTATTATAACGACTCACTCATGAATAGCGACGAAAATTCATTGATTTTTAGAATATTACGGGGTCGTGGAGGTTTATTGCGCTGGTCGAGCAAATCGGCATTTTGGTGCGTCCACATGCGGTCGATACGTACTATCGTCAGCGCGAAAGTACTCATTTGCTATATACCCCTCTCAACTCGTATTGAGCGTATTCAAAGGCTCGTGAACCGCCAATAACGTTTGTGAGCTAAGGTTGCTGATATGTCTGTCAAAACTCTGAACGACAGGGTTGGTGCAAATCACGTTATAATCGCGGCTGATGATCACCTAGTAAAGTGAGCCGCGCCATGAACGCTCTAGAACGCATCGACGCCCTGATGGACAGCCTAAGCCGCTACCAAGCGCCAACGGATTACGCCGCCGACCCGCTATCCTTCCACGCGGCGGGCAATGTGTTGATCGAACTGTTGGGCGACGACGATCCATCAGCGCGCGAATCGGCGGCGCGCGCGTTGGGCGATTATGCCGACGTGGCTGAACAAATTGGCGCGTTCGCAGCCGATTTGGCGGTGCGGACGCGCGTGGTCGATGCGCTGACGGCAGCGGTCGAGGACGATGATTGGGGCACACGCCAGAGCGCGGCTGAAATGCTCGTGCATGTCGGCGCGGGCGGCAAGACGGAGGCGCTGGCGCGGCTTGCCGCCGATTTGGAGGCGGACGATGCTGAAATCCGCTTGGGCGCAGCGTACTCGCTGGCGCATTTGCACGATCCGCGCGGCGGCGAGGCACTCGTGCAGTTGATGGGACATTGGAACCAGCGCATCAGCGGCGCGGCGGCGTTAGGGCTGGCAGAGATGGGGGATCGGCGCGCGATTCCGCCACTGCAAGCGGCGATGTATTCGCCGGATGATCAGATGCGGCAGGCGGCGCACGGGGCGTTGCAGCGATTGGGCGCGGGCTAATAATGCTGGGAACTCATTGCGTAATCTGTTTACGCTTGTTAAACTCTCAGCATTAGTGTGGAAGACGAGCAAATGAAAGCTAGCGAGACAAAATTTCAACACGTAATTGAGGGGACAAAACAGTATGTTGTTCCCCTATTTCAACGTCCCTATAGTTGGGATATACGCGAATGGTCACTCTTGTGGGATGATCTTTTATGGCTCTCTGAGAACAGGGAACCCAAAAGTCACTTTATTGGCTCGATTGTGACTATGCCTACGGTTTCCGTACCAGAGGGCGTTACGAAATACTTACTTATTGATGGACAACAGCGCCTTACAACAATTTTTATTATCTTAGCATTACTTCGTAATCAGGCATCTTTTGAACAAAATCACGATCTATCCCAAGAAATAGAACAAAATTTATTGATAAATCGATTTAAGAAAGGGAACGATTATTTTAAGCTCTTGCCAACACAAGTAAATCGCCTAGCATTTACATGTTTAATGGACAGAAATCAAGAATGCCCTGATGAAATTGAAGAAGATAAAATTACAGCGTGTTATATGTTTTTTCAAAGAAAGCTAATGCGGAAAAAGATCGAGATTCAAGCTTTATATCACATCATAGTTAATCGCCTTTCGGTCGTAAGTATTGTTCTCGATTATGATGACAACCCGCATTTAGTTTTTGAAAGTTTGAATGCAAAAGGTCGCCCTTTAACACAACCGGATTTGATCCGGAACTTCTTTTTTATGCGAGTCGATCCAACCGAACAAGAATACTTCCATGCTCAATATTGGCAGCCGATGGAGGCAGCATTAAATCATAATCTAACAGACTATATTCGTCATTATTTGATGCGTAATGGTACTATTGTCAAGCAAGACGATGTTTATTTCACATTGAAAGATCAAGTCAAGCAGGATCAGGTAAAAGCTGCCCTTAAAGACTTGTTTGAATTTTCAAAGTATTATGTTTACCTGCTTGATCCAAATCGTGAAGCTCATCCTAAATTAGGAATGGCACTCACTCGACTAAAACGATTAGAAGTAACAACCGCATTTCCTTTTTTGTTGAATTGTTATCGGGACTATGACGAGGAACGTATCTCCGTCGATGAGTTCGAGAAAATTTTAGACATTCTTGAAAATTATATGATTCGACGATTTGTCTGTAACCGCCCAACTAGTTTATTAAATAAGGTTTTCCCTTTGCTATACACGCAAGCCCTCACTCAAGGGGCATCCAATCTTGTTGATGGTGTACGCGCGATCCTTCAGCTGCGAGACTATCCTAAAGATAGTGAATTTCGTGCGCGCTTGCTGGATAATCGCTTATATGGTTCGGGTGAGCGGCTACAAAAAACTAAATTGATTTTAGAACGACTGGAACTTGCACACGGTCACAAAGAAAAGATTGCATTAGATAGTCTCACTGTTGAACACGTCATGCCTCAGACAATAACTGATTGGTGGCGCGATCATTTAGGTGAAGATTATGAAACTCAGCATGAACTTTACTTACATACTTTAGGTAATCTAACACTTACAGGCTATAATTCAGAGATGTCAAATGGTTCGTTTTTCGAGAAGAAAAAACGGCTTTTAGCTAGTCATTTAGAGTTAAATTCACATTTCGATGCGTTAAAGAGTTGGGATAAAGAAGCCATACAACAACGTGGAGAAGTACTAGCATCGATTGCTCTCAACGTGTGGGTCTATTTTGGCACTGCACCAGACGAATCGATGGCGACCAACGATGTAAAGGGAAAAACCCCGAAGATGCTGACCATTCTGGGTCAACATATTACTGTAAAATCATGGGTGGATGTTCAAGAAAACACATTAGGGACAATTGCGGAGTTAGAGCCGGACGCCTTTATAAATTTAGCTCAACAATATCCACGCTTTATTAGTTTAGAACAGCAGCAGTTTCGTCGCTCCCGTCAACTTCGGAATGGATATTATATCGAATCAAACCTTTCCTCGCGTGACATTTATCGTTTTTGTATGCAAGCGGTTGAAGCCAGTGGTTTATCAAGCGAAGATTGGTCTGTGGAAACTGACTAAGCAAATAGAGGTTATTACATGCTCACTACCGTCGAAAAACTAGCGTTCATCCTGCTGGCGCTGTTTGCGCTTGGCGCGACCTATGCGGGCATCCGCGAAATGGTGCTGATTATCGGGCGCGGACAGGGTAAGCTGTACTTGGACAACCTCCCGCGTCGCGCGTGGGATGCGTTGACGATTTATCTGACCCAGCGGACGACGCTCAAGACGCGCCGCGTGTCCAGCTTGTTCCACTTGGGGATCGTACTCGGCTTCACGTATTATTTTCTGGTCAATTTGGGCGATGCGCTCAACGGCTTCATCCCGAATTATATCTTTTTGGAGGATACGGGCGTCCTCTACGCTGCCTACCGCTTGATCGGGGATGTGCTGTCCATCGTCGTGATTGCCGGCGTGGTGTACTTCCTGCTGCGGCGTTTCGTGCTGCCCAACAAGGTCGAACTGCGATACCACCCCAACATTTTGCTCCATCCAAAAGTCAAAGCGGGCGCAATCTCGCAAGATTCGCTGATCGTTGGCGTGTTCATCCTGATCCACATCGGCGCGCGCTTTTTGGGCGAAGCGGTCTACGTCGCACAGCACGGCGAACTTGACCCGTTCATGCCGTTCGCGTCGGCGGCGTCCATCGTGTTCGCGGGCGCGACGCCCGACGGACTCGAACTGCTGCGCCATCTGTTCTGGTGGATCGCGCTCGGTGCGATTTTGCTGTTCACGCCGTATTTCGCGTACAGCAAGCACGCCCATCTGTTCATGGCACCGATCAACTTCCTCACGCGCCCGCGCCGCACGTCGTTGGGTGAGATGGAAAAAGTCGACTTCAGCGACGAGACGCAAGAACAATTCGGCGCGCACAAGCTCGAAGACTTGACGCAGACCAACTTGGTCGATGCGTTCGCGTGCATCATGTGCAACCGCTGTCAAGATGTGTGTCCGGCATATGTCACAGGCAAAGAATTGTCGCCGTCTGCCTATGAAATCAACAAACGCTATCTGATCAAAGACCAGATGAGCGAACTCGCAGCGGGCGAAGCGTCGCCGTTCCCACTGATTGGCAGCGCGATCAGCGAGTCGGCGGTGTGGGCGTGTACCTCGTGCGGCGCGTGCATCGACATTTGCCCGGTCGGCAACGAGCCGATGCTCGACATTCTCGACATTCGGCGTGATGCCGTCCTCGTGCAAGCGGAGTTCCCGCCCGCACTGGAGACGGCGTTCAAAGGCATGGAGCGCAACGGCAACCCGTGGGCGAGCGGCGAAAGTCGGTTACGATGGGCGAAGGATATGGACGTGCCGACGGTGGAGGACAATCCTAACTTCGATGTGCTGTACTGGACGGGCTGTGCCGTGAGCTACGATCCGCGCGCGATGCTGACGGCGCGCGCGTTGGTCAAAGTGATGGAAGCGGCGGGCGTCAACTACGCGGTGTTGGGCGAACGCGAAAATTGTACAGGTGATGTGGCGCGACGCGCGGGCAACGAGTACCTGTATCAAGAAATGGCGACGGCGAATGTCGAAACGCTGAATGAAGTTGCGCCCAAGCGGATTGTGGTGACGTGTCCGCACTGTTTCCACAACATCGGCAAAGAATATCACCAGTTCGGCGGGGAATACGAGGTCGTCCATCACACCCAGTTGATCGATGAGCTGATCAGCGCGGGCAGACTGCCGCAATCGGCGCGGTTGGACAAGCTGCCGAACGTGACATTTCATGATCCATGCTATCTCGGACGCCATAACGATGTGGTGGATGCGCCGCGCGATGTATTGAGCGAATTGGGCGCGAACCTGATTGAGATGCCGCGCAACAAAAAGAACTCATTCTGCTGCGGCGCGGGCGGCGCGCAGTTCTGGAAGGAAGAGGAACATGGCACGGCGGCGGTCAATGTGACACGCTACGAAGAAGCGAAAGCGACGGGCGCGGGCGTGCTGGCGGTCGGCTGTCCGTTCTGTATGCAGATGTTCGAGACGGCGAAAACGAGCGTGGCGGACGGGCCCGAAATCAAGGATATCGCGGAACTCATCGCGGAGCAGTTGCCCGCGAAAGGGGGCGTGCAATAATGGCGCGTCCCTTCCTCATCGATACCGATACCGCGTCGGATGATGCTGTTGCTATCCTGATGGCGCTGCGCCACCCGGACGCTGATGTAAAAGCGATCACGGTGGTCAGCGGCAACATGCCCGTCGAACGCGGGACGCGCAACGCCTTGTACACCGTCGAACTGACTGGAAAAGATGTTCCCGTCTACATGGGCGCGCCGCGTCCGCTGACGCGCGAACCCGCGCACGCCGAATGGTTTCATGGCAGCGACGGGTTTGGCGAGATGAATTATCCGCCACCGACGCGCCAACCCGCATCCGGTCACGCGGTCGATGCGATCATCGATACAATCCGCGCGAATCCCGGGATCGTCCTCGTCACCCTCGCGCCGCTGACCAATATCGCGCTCGCCGTCAGCCAAGCGCCGGATATCGTCGCCAATGTCAGCCGCTGCGTGGTGATGGGCGGGGCGGCGTGTACCGTCGGCAACGTGACGCCCGCGGCGGAATACAACATCTGGTGCGATCCCGAAGCGGCGCGGATCGTCTTTCACTCCGGCTTGCCGATTGAAATGGTCGGATGGGAATTGTGTCGCGGCGACGCGCTGGTGTTCCCCGACGAAATGGCAGAAATCCGCGCGTTCGGCAATCCCATCGCAGAATTTGCCATCGACTGCAACCGCCGCGCGTATCGGGCGACGGTCGAGCAATCGGGCGAGGACGGACTCGGACAGCCCGATCCGGTCGCCATGGCAATCGCGCTCGATCCGGCGATCTGCACACGGATGAGCCAGCACGCCGTCGAAATCGAGACGCAGAGCGAAATCACGCGCGGCATGACGGTGGTCGATGAATTGGGCGTGTCCAAGACGGACATGAACAGCAGTTTGTGGCGTGCGGCGCGCGAACGCGGCAACGTGAGCGTGTGTTGGGAAATCGACGTGCGGGCGTGGAAGCGATTACTCTATGCGTCTTTAAAGGAGTAATGCAAAGATACAAAGGTTCAAAGCCGCGAAGGAAAACTGCGCTCTTTGCGTTACTCTTTTTTCATTGTCGCCACCACCATCGCCGCCGCCGACTCGCGCGTGTGCGTCAAGCTGACATCCCACGCCGTCAGCCCAAGCGACACCGCGAGATCGGCGGCGGCGCCGTGCAGCGTCAGCGTCGGGCGTCCACGCGCATCGCCCAAAATTTCGATCTCGCGCCAACTAATGTCGCCGATCCCCGTCCCCAACGCTTTCGCAACGGCTTCTTTCGCCGCCAACCGTGCCGCTAGTCGATGCGGCTGATCGGCACAGTAGGCGCGTTCGTCCGCTGTGAAAAAGCGATTCAGCCAGCGTTCGCCAAAACGCGCGATGCCCTCGCGGACGCGGACGATTTCGATCATATCAATGCCGCAACGAATCATACTTACGCTTTTCATCCGCTATAATGGGTCACACAACGTATTGTAATCGGGAGCGCGCGGCAATGGGATTCCTGAAAAAGATTTTCGGTGGTGGCGGGGGCGGGACAGCGAAGGACGCATCAGCGGGCGTCAAAGCGTCAGGCGTGTCCGGCGATCCAGCGGGGATGTATTTCTACATTCAGCCGGACAACTGCGACGAAGTTGTCAGGCTGCGCGTCAACCGCGACAACGATCTGAGTCTGAACGACGATGACAGCGGCTATTGGGTGCATAAAGTCGTGCGCGGCGCGAAGTGTTTCAATGGCGTCGATGTCGATCTGTATTTCGACATGAGCAAGCGGCTGAAGGACAGCACGCTCAAAGGCGGTAAGCTCGTCGAAGAAGCCGCCTACAACGAATGGACAACCCAATCGTAGGCGCGTCCCGGCGGGACGCCCGTTCAAATGGCACGGCGAATACGAAACATGCTGTCATCGTCGGCGGCGGCATCGGCGGCATGAGCGCGGCGATCCGGCTGGCGGTCGCAGGGTGGCGTGTCACGCTGGTGGAGCAGAACGACGCGCTCGGCGGCAAGATGGGCGAAGTCCGCATCGACGGCTTCCGATGGGATACGGGACCCTCCGTGATTACGATGCGCCCTGTGTTCGTGGACTTGTTCGCGTCCGCCGGACGCCGCCTCGAAGATTATATCGATTTGCGTCCGGTCGATCCGCTAACGCATTACGTCTATCCCGACGGGACGACGCTCGACATTTGGCGCGATCTGGCGCGCACCGTTGCGGAAATCGAGCGCGTCGCGGACGATCCGCGCGATGTCGAGGGCTATCTCGCGTTTTTGGCGTATGCGGCGCGCATCCATCGCATCACGGGCGACAAGTTCATCTACCGCGATCCGCCGACCTTCTGGGATGTGGCGCGCACGCCGCTGCGCGATATGCCCGCCGTCGATCCGCTGCGCACGATGGACGCGGCGGCGCGTGGATTCGTCCGGTCGCCCAAACTGCGCCAACTGCTGGGACGCTTCGCAACCTATGTCGGCGCAAGTCCGTATCGCGCGCCCGCCACGCTGAACGTGATCGCCCATGTCGAACTGACGGGCGGCGTGTGGGTGCCGCGCGGCGGGATTTACGCCATCGCGCGCGCCTACGAGCGCCTCGCGCAGGAATTGGGCGTCGAAATTCGGCGCGGCTGTGCGGTGACGCGCATCGATGTCGAGCAGGGGACTGCAACGGGCGTCACCTTGGCGGACGGCACACGCATCGCGGCGGACGCCGTGATCGCGGATGTGGACGTGGCGACGGTCTATGAACGGCTGCTGCCGCCGGAGTCGGTTGGGCGCGCGCGTGTGGAGCGTCTGACGCGCGCGGAAACGTCGTGTTCGGGGTTCGTGCTGCTGTTGGGGGTCGAGGGGACGTTCCCGCAGTTGGCACATCACAATATTTTGTTCAGCGCGGATTCGCGGCGCGAGTTCGATGATATTTTCGTGCGCGGCGTGCCGCCGGACGATCCGACGATCTACATTGCGATCACGTCCAAGACGGACGCCGATCATGCGCCGCCGGGCTGCGAGAATTGGTTCGTACTGATCAACGCGCCCGCGCTCAGTGATGCCTATGATTGGAGCGCGAACGCGGGCAGCTATCGGGCGCGCGTGCTGGACATGCTGGCGGCGCGCGGTTTGGACGTGCGCGGGGCAATTCGCGCGGAACGGATGCTGACGCCGCTCGATTTGGAACGCTTGACGGGCGCGCGGCGTGGGGCGCTGTACGGCACATCGTCGAATGATCGCTTCAACGCGCTGCGGCGTCCGCACAACCGCGCGCTGGATGTGCGCGGGCTGTATTTCGCGGGCGGCACAACGCATCCGGGCGGCGGCGTGCCGATGGTCACGCTGTCGGGGGCGGCGGCGGCGCGGATGGTGGTGAAGGACTTTTAACGCAGCGTTTTAGCGATAGAGACCGAGTTCTGCCGCGAAATGTTCGAGAAATGCTTTTTGAACATCCGATAACATGATGTATTGACTCGTGGGACGGGTTTGCTTGACTCGCGCCTGCGCTTCAGTGAATGTCATTCCCGATAAAAGGTAGTGCGCGTGCAGCGCCGTTCTCGTTCGTCCGACGCCTGTATGACAATGAATAAACACGGGCAACTTTTGCTCATTCATCTGCTTGATGAAATCATGAATTGCTTGTGCCTGTGCTTGCGTCGGGGCTTTTTGGTCGGTAACGGGAACATGCAGCACAGTTATTCCGAATGCCGTAATCGTTTCGTCGTCCAGTTCTTTCTGCGTATTCAACGGATGATCCGTCAGCGTTAGGATTGCACGAACACCCTGATCGACCAATGATTGCAAATCCGTTTTACCGATTGGAATCCCACCTGCACATAATTTTTCGGCTTCGAGCCACGAGATTTTCATCACGCGCCCCACACCAGCGCCGCCGCGCCCAACGCGGTACTTTCGACCTCTGATCGCGCCACCCGCAGCGATGTGCGCAGCGACGACAGCACCCGCGCCTCCAGCGCGCCGATCATCGCCTCCCAGAACAAATCGCCCGCCGCCGCCGTCAGCCCGCCGCCGACCACGATCAGCGCCGGATCGAGCAACGTGGCGCACCATGCCAGCGTCGTTCCCAAAGCGATGCCCGCTTCGTCCAGCACGCGCCGCGCCAATGGATCGCCCGCGCGCGCCGCTTCCAAGATCGCGCTGGTTGTCAGCGGATCGGCGGACGCCAGCGGACTGCCCGGATACGCTGCCACATACTCGTTCACGCCCGCCAACAGCCCCTTGCCCGATGCCACCGTCTCGACGCAGCCGCGCGTCCCACACGCGCACAGCCGACCGCGTGGATCGAGTGAGACATGCCCGATCTCCATCGCAGAGCCGCTCACGCCGTTTAGGATGCGCCCATCGAGGATCGCCGCGCCGCCGAGTCCCGTCCCGACCGTGATATGCACGAAATCGCGCACGCCGCGCGCCGCGCCGAAGTGCATTTCACCGAGCGCGCCCGCGTTCACGTCGTTCGCCAACAGGATCGGCGCGGTCAGCGCCAAGTTCGCGCGCAGGAGATCGCGCAGCGGCACGTCTTTCCACGCCAGATTGACCGCGTTCAGCGCCACACCGCGCACCGGATCGACCGGTCCCGGACACGCAACGCCGATGCCCGCGATTTTGACTTTGTAGCCAACTGCGCCGATCAGGTTCTCGATGCCGCGCGCCAACCGTGCGATCACGGCTTGCGATCCTTCCGCCGGATGTGTCGGCACGACATCCTGCGCCAAGATGCGCCCGTCTTGGCTGGCGGCGGCAAGCGCAATCTTCGTCCCGCCGATATCGACGCCGATGGCGATAGTTTCGGTCATGGTCACGATTCTTTCCGGTCAAACGTCAACACAGCACCATCAATCGAGGATAATTGTACCTTCAACGGATGTTTTTTCACCGTTTTCCAACGTGGCGTCGGAAATAAAAAGAACTGGGTGAAAAACAGTCTTTCGCTCTGTCTTTCACTCAGCCCTGATCACTCGTTACTCATGCCGGTTTTTAACACTCGCTGTAGCCGCAGGTCGTGCATTTCTTGCAGCCTTCGACGCGGATCAGCGAGATCGTCCCGCACGATGGGCAGATATCCGCGCCCGCTTTGTAACCCGTGATGGTCTCGACCCCGTTGGCTGCGCCGTTGGTCGGCGCGGCGGCGTGGACGTGAGCCGGCGCGGGCGTCGCTTCAGGGACGAATGCCGACGCCGCCAGTTCGGGGAACGTGACGCTGAACAACGCCAACTGCTCCATCTTGTCGTCAGGGAAGTAATTCTCCATCAACGCGCCCGCGACCGCATCGGGCAGCGACGTGACGCGGTTGGGACCCAAGCCGATGGAGCGCGCCCCGCCGATGCCTTGAAGTTGATCCACGATCAGCTTGAGCATCTGCATCCGGTTTTGCGGCGCGGTCGAGCGCAGTTGCAGCGAGATCAACCGTCCCAAGCCTTCAGCGTCCGCTTGCAAATCGCTGCCCGCCTTGCCCGGCGCCGTGATGAACACCTCGAACGGATAGCCGTGTTCGTCGCTGTTCATGGTGACATAAGCGGTGCCATAGGGCGTCTGGCAGTGGACAGTGATGCCGCTCAACTTCTTCGGGCGCGGGTAGACGCGATGGGGCGTGGCGACCTGCGCCGCCATTTCAGTATCCGCGCCGCCATTCGCTCCGTTGCCGTTGGTGTGACCATTCGCGGCAGCAGGGGCGGGCGCATCGTCTTTCTTCATCTGCGCCATCTCGCTCTCGGCGCGTTCGTCGCCTTTGAGCATCAGCACTTGTTCGTTGCGGCTGCCGTCGCGGTAGACCGTGCCGCCTTTGCAGCCCAGTTCGTAGAGCAGTTCGTAGAATTTGCTCGTTTGCGCGATGGTGTAGTTGTTCGGCAGATTCGAAGTTTTTGAAATACTGCTATCAACCCAGCGCTGAATCGCGCCCTGCACGCGCGCGTGATCTTCCGGCGCTAAATCCATCGCCGTGACGAAGTATTCCGGCAGCGTGGTGGTGTCGGGATGGGCGTCGAGCCATGCTTTGGCGATTGGCACCGTTTCCTCATGGAGACCGAGACGACTTTTACGATAGTACGTCCATGAGAAAAAGGGTTCAATGCCTGTAGAAGTGTTCACTAGCGTACCGGTTGTGCCGTTTGGTGCCTGTGTCAGCAGCGTGACGTTGCGAATGCCCTTCGCGCGCACTTTCGCACGGATATCGTCCGGCATCGTCTTCATAAAGCCACTTTGCAGGAACTTCTCGGCGTCGAACATCGGGAACGCGCCTTTTTCCGCTGCCAGTTCCGCCGACGTTTCGTAGGACGCGCGCGCGATGAAGGCGTACAGCTTGTCGATCAGCGTCAGCGACTCGTCGCTGCCGTAGCGCACGCGCAGCTTGATCAACAGTTCTGCCAAGCCCATGTTGTTCAGCCCGACGCGGCGTTCACTCGTCTGCTGCTTCTCATTTTCCTCGAAGAAATACGGCGTCGAGTCGATCACATTGTCGAGAAAGCGCGTGGCGTAGCGGACAGCGGTATCGAGGTCGCTCCAGTTCACATCGTCGCGTGCGGCGTCGTAGAACCTAGATAGATTAATAGCACCTAAATTACACACTGACCAGCCGGAAAGACTCTGTTCGCCACACGGGTTAGTGGCAACCAAATTATTAAAGTACCAACTATTACTCATCTTGTTGGAGCGTTCTTTGAACCACACGCCCGGCTCGGCGCTTGCCCATGAGCTTTCGATGATCGCATCCCAGATCGCACGTGCTTTCACGGTGCGGTAGTCGATCACCGGATTCCCCGCCGCTGCCCACTTATCGATGTCACCGTCCCACAGCGCATCATAACCGGGCGCGCTCGTGTCGGGGAAGCGCAGCGTCCAATCGGCATCGGCTTTAATCGCATCCATCAGCTTGTCGCTGATACCGACAGAGATGTTCGCATTCGTAATCTGACCTGCTTGGCGCTTGCTGCCGATGAAGTCGAAAACGTCAGGATGCCAGTCATCGAGGATGAGCATCAGCGCACCGCGCCTAGAGCCACCCTGTTCGATCAGCCCCGTCACAAAGCTGTACAGCGCGCCCCATGACACCGCGCCACTCGACCGCCCGTTGACGCCCTTCACATACGCATGGCGTGGGCGCAGACTGCTGATGTTGATGCCAACGCCGCCGCCGCGTGACATGATCTCGGTCATTTGGCTCAACGTGTCGATGATGCCCTTGCGCGAATCGTTAGGTGCTGGGATCACGTAACAATTGTAGTATGTTAATAATTGATCCGTCCCCGCCGCTGCCAAGATGCGCCCCGCCGGCACGAACTTGAAGTCGTCCAGCAGCCAGCGGAAGCGCTCTGTCCACTGTTTGCGCAGTTTCGCGTTCTTCTCCGCCCCCGCGATGCCCGCCGCGACGCGATCCATCATCTGTCCGGGATCAGTTTCGAGCGGCTTATCGACATTCTCAATGTCGCGCTCGACGATCTCACCGTCCAACAACTGGATGCTGACTTTCGGCAGCGCCATCGTCTTGATCGTGCCAATTTCGCGCTGTCCGGTCTTGGAGTCCACGACCACGATTACGGTATCACCGACCGCGAGGGTTTTGCGCGTCATATCTTTTTGCGCATAACGGTCGAGGAAAATCTTGTAACCCAGCTCATGCAGGGTGTTTTGTCCGGCTTGTTTGATCAACTTCGTCTGCGCCATCGATCTACATTCCTCACGCTCGTTCGGGACGTATAGAGAACATCAGCGCACAGGAGCGTCCCTGTGCGCTGATGGAGTTTTGTTCTACTTTAGCACGACTGTTAAAGCGGCGTCTACTGAGTTTGGGATACGATTTGGTTAGAAAACGGTTCGGAATGTAACGGTTTTCCCACCTATAACCACATATCCCGCTTTATTACAATCGTAATCTACTTGTTGTTATTCCGTTTATTACGGAGGAACGTCGGAATCTCAATGTTGTCCTCCTCATAGACACGCGAACTGAAATTATCCTGCCCGGAACGCGGCGCGGGCGGCTCTTGCGGCTCTGGACGCGCGGCGGGTGGCGGGGGCGCGTTGTACTGCGGTTGGGGCGGGGGCGGCGGTGTGTAGCTGGGGCGCGGCGCGGGTTGCGCGGGCTGGCTACCACGATAGTTGGTGGTGTTCGTATCACGCATTGGGCGCATCGGCTGCTGGGCGTCAATCTTGCGCGCGACGCGGCTGGTCTCGAAGCCGGTTGCGATCACAGTAATGCGTACTTCGTCGCCCATGCTCTCGTCGATCTGGGCGCCGAAAATGAGGTTGACTTCCGGGTGTGCGCTCTCTTTGATGATGGCGGCAGCTTCGTTGACTTCAAACAGGCTCAAGTCCGTCCCGCCTGTGATGTTGAACAGGATACCGCGTGCGCCGTCGATGGTCACATCGAGTAGGGCGCTGCTGATGGCAGATTCGGCAGACCGTCGCGCGCGATCATCGCCCGCCGCGCGCCCAACTGCCATCAATGCCGCGCCGCCTTCGCTCATAATCGTGCGCACATCCGCGAAGTCGAGGTTGATCAGCGCCGGGACGGTGATCAGTTCGGAAATGCCCTGAATCCCTTGCCGCAGTACGTCGTCTGCCAGCGAGAACGCCGCTTGTAGACTGGCGCGCTTGTCCGCGATTTGCAGTAGGCGGTCGTTGGGGATCACAATCAGCGTATCGACTTGGCTCTTGAGCGCCTCGATGCCCGAATCCGCTTGCCCCTGACGGCGCGCACCCTCGAATGTGAACGGGCGCGTCACGACGCCAATGGTCAACGCGCCGAGTTCCTTGGCGATCTGCGCCACGACGGGCGATGCGCCTGTCCCTGTGCCGCCGCCCATACCGCAGGCGATGAACACCATATCCGCGCCGCGCAGCACTTCATACAGTTCGTCGGCACTTTCCTCAGCGGCTTTGCGTCCGATTTCAGGATTGCCGCCCGCGCCGAGTCCGCGCGTGAGTTTGTCACCGATGCGCACGCGGGTCTTTGCCTTCGACAGCATGAGCGCCTGATTGTCGGTATTCACGACGATAAATTCGACGCCGCCTAGTCCTTCTGTGATCATGCGGTTGACGGCATTGCTGCCACCGCCGCCGCAGCCGACGACTTTAATCTGGGCAAAGTTTTCGCCCGGTGTGAGCATGTCCATGAACGGTCTAACCCCTTCGCACGCGGCGTCTCTCTTTTTTATATCTGACTCTAATTGTAAGCGTTTTGTAACGGTGCGCAACCCGACTTCGGTATGCCCCGTAAAATGGGCGCGTTTGCTGTGCTGGATCAACTCACCGATGGGTGTGTAATCGGCAAATGTACAAAAAATGATGTGCCAGTATTGCCGCCATGCCGGTATGTGTCAAGGGTTTGAAACAAAATCGGGAAAAACATTAAGGAAGATTCACCCGTTCGGGCGGATTAATCCAGACCGCCTTAGGCGCAGTGGCGACGGCGGGCAGTCCCTTGCTGAAGCGTTC